>OCTW011408319.1_pt1 | contig 10194 bp, 3 predicted proteins | sample 1539671 | NCBI WGS metagenome assembly OCTW01 (sample SAMN02144230, study PRJEB22623) | gut metagenome | biome: sheep rumen | host: Ovis aries | place: New Zealand
ATAGTTAAACATCATACACATTCCAACTTTATCCCACGAAAGTGGAATAATCCAACTCTTTATATTATATGTGAAAAGATAAATTCAAAAGAAGTGTAAAAAATCACCCGTATCGGATATATGTAAAAAAGAAGTAACGTGTAATATATTTGAAAGAGCGATGTAAAATCGCGTAAAAAAGCAAAAAAGACCCCACGAGGGGGTCTTTTGAGAGAAATTTAGGGGATTTTTACTACCAGTGGTTGAAATACAACTGGCCTCCAGATGTTGAATAGACATATATCGTACAAGAACCATTAGCCGGTTCAGAAATGGAATAACCATTCCAACCGCCATCTCCTGTATTAGCATAAACTGTTGTACTATTTGAGTTCCCATTGCAATCCTTGTATTGCAACGAAATACCATCTCCACTCCACTTACCAACTCGTAAATTAGCACTATACCACTTGCCATTAATGGCAATGGAATAGCATTGGTTAGCGCTCAAAGTTCCTACGACATTCCCAGCATTCGCATCACTTGTAAGCGTCCCCAAATTTGTCGAGTTACCAGCATTACAATCAGCAACACTCGAAACCGTAGTCGAAGACTCGCTAGATGTGGGAGTTGTCGTACATGCCGATTTACTACACTCACTCATATAGAAAGTACCAAAAGTACATTCCTTACTCGCCTTTACCGTAGTCATCGTTCCCGGAGAAGGCAATGTCCCATCATAATAGCCTTGTTCATTTAAGGTTATACTTGAATTGTTCACGGTTATAGATTCATTCTGGCAATTTGAAGATTGGATTTGTACCTTGTTACAGCAGAAGTTCACCGTATTAAAATTATAGCAGGAAGAAGTCCATTCCGACTTATCTATAGTCCATGCACTGTAATCACCTGTATTCGAGACATCCCATGTAAAATTAGTCCAATCCATCGACAAGCAATTACTAGCCCCTTCAACAAAGTTCATCGTTCCTGTGCATTCACCGCTTAACGCCGGAGTCACATCATGGAGCGAAACAACGAACTTGTACCCGACATCGCTTTCTTCTGCATCCGGCGCCGTAAAGGTAATCGCATTGGACGCACTGTAATAAGAACCATCCGTTTTATCGGCATAATGCAAACCGGTCCCCGAAATTGGAATCATCTCGTAATCGCAGCCTTCATTACAGCCGGTCAACGAGCTCATTGTCAGCGAAGCTTCTTCCCCCACCTTAAACGAACGCGTAGACGGGCATGTAACACTGGGGCCAACCGAGATTGAGCAAGTTTCGTACTCCGTTCCATTGACCCACATCGTATAAACGCCCAAGCCATTGATGTAAACATCGACATCGTTCCTGTCAACATTACCCGTATTTACCGATGTCACCGTACCATTGTACGACTTCATGAGATTCCAGGTGCAGGCGCCATTTTCGCAAGTATTGTCAAAATGGGCCCTGAAGTACTGATTATTGTTTATCAAGGTACAATTCTTCGGCGAGATATCCAGCAGATTCAATTCGGCAGTGCAAGATGTCTTGTACTCGCCACTATCCCAAATTTTGAGGACGACATTACCTTCGACATTCGGGACTCTGAACGAAACCGTCTGATCCGTATTCGTTCCCGTAGAACCCGTTATAGAACTACCATCAGGCAATTCCAGCTTGTACTCGCGACCGGTAATATTGATGCCCGCGCCATCATTCACCTTGAACGAGAACGCCGTATTGCTACCCGGTCTGTAAGCATCGTTATTTCCGTAAATGTAACATGTCGTCTGCACGGCTTCATCAACAGACATCTGCCTTGTCACCGTAAACGATGCCGTACATTCCGGGAACGGCGTTGTCGAACCGTTCGGAACAACCCTGAACACATGAGTGTCTATCGACAAAGGATTATCTTCGGTGTTCAATTCAAGAGTCTTCTTGACTTGCGTTCCCGAAGTTGCCGTACCCTGCTGTTGAGCCTCATCGTCCAACCGAATTTCGTATTTACAGCCGTCCTTCGGGCATCCAGACAAGGTAAACTGGAACTGCGGCATGCCCTTTCCGGTCTGCACTGACTGCGGGTTCACATAGCACTCACTGCGGATTTCGCCAATCGGGTCGGGAGTCACCTCACAATCCTTTTCATCCGTTTTATTTCCATTGGACACGGACATCTTGAAGTAATAATGTTCACCCTGGTGGATGTAAGGATTATCAGGAATCGTATAAGTCACGACACCATTTTCCCTAGCGCAATTGACGCCCGTATCGCCGCATTTATAGTTTGTCCCCGTGCCCGATTCGACCTTCTTATTCAAGGTCAAATCCGTTGCACTGGAGATATTGTTAATGCGGGCACTCACAACCCAAGCATTCAGGTTATCTTCCTTGTATTCAGCCTTGCATCTCGATACGCTAACCGCATTTCGGCAGCTCGTCGATATGAGTTTTACGGTCACAGAAGAAGTCCCATGATTCCTGAGAATAATGCTTCGGACATTTTCAGGATCAAAGCCTTCAGCGCCCTTGGCAAATTCGTTAACAACATCGAAAGAGGCTGTATTTCCTGTCATCTTTACAGAATTACTCAAGAAGATTCCATTGCCATCATCTGCGCTACCCCAGATGGTATTTCCCTTATAATCGCCCCAAATCGTATTCAAGTTAAAGCCTACATAATCAGAATTATAATCATGCTTACTGACCAACACGATTTCAACTTCGTTATGGTCTGAATTTTCCAAAGTCACATTCAGTGATGCTCCACGTAAATTATAACGAGAACCTTGAGCGATTACAATTTCAGTCAAGTTTTCATCGAGAGACGCCAATACCATATCCTTATTCGTACCAAGCAGATCCGAATAGTTTTCGCTACATTCTGTGAATTCACCCGTCCAAAACGTTCCGCAATGGGCTCGTCCAGCCGACAGGTTCCACATATTTTCCACGCCATCCACAGAAGTACAAGTAAGCGAAGCCTTCGCCGTTTTCACATCATTGCCATAGCCATGCAGACCCTTGCCACTAGCAGTAAACTTATAGTGTTTCAAATAGCATTCAAGCCCGTTTGCATCGGCATTACCGCAACTAGCATCGTTACCATTATAATAGTAGTAGCTAGGCGTGCATTCCTTGGAATCAAACCAGCCGGAATGTCCAACCCACGGCACAACTTCTTTGTCCAATTCAATGACGCCATTTTGCGCCTTGGCAGCAAAGGAACATTTTACAGTCGGAGGAGTATCCCAGCATTCCGATTTATAGTCTTCACTCTGCCAACCAATGCCATAAAGCCTAAAATTAGGATCAGCAAGGCTAAAGCCGGCATATTCATGTGCACGGTCAGAATAGTTTGTCGTCAAGCCCGACAAGCCGAAGGTGTAAGAATATTCATCAGGAGACCCGTAATAATTTTCTCCAGTAAACGCACTGACAACCAACTGGTTCTGGGTATTCAACGTTGCCAACAAAACAACCATGCTTGCAGTCGTTACCGATTTCGTAGAACCATCCTTTGCAAGTTCACCATTAAGGCAGCTACCCGCATCCGTGCAGAGCTGAGCTTCCAAGCGGCCTTTCGTATTTACAAAGACGTTCAGCATCAGGTATTCCGTTCCCGCAGCATTAGAACGCAGCATAAAGCCAGAATTGGCAATATTCTCAGAAGACCTGCCATAGCTCGAAGTCGCCTGCGGCATACGGAACATCGCCTTCATGGTTCCATTAATTCCTGCAGTCACCGTGCTGATGACCTTGACCTGGGTATTCCTGTTATTGACACCGCGTGTCTTCTTTCTCAAATTCTTTAACGAAATGTACTGCGTGTTGTTTTCGATATCGCTAAGCTTTCCAGAAAGCAGATGCCACTTCGCCTTCGTATAAGTTCCCCTAGAATCAACCGCACCAACGCAAATAGCATCATCGGCAACATCACACTTGTCGATACAATATTCAACGTCACTACTAGTACAGGCAACGGACTTATTCTTGAACAGTTCATCGAAACAATGCTTATCAGATTCACCGAAATGCACATACATAACCGTTGCATTGTCGTTCACATTAAACGCATCATATTTCGAAGAATGGAGAGGATCCGTACTTGGGCAAGAAGCTCCCGAGCAGAGCCAGTAACTAAAATCCTTGTTGTTCAAATTAGTCGAATCAATGCTCAGGGAAATATCTTCACCATCAAACACCGGGATAGAGCAGGCTTTTCCAATACCTGTGCCTGTATATACACACTGCCCGCCCGTTGTAGACGCCGTTTCGTAATTGATGACCGGAGTATCACCAGCATCGATATCACCAACAAAAACGATCCTCAACGTTCTGGCAAGCGCCTTCGCCGAAGCCTTGAGAGTGTAAGTCATGCCCGGTTCCATCGACGATTTATCTAACTTGTTGTCGCTTCCATCAGGAATCAACACTACGCACCGACCGTTACTGCGGTCCTTGAGTTCTATCGTCCCTGCAGAACCGCCAGTCGAAATAGTCCAGGAATTATTAAGGTCGTCCGTCACCACAGCGGTCGCACCACCTTCCGGCTCCACCCAAAGCCCTGTATAGCTACAATTGGGCCAATAGTCATATCCACCCGATGGGCATACGTTCGAATGAGCCGCACAATAGCTGCTAATTTCAGATTGATCCAAATCCGCCCTATTGATATTCGCAGTCGATGACACCTGCAAGTCCGTATAATACGGGCTAGCCAAAGTATACCCTTCTCCAGGTCTTAAGGTAAACGTAAGTCTTCCTGAGGTGGCATTTGTGGTTGTCACTTCAAACAGCTTGTAAACACCATTTTCATTGTTAGGTGGAATCTTGAAAGTACATCCGTCCGAAGCCGTATTATCTAAGAGTTCTGCATTTTTATCATAGCGCCATTCAGGACCAGGAAGTGCCGGGCAGTTTACCTTGACACTCAATTCAGTCGCATGCGGGCTGACCAAAATATTGACCGGAACAGGAGTCGTTTGACTTACCAAGAGCGACTGGTAAGGCTTTTCAAAACTGACTTCGCCATCGCCACGGGATGCACTGCCGACAACAACCCAGAAAGGAACATTGTCATATTCAGACGGAGTCGCCTCGCACTTGTAAAGACCACGCGTCAAAGCAGTTCCATTGAACAGCTTACCCGTTGTAGAAAGTGAACCAGGACCATTACAAGCAATACTATAGACAACATCTTCTTTTTTCAATGATGCGCCATTTAACGCCAAGACATTGTAATAATCCTTCAATTCACCATACGGGTCCGAAGGCAAGTAAATCACGCGAGGCAAGATTACATAAGCAGGCTGCAAGTCTACCGTGTTACCGGCAACGGGCTGCGATTCCTGAGTTTCGTACATCGATTCCACACTGATACTCAATTGCGGGGCAGTCGAGATAAAGAAACGATCTTTGCCCTTTTCGGCATCTTCAGTAGATTCATCAGTATCATCTTCCGTCACTGTGCCATTATTTATGCCACCGCAACTAGAACCGTCATTTTTACAGAGGACACCCGCATCTGTCAGGTCATCCACCATTTGCTGGTTGAATTCCATTCCCCTGTTAAACGTCAGGTTATTTACCTTGGCGCAAGTCTTGGAACCAGTCTCTTCGTCATGGACTGCAGCATAGATAGACCCCTTCATGATGGTCTGGTTGAACAAAACCGTATTGATATCGTTTTTGGTATAAATAAAGAAATTAAGTTCCGAGACATTGTCTCCAGGCAAAATTTCGCCACTCAAGCCATCCTTTAAATACATGAACAAATACGACCCATCGCCTACTGTTGGAGGTATTTTCATATTTTGGTGCATGTCATTTTCAAAGATGAAGATGAACTTACCCGTCAAAAATCCCTTGGACGACGTAAAGATATTCCTGTTCGTAATCTTTACGACGAGATACTTGTTATAAAGCAACTTGTCATCGCTTTTTTCATCATGCTCAAGAGCTTGCGTATAGCAGGTATTAAATTGGCTAAAATCAAAGTTGTTGAAATCAACATTATTAACAAGATCACGGACACAGGAACTCTTGTTTGCATAGCTTTCGAAGAACGTAATACCGGTCTTAAGCGGATCGGTCACCAAGAACTTAGTAGAAGCACAACCGTCCGTTTTTTCCCAGATACTATCGCAATGAGACTTGACCGATTCTGCACAGGTCAAGTAATCCGGTCTGGAAGACGGGAATGGTGTTTTCAGGTTCCCATCCACCTTGAACCAAGGCGCCACTCCGCAATACGGGCGAGCCTTTTCCTTCATTCCGGCAGGCGAATTAATATAGCAACCATACCACCCACATTCAACGTTTCCCGGACGACGGCAGTAAGGAGATCCTGTTATCTGGTTATTGGAAAAATTCACAGAAGCATATCGATCATCATGCCAGGAATCCCAAAAACGCGTTCCATCCAGCTTATAAACAAGCAATTCCTTATTATCCCATTGCGGTGGATTTTGGTCGTTAAATTGTTCAAGGTTTACAAGCGGCGTCGAAGACGTCCAGTTATAGAGATAAGAAAGTCCAGCCTTCCCGTTTCCCCCCGCCTTGTTCTGGAACACATCCCTGTAAACTTCATCTTCCCGATGAGCTAAAGTTCCCTTACCCCATCTGCGCGAATCTTGCTGAGATTTTTCCACCCCCCATCCAAAATACATGTCGCCTCTTTCGGTAAAGACATTTGAGGCTCTCAAATTTTTGTAGTCGTTCCATGAACGCCCTGTCTTTATATAGACATCCTTATTTTTTGAACCGATTACAATTCGGTTGTACTTATCGTAGTTTTCCGAGCCGGTCCAAATCGGATAATCGGATTCCATCCATACATTACCGGATGCCTTAAATTCTCGATCCAAATTTGGTAAATAAACTTGTCCAGCATTTCCCACGCAAAAATCACCACGAACGCCAGCGTTGTAACCCGACATGTTCGTACTCCACTTTCCATTCAAAGTCAAGTTGCCATCGACAACCTGGTTGCCATTTGCCGCCGAGATATTTCCATTGACGTAAAGGTTTCCATAAATGCTATTACCAAGATTGATTGTCTGACCACCCTTATTTGCAGTCACCGCACGGATGTTCAAGTTATCGAGATTGCCGTGAACATAAAAGTTATTACCCACAATACCATTATCGGCATCCAGGTTTCCGCCCACACAGGCTGTACCATGCACAGCCACAGAATTACCGCTGACTTTGAAATTTCCCGTCACAATCATGTTACTATCGACAGTTGCCGGGTTTCCTCCCGTCAAGTCACCATTCACAAGAATCGACCTTACAAAGACGTCGCCATGATTAACAGTCGTACTGCCAAAATAGTTGTAGTCGAAGTCATTCGCCTTGGTTGTATATTCTTTGGGAATATTAATGCGATACAAGCCATCGACATTAAAAATGGCAACTTCATTGTGCTTGGTTCCATTTCTAGATTCACCCGCCGAGTAAATTTTTAGCTTATAAGTAGCATTTTCGACATTCACACCTGTCAGCCAAACATGAAAATTTTGTCCAGCACGCTGCAAAGCGCGTAAACGGGAATCCAAGTTAATCGGCTTATTGCCACCATCGAGATACTGCCTGATGATTGCGCCCACATCGTTTGCATGATACGTCATCCAGGCTCGAGCATTTTCGATACCTGCCATAGCACTCTGGTAAGCCTCGCGCTTGAGCATTCGACTAGAGCTAGACCTGCCTTCGCTAGAAAGCCATTTCCAGGTTGCGGTAGCGGCAATAGTTGCAATCATCATAAACATGAGTACAACAATCAAAGACACACCGGATTTTTTTGTATTAAACTTTACCTGCATAAGAAGCCCCCTTACGTTATCCCCTAGGCCCATTGCTCTGTATCGGAACCACAATTACAACATCGCCAGTTTCACCCTTACCGCCATTCTTGGCACCACGGCTCACTTGGAATTCCACTTTCAAAGCCTTCACGTTTTTCTTGTCGACCTTATTCGATTCCGCATCATACGGAGGATTGGCAAACGTATAGTCCGAACTAGCCACTTTCAGCAATTTCAGATTCTTGATTGTTACCGTGCCCTGCGATACAAGCGGAGAGTAGAGCGCAAACGTAAAAGCAAGGCAAACGTTACTTACCTCTTGAGAAACATGGAAACGCATTTTACGAGTTCCAGATCCACTCGCAGACATAGGCGGGAAAAACAGGAAATCGTCTATGAGCTTGACCCCATTAACCTCCGGGATGTTTCCCGTCGAAATATTTCTAAAGCCAACAGACATATGGTCCTGTTCCGGAATAAATAGAAGACTTTTATCTGAACTCGTTCCCGGATAAGCAACTTCAAAAGAGATTTCGTATTCCTGATTTTCTTTCAAAGTCAAGCGTCCGTAGCTAGAACAAAGCTTTTTCCAATCGGTCTCCTCGACGGTTTCGTCCTTGATTGCAAAAGCCTGATTCATCATCTGGTCCGACGAGGTGCGAATGGTTTCGTTCAAGTTGTCGTAATTTGAATAGAAATCAGAAAAAATGGCGCCAGTGCCACCATTATTTTCTTCACCCAAAAGGTTCTTCGTTGTAAAGCGGACATAGTGGTTTTCAGTTTGCCGAGAAGCCATCCTGAAGCTATTGCTTCCAACAGGAAAAACCTGAACATCGTCTACTTTTGCGCTAGGCTTAGCAGCGACAACATTGAACTTTGTAACCTGAAACGCCATAGAGACAGGTACCAAATCAGCACCGACATCACTGCAAGGGTCAGAATTGTCAAACGCCCAACCATCCCTTTTATCAATAAGTTTGCAAGTTCGCTTCAACGTAGCTTCATCATCCACGAACCAATTGATTTCTTCTGTGGCAACATAATAACCGTCGTCATCATAACGCAAACGGCGGAAAGTCACGTTGCTAAAGTTGCCGTCCGAAGTTATCCGAAACGACGAAGAATCCTTTTTAGAATCGTCAGTATTGTCCGGATCCATATAAACTGATTTATGAACCGAGCCGAAGTTATCCCCGAAAACAGAACCCGTAGCAGCAGCACCAGATTCTTTTGAGCTTTTTGCCCCAAGCTGTTCAATATCGGTTTTCAGAATCATTCCTACGTTTTCGGCTTCTTGCGTCGCACGAACCATATTGTCGGTTCGAACACGCATTTTTGTAGAATTGCTAAAAGCCTCACCCGCAATAAGGACGATGATTCCCACGATTGCCATATAGACCATGAGTTCCATCAAGGTGAAACCCGCTTTATTTTTCATCATACTCATCTCACAACCCCCGAAACGGTTATGGATTGCGTTGTGTTCTTGAACCGCCAACTGACCTTGACATCCAGACGCTTGGCATAGACATGCGTTGTGGAACCCAGCAAAGATCCAGCCGAAGCTGTGTAATCGGCATCAGGTGACACCGTTACCTCGGCATTATAGACAACGGTTATCGTATTTGTGACGGCACCCGGTTGAGCCTCCCAGGTTTTCGTGATTGGCTCAAGCACGATCTTGTAATCAACTGATCCGTCAGCACCAGTAGCAAGCTTGCTATCCGAAAGATTTGCAAGTCCGAGTGCCCCCAGACTATCAATTATATTCTGTGCAACTTCGGTGGCACCGTCACGACCGCGAATGCGCAACAGCGAATCATGATTGCTCCCCTGCAAGTTAAGCACAGCCATATACAAAAAGCCAAGCACAACCGCGGCAACAAGCACCTCCACGATGCCAAAACCGCGTTTAGTGCGTGTCGAAAAAAACGAACTACCCCACACCTTCAACATAAGCACCTACAAGAAACTTTGTCCATTCCAAACATTCCCGTTATATTACTAAATGTATATTTTTTTTATAACTTTAGCTATTTACAAGTAATTTCTATCACGATTTTAAGCCTTTTTACAGCGCGTTTCCGCCCAATATATAGAAATATTTCTATATTTATATATATGAAAGAAATCAATTACACAAAAATTGCAAAACAGCTTAAGGTCATGGCAGATCCGAAACGCCTTAAAATCATCAACTTGCTTTCTAACGGCAAAATGTGCGCCACAGATATTTTAAAAGAATTCCGGGTATCGCAACCGACACTTTCACACGATATGAAGGCACTTGTCGATGGAAAATTCGTAATAGCGGACCGACTGGGGCAAAAGATGTTCTACAGCCTGAATCCAGACACGATTTTCGACCTTCAGGCAGCACTCAGCGAGATATGTAATGAGAATATTAATCT
>OCTW011606297.1_pt1 | contig 10194 bp, 8 predicted proteins | sample 1539671 | NCBI WGS metagenome assembly OCTW01 (sample SAMN02144230, study PRJEB22623) | gut metagenome | biome: sheep rumen | host: Ovis aries | place: New Zealand
AGGTTGATGGTGCAGCCGCCGAAGCCGCCGCCCATGATGCGCGAACCGGTGACACCGTTCTCCTTGGCTATCTGGTTCAGGAAGTCCAGCTCCTCGCAGCTCACCTCGTAGTCCTTCGAGAGGCCTTCGTGGGTCTCGTACATCAGCTCGCCCACCTTCTCGTAGTCGCCTTCGGTCAGGGCGTCGCAGACGGCCAGCACGCGGTCTTTCTCGCCCAGCACGAACTTGGCGCGTTTGTAGTCCTCTTCGCCCACTTCGGCACGTACCTCGTCAAGCTGCTCCCATGTGCAGTCGCGCAGGGTTTCAAACTTGCCTTCCGGATGCTTGGCGGCAATGTGCTTCACCACGTTCTCGCAGGAGTTGCGGCGGTCGTTATAGGGTGAGCCGGCCAGCTGGTGCTTCACCACGCTGTCGAGAAGCACAAGGCGATAACCGTCGGGCTTGAAGGGGAAGTACTCGAACTCACGTGAACGGCAGTCGAGGCGCATCAGGCAGCCTGCCTTGCCGAAGACGCTGGCGAACTGGTCCATAATGCCGCAGTTCACGCCGCAGTAGTTGTGCTCGGTAGCCTGTCCGGCCAGCACCATGTCCCACTGTGACACTTTGTTGTCGCCGAAGAGGTCGTTCAGTCCGCAGGCGAAGCAGCTCTCCATGGCGGCGCTGCTCGACATGCCGGCTCCGAGGGGTACGTCACCGGCAAAGGCGATGTTATAACCCTTGACGGGAACGCCCAGCTTCTGCATCTCCTTGGAGATACCGTAGATGTAGCGTGCCCACGAGGCACGGGGACCGTTGGGGTCGCTGAGCTTGAAGTCAACGCGATCCTTCAGGTCAATGGCGTATGCCATGATGGTGTCTTCTGTTCCGTTGGGGCGCATCTCGGCCATAACGCCTTTATCTACAGCACCCGGGAATACGAATCCGCCGTTGTAGTCAGTGTGTTCACCAATGAGGTTAATGCGTCCAGGGGAAGCATATACGTTGCCGGTTTTGCCATCAAAGTGCTTGATGAAGCGGCTTCTTACAAATTCAATGTCCATCATATTCTTTTAGGTTTGAGATTTGAGATTTGAGAATTGAGATTTATTTTTTATTGTTGATTATCTTGTGCTGATTTGAGTTTTAGGATTTGAGGCTTTGTGGCCTTCACTATCTTAACGAGCACGGCATAGACGTGGTTCCAGTCTTGGAAGAGGGAGTCATACTGTTTCTCGTCAAGATAGTGGGCACGATACAGGAGGTCAATCCAAAATCCGGTTTCACTGGCTTCTTTCAGTGCTATGCTCATCTTGTGGGCAAAGTCCTCGCGGCTATAGGCGTTCTTTCCTTCAAAAGAGTTGGCCCCTATGCTCGTACCGGACCGTAGCAACTGCTTGGATATAACGAATTCCTTTTTTTCGTCGGTGAGATATTTGTATAGGTTGACTATTCGCAGGGCAAAGTCGCTGGCTAATTCATAGATGTTGTTTGCTACGCCTTGTTCCATTGTCAATCTTAACAAATCTCAAACCTCAAACCTCAATACTCAAATCATTCGACGGAAATGTCGGTATTTACGTTCTTCGAGCCGAGCAGGGCGTAGTAGAACATGTATGCCATGGAGAGCAGCGGAATGATGTAGCTGACCATGTAACCCACGTTGTCGGCAATGAAGTTCTGAACGAGCGGCATGACACCACCACCAACTACCATCATCATGAAGATACCACTGGCCTGAGCGGTATATTTGCCCAGTCCCTCAGTAGCGAGGTTGAAGATGGACGCCCACATGATGGACGTGCACAAACCGCAGAGCACCAACAGCATGGCGCTGACGGGAACCTGTGTCATTTCGAACGAAGAACCCGTGAACAGCGGCATGGAAGTCATCACCTCCTTGGGAATGAAAATAGCCAACAGGATGAGCACCATGCCCAGACCGTTAGTGGCAATCATCATCTGCTTGGACGACACCTTACCGGCAATGAACGTAGAGCACAGACGGCCTACGAGCATGAGGAGCCAGTAGGTTCCGGCAACGAAACCGCCAATGGCAGCAGCGTTAGCCAGCAGGCCTGCACCCTTATCGGTAGTGTCGGCAATGTAGAAGTTCAACGTACCGGGAATACCTACCTCAACACCTACATAGAGGAAGATAGCGATAACGCCCAGCGTGCAGTGACGGAACGACCAGGGTGAATGTTCGAACTTGGTCTTTGCTGTTACGCGACCCAGCTCAGGATCCTTGATGGGGATGAATACCAGGGCGATGAAGGCTGCTGCAAAGACTGCCATTGCGATGTAAAGCACGAGGTTGATCTCGACAAAGTCTGTGCTCTTGGTTACCTCACCAATGAGGGCACCAACGAGCATAGGAGTCAGCGTGCCAGCCAGTGAGTTCAGCGTACCGCCGATGAGGTTCAGCTGGTTACCACGGTTACCACCGCCGCCGATAAGGTTCAGCATGGGGTTCACCACGGTGTTCAGCAGACATACGGAGATACCAGAAACGAAGGCACCTAACAGGTAAATTGCGTTGTCTTGATAGCCTTCCAGAGCCTCGAAACCGGATATCCACTGAATCATAACGCCAATGAAGCCCACCATGATACCCAGCAGGGCGGTCTTCTTGTAACCGATGCGAGTCAGCATCTTACCGGCAGGAATACCCATGAACAGGTAAGCAAAGAAGTTCATGAAGTTGCCCAGCATGGCCAGCATGTTGGAACCGCCAACTTCGGGGTCGTTCTTCATGACAACACCGATAGGAGCTGCCAAGTTAGTAACGAACGCAATCATAGCATAAAGGAACATCATGGTGATGATGGCTATGATGCTACCGTTTTTCTGTTGATTACTCATAATTAAAATACGATTTTCAGATTTACAATTTTAGTTTAGTTTAGTTATTCCACGCCGAACTTATAGATGGTCTTCTGCTTGTAACGCTGGCCGGGGTTCAGCACAACGCTGGGGAAGTAAGGACGGTTGGGTGTGTCGGGGAAGTGCTGGCACTCTAAGCAAACGGCTGAACGGCGGGGGAAGGTGGCACCATTGGCACCCTTGTAACCGTTAGCGTAGTTGGCTGTGTAGAGCTGCATGCCCGGCTCTGTGGTGTAGCACTCGAGGGTACGGCCGCTCTTGGGGTCCGTAATCTTAGCGGCAAAGCTGAGCTCGCCCTCTTCTCTCTTGTTCAGCACGTAGTTGTGGTCGAAGCCCTTGCCGAACTTAATCTGCTCGTGGTCTGCGTCGATGTCCTTGCCAAAGGCCTTGGGAGTACGGAAGTCAAACGGCGTTCCTTCCACCTTGAGAATCTCACCCGTAGGAATGGCGGTGGCGTCGGTGGGAAGGTAGAAGTCTGCGTTGATTTCACATACCTGGTCTTCAATGGTCGGTGTGGGGTCGGCAGTACCTGCCAGGCTGAAGAAGGCATGATGTGTCAGATTGACAATCGTCTTCTTGTTGGTCGTGGCCAGATACTCAATGACCAACTCGTTCTGGTCGGTGAAGGTGTACTCAACGGTAACATCCACTTCGCCGGTAAAGCCTTCCTCACCGTAAGAGGATACGCGATGCAGGGCCAGTGAGCGGGGACCCATCTGACGGGCTTCCCAAACGCGGCAGTGGAATCCCGTAGGACCGCCGTGCAGGTGGTTGGGACCATCGTTCAGGGCCAGCTGGTAGTCCTTGCCGTTCAGCGTGAACTGACCTTTGCAGATGCGGTTGCCCCAACGGCCAATCAGGGTGGAGAGGAAAGGTTCCTGCCCACTCATCAGCTGTTTAATGTTGGCATGGCCTTGAATAACGTTACCTACTTTGCCGTCCTTGTCAGGTACCATGATGGCCACAATGGCTCCTCCATAGTTTGAGATGGCAACTTCGAAGCCCAGACGGTTCTTCAGAATGTACAAATCTGTTTTTTTACCATTAATAGTGGTCTGAAAATCCTTCCGATTCAGGCCACACAGTGTCGCTGTTTCTGTAGTGTTTGACATAATTTCTTGGTTTTAGTTACACTTGTTGTTTGCAAAGTAACACAAAAAACCCGAAATTAGCAAACTTCGCGCACTAAAAAACGTTCAAAGGAATGTTAAAAACACCTAAATGCATTTTTTCATGAAGTCTGCGACCACGTAAGTACTGCCTCCAACGAAGACAAAATCCTCGCGGGAAACGACGTTCTTAACCATTTCGTAGGCTTCTCTGACGGTGGCGAAAGCATTGCCCTGCAGGCCGTTCTCGTTACCCAGTAACAACAGCTTGGCTTCAGGAATGGCTCGCTTGGTGTCTGCTTTTGTGAAATAATAGGTGGCGTTTTTGGGCAGTAGCTTCATGACCTGGTCCACGTCCTTGTCAGCCACCATTCCGAAGATGATGTGCATGTGATGGCATTTCACTTTGCTCAACTGCTGACTCAGGTATTCCCAGCCAGCCACGTTGTGACCTGTGTCACAAACTATTCGCGGATTGGTCTTCAGCGTCTGCCAGCGTCCTTTCAGACCCGTCAGTGTGGCAACGTTCAGGAAGGCTTCTTTTATTTCCGAACGGCAAAGCTCTATATTCTTTTCTTGGGTGCAGGCAACAAGAAACCCTTTTTTCTCTAACTCTCTGACAGCACAAAGAACCGTGTTGGTGTTTTTTGCCTGGTAAAGGCCGCTCAAACCACCCGTCAGTTCTCCGTAGTGGGCAGTCTGGTAGAGTAGGGTGTCGCCGGGGCCTGTTTCTGTCGAGAGCAATTCGGGATGGTCCTCAGCAAAGATGATGGGGGCGTCCTCTTCCTTGGCCTTGGCCATAAACACGGGCCGTGTCTCAGGCGTAGCCTCGCCAATGACGACAGGAGTACTCCTTTTTATAATACCAGCCTTCTCTGCTGCTATCTTTTCCAGTGTGTCGCCAAGGAATTGCGTATGGTCGAAGCTGATGTTCGTAATGACAGACAACACGGGGTTGATGATGTTTGTACAGTCAAGCCGTCCGCCTAACCCCACTTCGATGACGGCAATATCAACCTTCATGTCACTAAAGTATTTGAAGGCCATAGCCGTGGCCAGCTCAAAGAAAGAGGGCTTCAGCGGCTCGAAGAAGGAGCGGTTGTCCTCTACAAAGTCAACCACGAACTCCTCTCCAATGGGTTCTCCGTTGATTCTTATCCGCTCGCGGAAATCGACCAGATGGGGTGAGGTGTAAAGTCCGACTTTATAACCACAGGTTTGCAGAATGGCTGCCAACGTGTGTGAACAGGAGCCTTTGCCGTTCGTTCCGGCTACATGAATGGTTCGGAAATTCCGGTGCGGATGACCAAAATGCTCATCCAGGGCTAACGTGTTCTTTAGTCCTTCATGAAAGCCGGTTGCCCCGTCTTTTTCGAACTGTGGCAGTTGGCTGAACAGGTATTGGCAAGTCTCCTGATAGTTCATAGTTTATAGTGCATAGTTCATAGTTATAACGCTCAACCCTCAATTGAAGTAGTTCTTGAATTTCTGGAAGATAGACTTCTTCGTGGCATTGTCGCCCTTGAAGTTGTCACTCTCCTTCAGCTGTTCAAGCATCTGCTTCTCTTCGCGGCTGAGGGTCTTCGGCACATAGACGCTGATGTTGACCACCAGGTCTCCACGTCCGTTGCCATAGCCTGGCACGGAAGGCAGTCCCTTGCCACGCAGACGGAGCGTCTTACCCGGCTGGGTGCCGTTCTCAATCTTTATTTTCAGCTTGTTGCCTTCAATGGTCGGCACCTCAATCTCACCTCCAAGTGCTGCTGTCGGGAAGTCGAGCAAGAGGTTGTATATGAGGTCGTTATCATCGCGGATGAAGGTATTGTTCTCCTCTTCCTCAATGAACACCTGAATATCACCGCTGATGCCATTGTTGTGGCCGGCGTTACCCTTGCCAGGCACATTGACCACCATGCCTTCGGCCACACCGGCAGGGATGTTGATCTCCACAACTTCCTCGCCTTTCTCAACACCTGTGCCGCCACAATGCTTACACTTGTTCTTGATGACATGGCCCGAACCGTTACAGGTGGGGCAGGTGCCCTGTGTCTGCATCATGCCGAAGATGCTCTGAGTGGTATGGGTGATAATGCCCGAGCCGTGACAGGTCGGGCAGATTTCGTCCGTGCTGCCGGCTTCAGCACCTGAGCCGTGACAATGTGAGCAGGCAACGTCCTTACGCACCTTGAACTTCTTGGTCACCCCCTGTGCAACCTCTTCGAGTGACAGGCGGACTTTCAGGCGCAAGTCGCTGCCACGGTGCTTCTGTGGACGGCGCGTACCGCCGCTAAATCCTCCGAATCCTGCATGTCCTCCAAATATGTCGCCGAACATAGAGAAGATGTCGTCCATGTTCATGCTGGTGCCGCCGAAGCCTCCGAAACCTCCCATGTCTGGACCGTTGAAACCGAACTGGTCATACTTCTGGCGCTTTTGCGGGTCGTGCAGCACGTCGTAAGCCTCGGCAGCCTCCTTGAACTTCTCCTCAGCCTCTTTGTTGCCTGGGTTACGGTCGGGGTGATACTTAATGGCGATGGTGCGATACGCCTTTTTTATCTCGTCTTCTGTGGCGTTCTTATCAACACCAAGTACCTCGTAATAGTCTCTTTTATTCATTTACGATTTTCGATTTACGGATTGATTACTGTCCTACAGCCACCTTTGCGTGGCGTAATACTTTGTCATTCAGTTTGTAGCCGCGCTGCAGGCAGTCGATAACCTTGCCTTTCTTGTCGTCGCCCATGCCGGGAACCATGGCCACAGCCTCATGCACGTCAACGTCGAAATCGGCATCTTCCGTCTCTATCTGTTTCACACCCAGCCCCTCTAATGCTTTCTGGAACTTCTGGTAAATCAGTTCCATGCCTTCACGCAGTACTTGCGGTTCTTCGGTCTTGGCACCGTTCTCAATGGCACGTTCCATGTCGTCGAGTACCGGCAGAATGGCCTTAATGGCGTTGGAGCCACCATTCAGAATGAGCTCGGCCTTCTCCTTGGTGGTGCGCTTGCGGTAGTTGTCAAACTCTGCCACTGAACGCAGGTATTTGTCCTGAAGGTTTGAGATTTGAGATTTGAGGCTTGTGATTTCGTCCTCTTCCTCTTGTGGTTCTTCTGTACCTTCTTTAACAACGGTGACTTCCTGGTCGTCCTGGTCTTCTGTTGCTTGTGCGTCGTCGAGGAGCTCCTCCTCTTCCACGTTTATCTTTTCTTCTTTTTTCATAGCGTTAATGTTTTTTTCTGTTGTACTGCAAAAACTGTGCCTAACTGTACATTTTTGCCTTCAGCTCCTTAATTGACTCGTCATAGATGTAGTCATCGTAGGTCATCAGCTTGTCAATGGTACCCTTAGGTGTCAGTTCGATAATGCGGTCAGCAACAGTATTGATGAATTCATGGTCGTGAGAGGCAAACAGGATGTTGCCCTTGAACGAGATGAGGTTATTGTTGAAAGCCTGAATGGATTCCAGGTCCAGGTGGTTCGTCGGGGTGTCCAGAATGAGGCAGTTGGCGTTCTTCAGCTGCATACGGGCAATCATACAACGCATCTTCTCACCGCCTGACAGCACGCACACCTTCTTCTGCACGTCCTCATCCTTGAACAGCATACGTCCCAGGTACGACTTCATCAGCACCTCATTGCCTGTGCCATATTGGCTCAGCCAGTCCACGAGGTTCATCTCGCTCTGGAAGAATGAAGTATTGTCTAACGGCAGGTAGGCCGTCGTAATGGTAACGCCCCACTTGAATTCGCCTGCATCCTGCTGGCGGTTGCCGTTGATGATTTCGAAGAGTGCCGTCATCGCCTTCGGGTTATGGCTCAGGAAGACGGTCTTCTGTCCTTTCTCGATGGTGAAGTTCACGTTGTCGAACAATACCGTTCCGTCGGCATCGACCGCCTTCAGCCCTTGAACCTCCAGAATCTGCGTTCCCGGTTCGCGCTCCATTGAGAAGATGATGCCCGGGTACTTACGCGTTGAGGGAGTAATTTCCTCTACGTTCAGCTTCTCCAGCATCTTCTTGCGTGACGTGGTCTGCTTCGACTTTGCCACATTGGCAGAGAATCGGCGAATGAACTCTTCCAGCTGCTTGCGCTTCTCCTCGGCCTTCATCTTCTGGTTCTGCTGCTGACGAAGGGCCAGCTGGCTCGACTCGTACCAGAACGAATAGTTACCCGAGAAGAGTGTCACCTTGCCGAAGTCAATGTCAACGGTCTGTGTTGATACGGCATCAAGGAAGTGACGGTCGTGACTGACCACGAGCACGCACTGCTCCAGGTTCGACAAATATTCCTCTAACCACTGTACGGTGTCCAGGTCAAGGTCGTTCGTCGGCTCGTCTAACAACAGGTTGTCAGGATGACCGAACAGCGCCTTGGCCAGCATCACGCGCACCTTCTCGTTATTCGATATTTCGCTCATCTGCTTGTAGTGCTGAGGCTCTGCCACGCCCAGGTTCTGCAACAGCTGTGCAGCCTCGCTTTCGGCCTCCCAGCCGTTCATCTCGGCGAAGGCCATCTCCAGTTCAGCGGCACGGTTGCCGTCTTCCTCGGTCATCTCCTCTTTGGCGTAGAGGGCTTCGCGCTCCTTCATGTTCTGCCAGAGTGGCTGGTGTCCCATCAGCACCGTGTCCATGACGGTAAACTCGTCATATTTGAAGTGGTCCTGTTCCAGCACGCTCAGACGCTCGCCGGGTGCCAGCTCCACGCTACCTTTGTTGGGTTCCAGTTCACCGCTGATGGCACGCAGCAGGGTTGACTTGCCGGCACCGTTAGCACCGATGATGCCATAGATGTTGCCACTTGTAAACTTCAGGTTGACGTCCTTGTAGAGCGTCTTCTTGCCGAATTGTATTGCCAGATTTGTTACTGTTATCATTGTTCTTTATATACTTATATACCTTATTATATATTATTTGGGGGGACAAAGGTACGAATAAGTGAGCGAAAAACCAAATTTATTTGGGTTTTTCCGAACGGAAGTACCTTCGACGACAGTCAAAGGTACGAATAAGTGAGCGAAAAACCAAATTTATTTGATTTTTTAAGTTTATGTCAAATATATTTGTTATATTTGTAGCGTCAAACATAAAGATATAGACCATGCGAAAGATATTCTGCCTTTTCCTTTCAGTGCTGCTCACGGCTTGTGGCACGCTTAACGTTAACCCTAACGCTAACGATAACGTCAACGATAACGTCAACGCTAACTCTAACGGTCCACGCTCCACGCTCAACACTCCACGCTCAACTCTCAACACTCCACGCTCAACTCTCAACCCTCAACCCTCAACGCTCAACCCTCAACGCTCTTGGTATCAGGATGAGGCGCAACTTTTGACTGACTTCAAAGCCGCTATGGCTGATGCCCAGCAGGTCAGCGAGTCAAAAGTGTCGCATTCGCTCATGCCTGTCCGTACAGATAACCCTGCTTTGGAGTGGAAGCAGATAGGTGATGCCAACATGGTGTTGGTATGCGTCATGATCAATGACAAGAAACGTCAGCTCTTTGCCGCTGAAGACACGTTCCGCCTGCCCAAGGAAGCTGGCGTGTGGGTGACGCTGCCCGCCGACTGGCAGCGCAAGGCCGATGCCTTTGCCGGACTCGACTCAGTGGCAGCCAACAAACGCATGGTGCAGATGCTGGGCCTGCGGCCAGAGTGTGACTATTATCTCATGGTTGAACTCTATGTCGATGCCCGCGGACTGTTCCGTCCGGCCTTCGACCCCGACATCACCACGACCACTTCGCCAACGTCATTCCCAGCCTATGCTGATGAGAGCTACACCATTGGCGTTACCAACTTCCGCGAGTGGTATGCCTATAACAAGGTGTCGGCCTATGCTGACGACGGCTGTCCCTGGACGCAGTTGGGTTACACTTACGACTGGCATCACGGGGCACCCCGCGAAGGAGTCTCAGAGTATGTCGCCGCCTACGGCACCTTGGCTAAGGTGAAGTCTTCCCGCTCCTTCTGGTCCTTCATCCGTGGGGTAGGAGAGTGAGCGGCCTTCCTTCACACGAACCGATAATGAGCGAAATGGTATATTTCCCTTTACAAATTTTGAAAAATAAGAATGCCATTTGTGAGGCGTATGCCATTGGCAAGGCGTAATAGCATAAGACTGCCGGGAGGACAGGGAGAAACCCCGTACCAAACGGGGAGTTTCTCCGTACCAAACAGGGAGTTTCTGGCAGGGTAGCGAGAATTACGCGGGCGGGGAAAA
>OCTW013387509.1_pt1 | contig 10194 bp, 8 predicted proteins | sample 1539671 | NCBI WGS metagenome assembly OCTW01 (sample SAMN02144230, study PRJEB22623) | gut metagenome | biome: sheep rumen | host: Ovis aries | place: New Zealand
TGGCCTATAACCGTAACAACCGATAGATACAGAGGTGGTTTCTGCGAAGTCTGATGTCAGAAGTAAGAGCGGACAAACATCTTCCATCTTCCTTCTTCCATCTAACATCTTTCGTTCGATACTGCCAGTCAGAACAAAACACAAATTTATGGGACTCAGAGAATACTATCACAATCACAAGACATCTACGATTGGAATAGCAACATTCTTGTTGTTTATGTTGCTTGTAGTGTTGGTGTGCTTCTTCCCCTACTGGTTCACCAGAGAGGGCGACCCTGATTTGTGCTTTAAAGATACAGGTGAGATAGGAGATACTATTGGTGGTATAATGGGGCCATTCGTGGCTATCATAGCAGCTTTCCTGACATTTATTGCCTTCCTCATCCAGTACGATGCAAATGAACTTCAGAAGAAAGAACTTGAACGCCAAAAGAAGATACGGCAACGCGAGGAGTTTGAGGTGAAGTTATACAAGATGCTTGATGAGCATAAAGATAATGTGAACCATATTACAGCTGGAGAACTTCGCGGCAGGGATGCCATTCCCGAACTTCTCGGAGAGTTAGCCTATATCTACAGTTGTGTGCACTTTGTGCTCAACAGCTTACATGAGAATAAAAAATTTCAGCACACACAAGGCGACCTAGGCAAAGTACTTCAATATCTGGATAACCTGTATGAAGAACCCAAAACGGCAATAATGAGCCATATGCTACTTTCATATAACCTCTTCTTTTATGGTCGCCCATACTACCATACAGTTGAGGATATGCAAGCGGGTAAAGTCTTATTGGAAGGTGAGGTGTATAGTAGATTACAGTTCATAAAATATGGAAATTCGAGTAACGGCTATACCAAATTCATTTATGGTGAAAATAATGCATTAAGCATGTTGCCATTGCAATATGAAGCATCTTTTCCAATGATGAAAGGCCATAACGACCAGCTTGGCGTATATTTCCGCCAGTTATACCAAACGATGATGTTCATAGCAAATGCAGATTCGGCCATCTTTACAGAAGATGATAAATATGCCTACGCCAAGCTCCTTCGTAGCAATATGAGCGATACAGAGCAGGTGCTATTATACTATAATTCTCTATCCGAAATGGGAGAAAAATGGAATAAACGCGTTGATGGAGCAATAAATAGGCGAGAGGATATGGGACTCATAGCCCGTTTTAAACTCATAAAAAACATTCCTGCCAATTTCTTGTTCTTTGGAAAGTCACCAATGAGCAACTATAGCGAGGAAAAGAAATTTTGGAAGGATAAGGAAGGAAAGGATTTTTTTGAGCATTCTACCTTTTTGCTGAATGGGAACTCCGTAATTGCTGGAAAAACAGCGTAAATCACAACAATCCTTCTTTCCCTGCATGGAAGGACGGGTTGGATGAAGTTTGGAACTAATAAATGACTTGGTATGATGACATTATTGATAGCGATACAAGATAACGAATGTTGGATAGATAAGTATGCCAACTGGTATACTTTTGGAGGATTTATCTTAGCAATAGTAGGCATTGTCCTTACTGTATATTTCTATAAGAAGCAACAGACGAGTGCGAAAAAGAAAAAAGAAGCAGATGCAGAATCTCAGCGTGAAGTCGTGGAGCTACAGACAAAGGCTCTTGCTTTGGAGGAAAAAAAGATGAAGAATGAAGTAAAGCCAGTACTTTATATCGAGGGTGTTCTAACTAATCAAATTGACAGAGTGGTGAAGGTAACCTTTGGTAATAATAATCCAAAAGCGCATTTGCATTTTGTGAGCTTGCGTTCTCTTACGGAAGGATGGCAGATGGTGACCAAGAATATACTTGATATGCAATCAACCTCAGTAATGACTGTATCCCTAACCTACACTGCAGGCAAGAACTGCGAAAATTTCGATATAGAATTTGATGTGGAGGACTTGTATCATAACAAGTATATCCTACAGATACATTCAACCTATAAGAACCAACTTATAACCTTGCTCCCAGTAGAATAATGGACGCTCAACAGAAAGCTAACGTTTTCCGAATGTCGGCAACTTTGTTTGTCAACAATAACTATCAAATCTCTCCTGTGCAACTGCATAGGAAGGTGATAGAAGATGTCAGATTTCCCATCAAAAACAGGTAAATTATTAATTAAGCCAAAATACGTTGAGACCAAAGACCTCGGTATTTTAGAGACTCATAAAATAGCAACACATAATAAACGCATAAATAATCCAATAGTATTGTTAAGTTGAAACACAGTCGAAGTCAACATCAAAGTAGTAAAATGAATACCAAGTTCTCTATATTACATATTTCTGATCTTCATCGGATAAAGACTGAAAACATTGAATGTTTGATGTCTTCTTTCGAGGTGGAGAAATCACGTTTTGCCGAGAAAGGGCTTTCCCCAGTGCGGCTTATTGTGGTAAGTGGAGATATTGTAAATGGTAGTAATATCGAGGATGCTTTTGCTGCCCAGCAGGATATACAAAAACAGTATGCGGTAGCATTACAATTTCTGAATGCTTTATGTGACTTGTTCATTGGCAACAAACCTGTAGACCGTTTAAGAGTTATCATTGTTCCTGGCAATCATGATATGAGCCGTTATATGTCGAAATTGAGTATGAATGAGATTTCCCATGATGACAATGGTATTGACACCTTAGTTGGAAAACTTTGGACAGATAATACTGATGTACGCTGGAGTTGGGAAAGTCTTCACTTTTATGAAATTAAAGACAAGGAGAAATATAATAAAAGGTTTAATGATTTCATTGACTTTTATAACAAGTTTTATCAGGGCTTGAGAACTTATCCTTCAGATCCAGACCGACAGAGCGACTTGATAGATATTCCAGAGTTAAATCTGTCATTGGCATGTTTCAATAGTTGTTATCGCCTTGATCATCTAAGACTGAGCGGATATATTTCCCCTCGGTCGTTGTCACAGTTAACAAGACCCTTGCTTAAGGCAAAGGAGCATGGCAGGTTGGTTTTTGGTGTATGGCATCATCATACTCATGGATTGCCTAATGAGAATAACTATCTTGATTATTCTATTTTGGAGAACATGGTTCAGAATGGCATTACTATAGCGTTGCATGGCCATCAGCATATAAGTGGTATTGTCAATGAGTATAAAGATGTTTTCTCTGATGCCAAACTTAGTTTGATAAGTGCAGGAACACTATATGGTAATTCAAATGATTTACCAGTAGGAAAGATGCGCCAATATAATCTACTTACTGTAGATATGAAGGATGATATGAGTGACATTACACTTTATTCAAGAGAAGATAGTACAGCACTTAATGAAATGCCTGCATGGGATGCTGGCGTAATAGGACGTTCTAGAAAGCCTTCCTATACAATGCATGTTAAGATGCCCGCTGTTAATCATTTGTCCGAGGAGACAGATCTTTTAGATCGCATTAACCAAATCAATTTATTGGTTGAAAGGTCAGGGGATGTGCAAAAGGGAATAGAGTTGTTAGAGCAAATGGATAATAAGAACCTATTGGTTCGTAAATTCCTCTTGGATTATCTTCAAAGGGCAGATAATCATCAAAAAATATGTGAGGTATTTATAAACCCTCAGACAATTGACGAGGCAGTAGCTGTTATAGAAGGTTGTTGTAAGTTGAAAGATAAAACGATTCTAACTGCTGTTTTGGATTCAGATTTCGTAAAATCTTCAAATGATGCTAGCCTCCAGGCCATCATTATGGATGCCAAATTTAGAGTTAATCAGTTTTTGCAATGAGATTACAGATAGATATCAAGAAGGTTATCAAACTTCTTGCCAAAGATATATATGATTCGCCCTATGCCTTGCTTCGTGAGAATTTGCAGAATGCTTACGATGCTGTACTAATGCGTAAGGCCAAAGATGCTGCCTATCAGGATCCTTGTATCAGAATGTATGTCAAGCCAGGCCAAATAATCATTACCGATAATGGTATAGGTATGACACTTGATGTGGTAGAGAATAACTATTGGAAGGCAGGTGCAAGCGGCAAAAATAACGAGGATGCTCGAAAAGCGGGTGTTGTTGGTACTTTTGGTATTGGCGCAATGGCCAACTTTGGCGTATGCGAGAAGTTGGAAGTGAAGACGCGCTATTATGCCTCTAATGAGACAATACATACAGGGCTTGAGATAGATAAAATTACGCTTGATGATGAATGTATCAGCCATAGCTCATTTTTTAATGATGCTCTACCAAAAGGAACAACAGTCATTGCAAACCTAACACCGGGAGTTGTACTTACAGAGGAGAATGCAATGTCCTATCTTCAACCATATGTTCAATATTTGCCTATACCAGTCTATCTAAATGACAAACTGGTTAGTCTGCGTAATTACTATAATGAATTGATGCTAAGTGAATCAGGATACTTGACTAACAGAGACCATTTTGTGGAAGATGGTTATGAGTATAATCTGGAGTTGAGGGCACGTAACCATACCAACGGACTCATCAGTGTTCATGTTACTGATATAAAATACAGAGGGGTTGTGGTTAAAGGTGACATAGTCTTGGTTCAGAATGGAGGTACGGTATTTGGCCTTCGTAATGGATTTGGTCTTTCGCCGATGGGATTGGGATCTTCATTCCGCTGGGGAGGTGTTGCAAATCTTTCTGATTTGGTGCCCACTGCAGGTCGCGACTCACTGACTCGTGAGAGTATAGACTTAGTATCATCTATTATCAACTCTGTAGAACATAATGTGGTCTTATTATTCTCAAGACTTGATGTGTGTGATATTAATCGCGAATTTTTGGCATACGTCTATCAGCATCGTAACGAAACCAGTGTCCTCGCATCAAAGATAACTATCCGAAGAGAACCTAGTGGAGACAGGGTTAGTCTAGGTAATGTTCAGAAACAGATGGATCATCGTGATGTTCGATATTATCCAGGTTCAGACGAGACCATTATCAATATGTTTGCTAATGAGAGTAGTTATCTTTTGATATTGAGTAATGATAATATCCGAAGGAATATACAAAGTAGATATTTATCTAATATCGGTATAGATACTATTCCAGATAATGTGACAGCCACAGACTATTCTTTGATGGATCTGGAATCCTCTGAGACTTCTATCGTCATGCGTATAGAGTTTATATTAAAAAATGACTACCTTTTAGATAAGACGAAGGTTTATTTCTCTGAGATTACGCATAACCAACCGATAAAAGTTGATACAGAAGATGATAGAATAAGGATACATATTAAACGCAATGCAAATAGCATCAATTATTTGAAGGAAGTATATCATACCGATTATTCGCTTTTTGATGGTTTTGTGAAAGACTATGTTCGTCAGAATCTCTATCCTCGTTTGAATAACTATGTACCTTCTGCCACGCGGCAAGGTGCTGATGCCCTTATGAGAATCATGAAGCAGAAAAAAGATCTGTTTTCAATTGAAGAAAAAGAATTAGGTCTTGTAGATGAAGTAATAAGTGATTATTTGAGAGGAAAAGCTTCTTTGGAGGATGTTCATAGGGCGAGTTCCACTGTTTATAATAGCCAAAGACAGGAAGTAAGTGAAGAACTGACAGGGCCTGTTGAGGACGTTGTTCCTAGTGTAAAAGCTAATGTGGATGAAGAAAACCAGAATGATGAGCCATCAAATGGACAGACTTCATCACAGTCTGAAAGCGACTATATGCCACAGCCCCCCATTCAGAGACTTGATTATGAGACGCCAATGAAACTTCTAAGATCAGAGGTGGCTTATCCTGCACTTAATAACCATCAGATGTTCTTGGCATTATCTGATAAACTCTTTGACAGGTATAGTGACTTTTTCCTAGAGCCACATGCTACAAAGGTTATTTGGAGTACTCATAAGGTTGTCTATGTGTTTACTCACATTTCTAGTCAAGTATCCATGTACTATGACATTGATTTGAAAGCACCTTTGCCTAATAATATGACAGGCGGCCATGCAGTAAAATCAACAACCATTATTACTAAGAATAAGATATTTGTACCGATTGTTCGAGAAATGTATGATTACTTCAATTTGCAGAATCATCAAGGTAGATTGGAGTTTTATGTTAGGTTTGACACTTTGGCATCAACTTGATTCCCCAATCTTTCATATTTTGTCAGATTCTCAAACAATAATACATATATGATATGAATGAACTTTACGGAAAACTTTTCAATCCTTCTTTGAATACAATAGAAATCTGTGGAGAGGTTCTTGATGAAGAGCGTCCTTTTCTACCAGAGTTCGGGGGAATCTATTTTGTTTATGCAGGTCCTTTAAGCCGAGGAGAAGGATGGTTCCGCATTCAACCTGCACGACTATTGTACATTGGCGAAGCGAAAAGTCTTTATGAGCGCCACAATGATGAATATGGAAATCCAGTTCATGAGCATTACAAAGATTTTGTTGCGAGTTTGTCCCAAGGAGAAACACTTGTATATGCATTTGCTCGAGTGCCGAATGCTTATCTCCGTAAGACGATAGAGTCCGCTTTGATTTACAAATTTCAACCACCTATCAATATCAAACAGAAACAAACATATACACACCGAGATATGCATTTGTCAATTAATGTGGCAAGTAAAGATATTCTATTTCCATTAATAGGGGAATATGATATCCAACGAGATTAACGAAACTGCAATGTCGAGAAAGACAATAAGTTTCCTTGTTCTCCTAAAATTTTGTATTTTCAAATGGCATTTAAGATATACAGTATTGAGTCTCGTAAGGGCGGCGTTGGTAAGACCACTATCGCTCTGAACTTGGCAATGTCACTCTTGGCCAAAGAGGAGCCTGTGCTATTGCTGGACTGTGACATCACGGGAACGTCGATATCAGAGCCTGCTCTTAATTCGCCTCTTTGGAATAACGAAACAAACGTTATCAAAGATGCGGAAGATAAGCCGATTAACCTCTTGGGCTATTTCCTTGATCAATATATCAAAGGGAATTCTGACATTCCAAAGTTGCTCCGAGAGGATTGCTTACGACGTGATAAAATCAATGTCATCGGTTCAGATGTTTATAACATCCCGCTCTCTACAGTAGTTGATTCACGTCTGTTGATGGATGACTTGCATAGCTATTGGCTTAAGGATTTCATCCGTCAGTTGGTTTGCCAGTTCGAACGTCTTTATACAGACACAACAGTTCATGTAATTATCGATAATTCTCCTGGTTATGTCGGACTATGCCAGACATTGCACAATTACATGTATAATCTTGGTACCGACAGGGCTAAGTTTGTGATGGTGTCATCCATGGATGCTCAGGACTTGCAGGCTTGTATGGCTGCAGCCAAGACTATTCGTCAAGCCTTTGCTACTCGCTATCAAGCAGGACGGTATTTTGCTGACCTATCCGCAGGAGGTGAAATAAATAAAGATTTTGAGAAGAAGATGTACGAAGACGGTAGCCTCCAGAGATTCTTCTTCAAGCTTGCAGAGGAAGAAAGTCTTCAACAAGCCTTCAACAAACAGTGTCCTGCTTCTGCATCATACTTCACTTTGATTCTTAATAAAGTGCCGAGAAATCTGTCTAATGAAGATGTTCAAGTCGACTTTGAGCAGTTGGTGGGTGTTGATAATTATGGCTTTTTCAAAGAATTAGTTCAGGCAAATGAAAGTGGCAAACCTCAGACGATAGTTAGTTTTGACGAGCGAGTCAGCTATCAATTTTTCCAGAAATATTTGAAATATCTACCCCAAGAGCAAAATATCGATGAAAGTTTCTGGAGAAAACGATATAAGCGTCTTGAACAGCAAAACAAAGAATGGCAGCTCAATGAGGATAGAATCAAGGCTTGCAAGCAAATCAATCTGTTATATGAGAATCTGAATAAGACTCTTATAGAGCGGCATTATACACCCATTGTATATTCAATGGAAAGGGAGTGGACACCTGTTTACGGGCTCGATAATTTAAGTGATGTAATATCATCATGGTCAGAGCTTTTGCAGCGGATTCCTGTTAATCATCTTTCAAAAGAAGTTGTAACACATCTTCACTTATGGAATGAGAATACTTTGGATGAAATGCGCAAGCAACCTGGCTGGAACAGGAACTATGCAGATCTCTTTAGTTTGTTTTCTTTTGCAGAAGAGACAGCAGGCTTTGGAAAAAGTAAACCTTCAACGGCTTATATGATTTTAGTATCGGTTTTCCTACAGGCATCAGCCCAACTTCTTATGGCGGAAAAAGCACCAGACCAAGATGTCCGGGAGTTCCTTTTCAGGCAAAGAACGGGATATCCCCTTGGGTTTGAATGGAGGAAGTATTTCAATGACACGATATATGTGTACAATGAGGCTATTTGGAGTTCTAGTCTTTATGTTGAGTTTGACAGACAGTTCAGCGAGTTTCATAAGGCGTTTTGCTATGCCTTATTGCGCCTCATGGATTTACATGTTGACTTTGAAGCCTTGGTGTCAGCCATTCAACTTTATGTGCCTTCACCCAGTTCGCAGGCTATACCAGATGAGATAAAGATGTATCTCAACGATGTTATTCATACAAAAAAGAAACTATTTAGCAAGGATTCCTTGTTAGAGTTGAATTCCAAAATTCAAGTGATGGATAAGATCCAGAACACTCTGAAAGAATATGTTATAAAGCAATGGGAGCAATGACATTCAACTTAGATGGATTTCATGAGTATCAGAAACCTTATCCTCAGGTGTTCAATTTCAAGAAGACCATGAGTGTGTCACGCTATAATGAACTTGACAAGAAGTTCGATGGGTGCGTGGATAAGGACGAGGTTTTCGAACGTCTGAGAGATAGAATGTCTGGGGATTATTTTAACCATGTGGTGAAAGCACAGACATCTGCTATAAGTTTCTCTGAGTATATGTTTCCAGCCTACAAATATCTCCTGCCTGATGTCTTGATGGATGATTGGCTCTCTATCATCTGTCCTCACAAAAAGGGAAAACGTGACCACTCCCTTCATCAGCCGCTCACAGCCTATATTGTTGCAGAGCTGTTGGGGGTGAATGACAGCTCGCGGGCCTTTGTCATTGACAAACAGACTCTGCTGAGCAGATGTGCCCATTTGCTTATTGACGAGAAGAATACCCACACTGCCTATCTGCGACAGTATTTTCTCAATCTCTATCAGCGCGAGTTCCCTTTGAAGAGCGAAAGAATGAAAGAGATGTGGGCTGAGAGACTCTTTTCTCAGGCAGCTATAATGGCAGCTCTTTTTCACGACATCGGTTATCCGTGGCAATTCCTGTATCTATTGGGTAAGGGACCGAGTAATGTTGAACTGATAGCTAATCCTGTTCATGCAGCCCAGCAAGTAATTAATGAGATAGAGAATCGTTTATTGGTCTATCCTTTTTATGGATATTCCCTTTCATCCAAACATCTTCCTGTAGTGTCTTATAGGAAGGAACTATTGCTGATGATTCAGGATGCCATTCATAAGACGCATGGTTTTCCTGGTGCTTTGGCATTCACATATTTGAATGATGTTGTACGTGACTATCCCGCTGACCTTGACTTCGAAGGGGCCACATGTCGTTTCATCCAGGATTGGGCTGCTGTTGCCATTATGATGCATGATATGGTTCGCTTATATCGTTCCGATGATGGTGAAATACTCCATCCGCAATATAAACTACGCTTCGATACAGACCCATTGTCCTGTCTGATTGCTATGGCTGATATTTTGGAAGAATTTGGACGGCCTGCGGCTAGTTTTAAATCATATACGCATGGTACTGTTACCAGATACAACTATCCATGCGATAGTACCATCGTGGACGTTAACCAGTCAACCTTGGAGATAATCTACACTTACAGTAAAAAAAGTGATGCTGCGCAATATAGACCTATAAGAGAGAAGGAAGTAAATGTCTACTTCAACTCGGACAATTGTTTTATTGACATGAAAGCCATCGGTCTTAATAATGCTCATTGTGTGGTAAAATAATTATTGACATATAGTAAGTTGTGGCATGGAAGATAGATTTGGCATAAATCGTTATGAATGGGGCAGGTCCCCGCTGGTCTCTCATAAGACAAAAGGTTCAATAATCAGCGGGCCGCTCTTTTTAAAACACATCTTACATCTGACCTCTTACTTCTTACATTGTAAGTTGGTCTCTCATAAGTAACAGATGTCAGAAGTGGTAAGTGAACGATATACTCTGTACCCTTTCGCTCCATGCTATAACTTGTCATCCGACTA
>OCTW011607150.1_pt1 | contig 10188 bp, 21 predicted proteins | sample 1539671 | NCBI WGS metagenome assembly OCTW01 (sample SAMN02144230, study PRJEB22623) | gut metagenome | biome: sheep rumen | host: Ovis aries | place: New Zealand
TATAATATATATAAATATAGTGTTAATTAAAGAGTATAAAGAAAAAAAAATAAATATTTTTTAATTATATAAATATATATAATACAGATAGTTATATATAGTAAGATAAAAATAATTGAAAAAAGAATAAAAAAAATTTTGTCAGAATAAAATAAAGTTGTAGCTTTGCAGCAAGTTCAAAGGAACTAAAAAAAACAATTAACATTTAAAACAGATACCCAACTGTAAAGCGGGCCAATACAAAATGAAACAGATCAAAGTCGCCGTTGTTGACAACAAAAAAAACGCTCTTTTTGTTAGTGTTGACAATTCAAACAACTATTTATTGCACAACATCGGCACCATCCCGGCCGTTGACAACTGGTCGGACAGTCTGAAAGGTTTTCAATATTGCAGCACGTTTGAGGCTGTCAGTGAAAGCGGGGCAATTGTTGAGACGTTTGGAGACTGGCTGCCATTTGAGACCTCAACACATGAACTGCGGCAATTGTTCCAGGGCCGCCGCCACTCCTCTACAGATGACGGCGAAAGCAAAAAAGAAACGGCGAAAGCTGAAACGACCCCGGCACAGCCCCAACAGACCCCCGCTCAGCCCACAGCAAGCGCGGCCGGCATCATGGATGGCTTTGTTGCTGCTCTTGCCGCCTCTATTGCTCCCATGCTCCCCGGCATGATTTCGACAACCGTTGAAAGCATGACCGCCGGGATGGCCTCAGACGTGGAAAAAAACGTGTTGAATGCCGTTTCAAAACAAGTTGCTGAGGCTGTCGAAAAATTGAATGTGCCACAGGTTGTGACGCTGAGAGTCGACAACGGCACCACAACAAAAGAAGTCAAGGGGTTGCAACATGAGAAATTGCAAACGATTATTAAACTGGCCGCAATGAAAAAGAAAATATATATGTACGGCCCCGCGGGCACCGGAAAAAATGTAATTGCGAAACAGGTTGCAGAGGCTCTTGACCTCAAATTCTATAGCTGTTCACAAATTGTTATGAAACATGAATTAATTGGGTATTGCGACGCAAACGGCAATTATATTGCCACAGATTTTTACAGGGCTTTTACAAACGGCGGTCTATTCTTTTTCGATGAGTTAGATAGTAGTTGCCCGGATGCTGTGGTCGCAATTAACCAGGCAATTGAGAATAGATATTTAGAGTTCCCCGGCCAGGGCATGTTGACAGCGCACAGTGACTTTAGGGTCATTGCTGCGGGCAATACATGCGGAGTTGGTGCCACAGCTCAATACACTGGCCGCGCCGCTCTTGACGCGTCGACCCTCAACAGGTTCATGGTTGTAAATATTGACTACTCCCCGGCAATTGAAAATGCAATTGCTCCCGCAAATGTGGTGAAAGCTTGCAGAGACATCCGGAGTTATTGCGCGGGCCGCAATATTGATCTCGTTGTGTCTTATCGTACAATGACCGATCTTGCCGATGCGCTGTCTGCTGGCATTGGGGTCCCTGAGGCTCTTAACGTGGCCGTTTACAAATACCAGTTGACAGCATCACAGGTTGAGCAAATAAACAACGCGACAAGCGCAATTGAAACGCTGAGAGCATAAATATTATATAAATAACTTTAAATAACATATAGTCATGAAAAAAGATATTAAATTTAATACGCCGTTTGAGCTGTCACGGTTCATTGAGACGCATGACACAACTGAGGCGTGCAAAAAATACTTTGGTTCCAGCGTCGCACATAGCCACGAGACCGATAGTTATTACTGGTACGGCACAAAAGATTTTGCAGAGGCCGACCAGTTGTTCAAAGATGGAGACACAGAAAATGCACAACGGATGGTTGCCGCCTCTATTGCTTTTGAAAATAAAAATGCACAGCGGACACAGCGGCGCGGAGTGTCCCCGGCCGTTGTCGGTTGCTTGCCCAATGTACCGGCCGCAATACAGGGTCTTCCCATCTCAATGTACCACAGACAACCACAGCCCGGTCGGCCTGTGGTGCATTTAGATATAAATTGCGCCGTATCGTCATCTATTGACGGCGATACAATTATTAAAGCGGGTGCGGTCATCCTGTCAACTGTCAATGAACTGGAGCGGAGCGGCCACAGCGTCGAAATAACAATTAAAAGCCTATCCCGCTATAATAGAATAGATATAACGACCTCAGTCGTTATAAAAGAGGCCGGTCAGCGTTTCAATGCTGCACAGCTAGCCTATTGCCTGGTCAACCCGTCATTTTTACGCCGTCACCTGTTTGCTGTATGGGAACGCACAATAAATGAAAAAGATTATTTCAGTAATTATGGCCGCGTTTCTCAGTCCGGCAATAATATTTTACACATGCAAGACATTTGCGACAAGTTGCAAAACGGCGGCGCGTCTAATGATGAAGTAATAAATGCCATAAAAGCGGCCCTCTATTAAACAAACGCGGCCGGGGTTGTGTACTTATACCGACCCCGGCATTAAACGCGCTGAGACGGCGAAAAAACGGCACAAAACACAATAACAATAAAAACAGATTAACAATGTATTTTGCAATTTATCATTATTACGGATGCAAATGCGGCATTAAAAAAGATTTTGCACAGGGCATCGAGACGGCCACAGAGGCGGTCGGCGTTGCCGTCGATATTATGGCGGACAACAACAGCACAACGAAAGCACAGCGGGCGCCGCTTGGAAACTGGTTGTGTACTGTGTTTATTTACAACGAGGCCGGAGACGTGGTCGCGGCCATAGATCAACAGCCCGGACAGCCGCGGCATGTATTAACCCCCTCCAGTCAAAAAACCTTACACCCCATCCAGTCAAAAAATTTATAACCCATCCAATCAAAAACCCCAAGACAATGAAGACCATCCCCACCACCGGACAAAAAATAAAGATACCCGCATACTTCGGAAATGAAGTTTTTGAGGTGAAGCAATGGCGCGACACCCCCAGCGGACAACTATATAACAACGGCCTTTTCTTCTGCCACTATGAAGAGCAGGACATCGACAAATTTGAATTAGTAATCGAATAAAAACCCCGTCACAATGGAACCAAGAATAATTAAGGGCAAAAAATACCTCTGCAAAAAGTCAGTAACCGACCGCGACACCCACGAAAAACTCTTCATCAAGGGCAACGCCTACACAGGCGACGGCGACCAATACTACCCCGACCCCGACAACATTAAGCCCAACGATAAGCACAGCTGCGGCTTTATCATCAACGAACTCGGTCAAGCACACGCCTGGCCCTACATCCCCGATCAACACCTCTGGTGCTCCGACCGCTGGACCGACTTTTTCACCGAATCATAACCCCTACAAACAAAAATATTAACCAATAAAAAATTTACAGCAATGAACAACAATGAAAAATATTACACCGACCAGCAGTTTGAACAAATGAACATTTGTTATATGTTTTGCGTCTACTGCAACAAACGCAATGCAGACTTGCGAATCAACTGTACAAATCTAATGCCTTGGAATAATAACAACCTGACGCGAGAAACGGCACAAAATATACTTATGGGCATAGCTGCAGCCGCTACTATCAAATACAAATACCCTGTCGCCGTCCTCTATGCCGACACCCCCGACGGAAACCGCATTATATTGAGCAGCTGCAGAGCCTGACACCAAACAAAAATATTAACCCTTCAATCAAAAAACGCATAACAATGACACAGAAACAAATCAAACAGACAATTTACAGCTCGCTCCGCTGCGATATGACCACGGTCAAAAAGTGCATGGGTGATTTAAACGACAACGCGCCGGACAGCCTACGGAAAGTTGAAAGAATGAAAGTGAGATATTACAGGTATGACGACGGGAGAGAAAACAAAAAAATAATCCTATTTTCCACCAAGTTCAAGGACGATTGCCAATCGTGGCTTTTCTCCGTCTATTTGAATTAACCACTCCAATCAAAAATGCAATAAAACAGAATAAAACACGTTACACAATCAAAAATCTATGCAATATGGAAGATAAAGAGCAATTTTTCAAAGAGGTATCAGCGGACTTTGGAAACGCTGTGCGTGAATTGAGAGAGGCCAAGGGCCTCACCGTCGAGCAGGCGGCAGAGCAGGCAGAATTGACACCGACCAGGATGGCGGCAGTTGAGCGCGGGTCGTACCACAACAACCTATCGACAATGTGCCGCATCGTCGAGGCCCTGGGCGGACGGCTGGCCATCGTGCCGGAGGAAACGCCCAACGATCCACATTGCGCGTTTATCGAGTTTGAATAACCCCCACAGTCAAAAAAAGTTTATTAACCCACCAATCAAAAAAGTTCCCCAATCAAAAAACAGAAACCAATGAAAATAGAAGCACGAATAACCGAAGTATCGGTACCAACGAATGACAATTTCATTTGCAAAATTGCCCATAAAGTAGAGTACAGGGCAATAGACTACGACGGGAAAACGTCTCGATGGCTCTTCCACAGCATCCACGCCGACCGCGACCTCGCCGAGTATGTGAAAGCTGGTATCGAAGACCAGAGCATCCCCGTCATATTTGAACGCCCCCGGTAGCCCACCAATCAAAAAACCGAAGAATAACCAGTCAAAAATACTATGGACAACATCGACGAATTTATAAAGCAAGGCCGAGAAAGGATGCAACAGTATATAGATGAGCTGCGCGACGCCAACCCGACAGAACCTGTCATCATCGAAGGCCGGCCCTTCACGCCCGACGACCTACATCACCTCGACGAACTGAACGAGGAAATACAGAAGCAGAACCCTCCCAAGCCCTACCAATGGGCACCGCGAATTACACCCCAATCAACCAGGGAACTGATGTACGCCCGATTTTTTGGCCGACCCATCATCCTCGACACACCAACCCAAAAAACCTAACGCAATAACGCAATAACACATTCACCCTCCCAGCAGTCAAAAATTCGGGCGCCTACCCCCCCCCAAAACCAAAAATCCGAACAACCCCTACAATCAAAAAAGCCGCGAGAAGGGTGTTTTTCACCACCTCTCGCGGCTTAAAATATGTTTTGGGTACTCCTTATACCCCCTCGGTCAAAAAACGCCTTAAAACGGGCGTTTTTGTTTTTCGGCACAAAAAAAAGGCCACCCCAACCCGTGAGGCGGCCCAATTTATGATTAAGTACAACGGTTCTATCTTTTATATTCCCCTTCTTCGACCTTGCGTGTGTATTGCGCTATGCTCTCCAGTATCTGCTCGTCGCAGGATTGTTTCAGTATCTCGTAGCCCTCGCAGAGCTGTCCCTGCGCCAACGGCTCGCCCTTGAAGTAACGCTTCATGCGGTCGTGGTATCGGTCGAAACGCTGGATGGCGGCTTCGCATTCCGCCTTGGTGTCGAACTCATAGACGGCGTACTGCTGGAGGATGTCTTTGGCTTCCTCAAGGTAGGCGTTGGCTATCGACATGGTGAGGTACATCATCGTGACGAGTGCCGAGCACCGCTTCTCGTCGTCGCTGCCAGGGAATGCCGACCGCAGCTTCTTACGGTCGTACTTGCTTTGGTGTTTGTATGTTTGTATCATAGGTTCATGCGTTTTGCGTAGAGTGCTATAAGAAGCGCGTCGCATTTGCCGTCGTGTGGGTTGCGGGCGCGGTCGCTCTTGCGCAGGTCGGTGGTGGGGAAGAGGCGTGTGGCGGCGTTGATGGAGGTGGGCTTGGGTGCCACCTGCCGCTTGTCGTCGCCGTGTTTGTCCTTGCGGACGGTGTAGACCATATCTTTGGCAATCCACATTTCCTTCTGCCACTTGCGCGGCGTGACGAGCGTGTAGGGGATTTGCAGTGCTACAAGTATGCCTTGCAGGAAGCCCACGTTGCGGCCGAAGGCGAAGGTGGAAGAAACACCTTGTCCGGGCATGGAGTGTACGTCCTCCATTAAGGCAACGGTCTCGGCTCTGCTCCATTTAAAAACAAACCGTGCCACCTCTTGCTCTGTATTGTCCTCGATGGCGAGGCTGTTGATGCACTCGCCTTCCTCGGTGACAATCGCTATATATCCGTGACTGCCTGGGTCTATTCCGATGTAATTCTTCATAATACTATGGTTTAGAATGGTGGTTCGTCATCATCGTCGGCAGGCTCAAACCCTACCTTCTGCAATTTCTTCGCCGCCTCTTTCATGGCTTGCGAATGTTCTTTTTTCTGCTCGCTGCCTTGAAGGTCAATCTCGTTTACGGTCATGTAGTGGACTGGTTTTCCATCATCACCGTTCTTCTCATTCGGCTTGCCAACGATGGCAACCTTTGTGCCTTTAGTGAGGTAAGGATGTAACTTCTCGCCGCCAGGCATCGTGCAGTTAATCCAAACGGTTTCTTTTGTTCCGTCGTACTTGCGCTCCGTGCTCCCGACGGAGAATGACAGATAAGGTTTGCCACTCTTTCCTGTTTTCAACTCGGCATCTTTGCCGAGGTTTCCTGTTAAAAATACAGTTCTCATTTTGATTGTGTTTTATTGTTGGTAAATTATTTGCTTTTTGAGGCGGAGAGCCCAGCGGTGCTCTTTCTGTGCGCCACGGCTCTGCCGCCAGTCGCGGAGCATGTAGACGTACTTGCAGCGCGAGAGTTGCCACAGGCATTTGAGCATGGCGAGCCAGTAGGGGCGGCCTTCGAGGTCGAAGTCCACTGGGTTCACCACTTCGAGCTGCTGGGGGAACACGTCGCTGATGCGGCATGAGGTACACCAGTTACGGTCGTAGAAGATACAGCTTCGGCATTGGTTGTGATAGGTGTCTCCGCACCAGCGGCGTGCCTCCGTAAGCTGCGCTTCTGCGGCTTTGAACTTGGCCTTGTAGCCGTCGTCGCCGGTGATGCGACCGGCAATGTAAATTTTATTATTCATGGGTCGAAAGATTTGGGTGTTAATCGTTCAAAAATATAGAAGTGGGTTATGTCCGCGCCGTCCTTGTGGTAGGGTCGGCCTCCTTGCGTACACCAATAAACGCCGTTCCAATAGGCCACGTCATAGGCGTTGTCGGCGGTGCGTACAAGCACCATACGTTTAACCCACGGCTTTTTCAGTGTGGCATCGTGCCACTCGTTGGTTGTGATTGTGTTATTCATAGGCTCAATCATTATTGAAATGCTGTGATATACTTTGCTTGCGGCGCGTCTCGGCGGCAATAGATTCTTGCTGTTTCCTCTCGCGCTCCATTGCCGCGAGTTTGGCGGGCGTATATTCTATCTTGCCGTCTTTGTTGATGAAATACGACAGCGTGGCGGCTTGCTTCAAGTCCTCTGCCCTCTCCTTCTGCTCCTGCACCCTCACACGCTCTATTTCCTGATTGCGCTCTATCATGTACTTGTCGAGCGATTGGAAGAAGGAAATCGAGTTGAGGTTGCCGTAGAAGTCGCCGTACTTACCCATCTTGATGCGGTCGAAGAAGAGTTTGAGGTCGGCGGGCTTCAGCCATTTGTAGTATTGGTCGGCAAGGATTTTGTCGGCGATAAACTCTATATGCTCGTCGGTTAGTGTGGCTTTGAGGTTGAGGAACCGCGCCAACGCTCCGAGGTGGAGAATGATGCTTCCGCGCACATTGCCCTCTGACTTTGCCAACGGCTTCTCCTGCAACTGAAACGCCTGGGCGATGGTCGTCACCTCCTTGTATCGTTCAGAAAGCGAGACCGCCGTTTGCTTCGACTTCTGCTGCAACGCGCCGTAGGAAATCATCTGTCGGCCCGTTTTGTTGTTGCTGTCTTGGTTTTCCATTTTTCAATGATATGTAAATTTCGTTGAACTTCGAGGCTATGACCTGCGGCGTGGCGTTGGTGCGTAGCCAGTTGTCTTGAGAGGTAAGGATTTTTTGAACGAAGAAATGGAAGTTGAATTTGAGTTGTTCCGTGTCGTTTTTCTGTTCGGGCGGCATATAGAATTTTATCTGGTCGGCAATCTTGATCGTGGCCGACATAGCGGCAGGCCCCCAATAAAATTCTTCGCCGTGCGTCTTCAACCACTCCTCGCAAAAAATCGCCTTCAACTCGCCATGTAATTTTATCTCCTCGTCGGTATATTTTTTTTTCTTTTTTTGCGATGTTTTTTCGGCCGCCGATGCGTCAGCATTCGGCACGCTTAATTTATTAAGCGTAATGTTCTTCTGTTCTTGGTTATTTTTATTTTTCTTTATAGGGGGTGTGGGGGGATTTTCTTTTTCTTTTTTAATTTGAGGACATTTTGTCCGATTTTTGAGGACATTATGTCTTGTACTTTCGTCAATTTTAGAAGACATTTTGTCTTCTGTAGAGAAGACATTTTGTCCTCTACTTACAAGACATTTTGTCCTCTCGTTAGAGGACATTTTGTCCTTTAATCTGGTCAACTGTCTTGTACTTAAACCGACCCTTTTTGCCCTCTCTTCATGACTGCAATTCGGCCAATCTTGGATGTCGGAAAGTATCAATGCCTCCGTCGGTGACAACCCCCAATCCTGTACCCACTCCTTTGGTATTTTCCAGTAGGCTTTCATAACATAATTTCCTTTTCAATGCCGAGAAGACGCAAGGCGTGTTGAAGTTCGTGGACGTAATACAGCCTCCGTATTGACACGAGAGACCCTTGGTTTCTCCAATAAAAACCATCCGTATATAATTGGTCAATAAAAAAACCTTCTAAGACCCACGTCCGCGCCACCCTTTCGATGTCACCATCAAACTTACATATAAACCCATTCTTCTTCAATATCTCCGCCGTCAGCGGTATCGGTTCGACAGCCAATTCACCGAAAACCACCAATCCGTCTTTCGTTTTGGCTTCTATCGTGCCATTACCAATCACGGACTTCACCCTCACTTTTTCGCGGCGGTTGTGTGGGCGGATTACCATCACCCAATCCCCAACCATCAATTCGTTTGCTTTCATTATCAATCCTACTAATATCTAAATTTTGTGAAATGTATTACCGCCATCGGTTGTGTCAGGTCTTAATCCTTGAACCACGATTTCCAGTCTTCGAGCGACAGGCCGTCGTTTTTTGCCAGCGTCTCAATGTCAGGGTATTTCCCATCTATATCAAACCGCTTGTACGACACCATTCCGTCTCGGTCTTTGTCGAATTTCAACACCTGGACTCCCACGCCGTCTGCTGCCCAAAGCCGGGCAACTTCAACCTGCTTGCTTCTGTACGGTTTGCCCTCCCACTGGCGGATGCTCAACTCCGCCTTACCATCCTGCACTTGCCTTATATGGTACCACCACATAAGCCAGTTGCCACGTATGGTATGAACCTTCTCCTTGCGGATCAATTTTTCCTTAAACCACGTTGGTTCTCCGCCCCTCGGATGCGTCGCAGGAAATACCCGAGACAGCATAATTACGTAAGTTTTCATCTTGTTTTTCATTGCTTATAGGTTTACTCTACCCCTATCCTGTGGCGGACGTGGTGGAGGATTATTTCGAGGTCTTCGGGGTCGGTGTTGTCGGTGTCGAAGAGCTCGCCGCCGTTCTTCTGCTGGTCGCGGAGGGCGGTTTTTTCGCTCTCGTACCATACTATCGAGCCGCGCGTCTCGTCAACAAGGACGTACCGGCTATATCGTACTGTTGTCATTTGCTTTCCTTTTGAATTATTCGTTTGATATTTGCCAACGGCTCGTCACCGAACTGGTGCGCCTCGGAAGCGTCCACGGTATAAAGTTGGTGGTTAGGGTTGTCCTGCCAAAGTTGGTGTCGTATTACCTGGTGAATGTCCCACAACGTATCGCCGTTGTGATCATAATGCACACCGTTAAGGGCATTGGGCTCCAGTCCCCAAAAACGCTTTTTCATCTCTTGGCTCATGCGCTCGGCATCGTGTCTCATGTTGTGCCAACCGCCGTCCCATTCGTCGTCCATCATCTTGCCCGTTGCTTCCTTGCAGCGTTTCTCCCATGCCGCCTCCATCATGTCCTGATAGGTGCGGTCTTGCCCTTCGATGATGCGTGCTATGGTGTCGCAAGCCCATGAAAGGAGTTTTGCCTGCCGCTCGGTGAGTTCAAGCTGGTAGATGTGCTTTGGTTCATTGTTGTTCATAGGTCTTTAGGTTTATAGGTTTCACATTTTCTTGCTTTGTCGGCGAATTGCTTTTTGGGTGTGTCGGGGTGCAAGCCCTCGGTGCATATCCCCATGAAGTATTCGCCGTCTACGGTGCGGCTTATGCCGGAGGTGTCGCGCTGGAAGTGATCGCATTCGGCGCAATAGACTTTCTGCCCGGTATCAACCGGCTTGTCTTTGGTCTTTCTT
>OCTW013389945.1_pt1 | contig 10187 bp, 7 predicted proteins | sample 1539671 | NCBI WGS metagenome assembly OCTW01 (sample SAMN02144230, study PRJEB22623) | gut metagenome | biome: sheep rumen | host: Ovis aries | place: New Zealand
TTATTATTGCTTCTGGATCAACGCCATTAGTTCCGCCAATTCCTGGCCTTGATGGAGACAATGTGGTGATTGTCAATAACTACTATAAGGAAAAAGAAAAAGTGACTGATCAGGTCGTTGTCTTTGGCGGTGGTCTTGCCGGCTGTGAATGTGCGATCCATTTAGGAATGGAAGGCAAAAACGTCGAATTAGTAGAAATGAGAGACACATTAGCTCCTGATGCGAACGTCCGTCATCGTCCATTATTATTGGCTCAAGTAAATAAATATGTACATGTGCATACGGGATTAAAAGGTGTCAAAGTCACTTCTGAAGGCATTGAATGTGTCGATGCAGAAGGAAAGAATGTTCTTGTCAAAGGCACATCCGTCATCTGTGCTTTAGGTCAGCGTTCAACAACAAAGACCGTTGAAGAGCTGATGAATAGTGCCCCTTATGTTCGTGTTGTGGGTGATGCGGCTAAAGTATCCACAATTACTAATGCTGTTTACTGGGGTTATCACGCAGCATTAGATATTTAACCCGTATATCATAACAACAGGATACGTGTTTGAACAAATCTATAATGAGGCGAAGGAATAGTGATATTCTTTCGCTTTTTCATTTGTTAATTGAATTTATAATATTTCATTGATTTAATCAAAGCAAAGAATAGGGCTATGTTATAATATATTTACATACATATTCGGGGAAGGGATATGTTGATCAATAGAATTGAGAGGGATGTTTTATGGGAGTTCATTTCTTGTTCAAATATGGAAGTAAGAAGTTTTTTTGCTATTTACTGATTGTCATTGTCATACAGATGATTATAGCTGCCATTTCTCCTCTTCATGGAGAAACAAAAGATCACTTAAAGACAGTGAAAATTGGCTATTTCTATTTTAAAGGCTATCAGGATGGAAAAAACAGCAAGGAACCAAAAAGTGGTTTAGGTTATGAGTATATCCAGCAGGTGGCTAATTATTCTGGCTGGAAATGTCAGTATGTTTATGGTTCATGGCATACGATTTATCAGAAGCTTCTTAAAGGGGGTGTGGATGTCATGGCTGATATTTCCTATACTAAAGAAAGAAGTCAGCACATGCTTTTTTCCACGATTCCTTTTGATCGGGAAAGCTATTATCTTTTTGTACCTAAAAATATGGCGGATGATTATGGTCGGTTAAAATCCTTAAAAGGAAAAACTGTTGGGGTGACAAAAGGTGTGATCCAGACAGGACAATTGGAGGCATGGAATAAGAAAAACAAAGCTGGACTGATTCTCAAATATTATAAAGATTCCACGCAAAGAGTTAAGGCCTATGAACAGGGAAAGACGGATATGACTTTAGGCTTAGGCTTAGGGACATCAATCAAAAAAAACAATGTACCCTTTAAATATATTGGGTCATCTAGTTCTTTTATTGTGACGTCTAAAAAAAGACCTGATTTAGTAGAAGATGTAAATAAGGCCATGGCAAGACTGACATCAACAGTACCGCGGATTGACAGTTCACTTGCCGAAAAGTATTTTTCTCATTCAGTTATCATGTCAGAACTCTCTGTAAAAGAGCTCAGATGGCTGAAAAAGCATCATACGATTGATATCGGTTATCTGGTGGATATGGCCCCATTTTCTTATACCGATGATCAAGGACAAGCTGCGGGGACGTATATAGATTTATTAAAGTACACATTTCACTATTATCATTTGAATAATAAGCTATGTTATCATGCCTATAAGAAAGTGAATGCTATGATTAAAGATCTGCAACACGAAAAGATTGATCTCTTTGTACCTTGTCTCGGCAATGCCTGGCGATCAGAACAGATCGGCATTTTACAGAGCATTAATATGAATTCTACGACCGTCAGTTTGATGACGAAAAAGGGCCATACCAACGGACATCTTCTTGCCGTCACAGAACAGAGTCCAATGAAAGAGGCTTATCACAATTTTACTTATAAAAATTACAAAACTGTTTATTATAATAGTATTTCAGAATGCATAAAGGCAGTGCGTTCAGGTCAGGCTGATGCGACACTTCTCAATTCTTATCAGATTTCTATTTATCTCCATGGCAGTGAAGATCTCTCTGAAAAAAGAGTCAATCCACCTCTCGAGATGACATTAGCCATCGGCTCTTCAAACAGATATCTTCTCGATATCATCAATCGTGGTATTGTCAGCTGGAAACAAGAAAATATTAGTGAATCTTTAATGGATCACACGGTCGCAAGGCAGGAAATCACACTAGGTGATTTCATTAAAAAACATTTATCGGGGCCTTAGGCTTAGCCGCTTTATTAGCGATGATTTTTACGATCCCGATCACCGGATGGATTTATACGAAACGGCGACGTATACTTGCAGAAAAAGCTGCTAATAATGATTTGCTGACAGGATTATATAGCCGTAGAGCTTATGATGAAGATTTAGATCAAAACTTATGGCATAGTCCAAAGGACTATGCAGTTGTGGCAATGGATGCGAATGGACTAAAAAGAGTGAATGATCACTTAGGACATAGAGCAGGAGATGAAATGTTAAAGGGAGTCGCTTCCTGCATACAAGAAACGATGCATCATTTCAATATGCCAGGCAAAGCCTATCGCATTGGCGGTGATGAATTTGTAATTATTCTTGAAACGCAAAAGAAAGATTTTAAAACGTTTTATCAAAACCTTTTATCACGGATTGCCTCATGGCATGGTCAGCTGGTCGATCATATCACTGTTTCATCAGGCTATGTCTTTTCATCTGATGATCCGACTTTATCAGTGCGGGAGCTGATCGCCAAAGCGGATGAACTCATGTATCATGAAAAACAGGAACTCATAAGAGATGAAGATCCTTTGCCTAATCGGGAAGACTCTGAAGTTTATAAATGCTTAGTACAAATGTATAAAACCCATTTGGATCCCAAGCCCCAGTTACCTGGAGCTATGTATTTCTATCATATTGAAGATGAGATTCGTAAAGAAGTGGAAGCAGGAGGCGCTCAATTGGCTATTCTGGCTATTAAGATCGCCCATGTGTCTGATGATATCACATACTGTTTTATTCGCATGTTTGGCAAAGAAAATTTGAGCCATTTTGAGGGCTGTTATTATGTTATGACCTCTGATGTTCAGCTCAAAGTGCGCATCAAAGAGTTATATAAAAATCTCTCTTCACTTGAAAAAATACACCGCTTGATATGTCAGCTGGTGTGTATGTGATAGATCATAATGATCATAAACCGATCGAAGAGATCTGTCAGGAGATAAGAAAACGCACCAAGATATGTCATGATCATCAACTTCATATTTATGATCAGTATTAAGGAGAATTTATGCATTCTATTTTATCGTGTCTGTTATGTTTATCACTCATGTCACCGATCTATGTTCAAAAATATGTTCCTGGTCTTTACCAGGTTAAAAGTGCGCAGAAGGTTTATTTAAAACCTTCTGTTTCATCAAAGATTGTAAAAACACTAAAGAAAGGAAGCATTCTAGCCATTGATGCCATCAATGGCCAATATGGCTTAAGCAGTGATGCCCATGGCTATATTTCTTTAAAAGACGCTCAGCTGCAAAGATCAGTCTCTTCGTTAATCGAAGAGACAAAAGTATCTCGGGAAACCAGACAATTAGTGATTGTTAATGGTCCATTGCAAAAAGGCCGATATAAAGTCAGTTTATGGACTAAGAAAGCAACCTGGCAGGAAAGTTTAAGGACAACAAAAGCTTATATTGGTAAAAACGGGATGAAACGGCAGCGACATCGTGGTGATTATACGACACCGATTGGCTGTTTTCATTTTACTTATGCTTTTGGCACCCATAATAATCCTGGTACACCATTCACGTATAAAAAACTTAATAACCGTTCTTACTGGTATTACGGCAATAATACCTACAGAGAAAGTAATCATGTAATACCTGGTGAATACCTGGCAAAAAGCCGGCAGGCTTATGAATATGCCTTATTCATTAACTTCAATGAATATGCAAAAGTTAAGCAGGCTGGTGGTGCCATCTTCCTGCATTGTTACTCAGGACATCAATACACCGCAGGCTGCGTGGCTATTGACCGTAAACTGATGAAACGGTATATGAAAACCATTCAACCTGCAGCTAGGATTATAATTACACCACATATGCAGGATATAAAAAACTATTAGTATCTCATAGAAAAAGATTTCTATGAGATTTTTTCTGTTTGTGCATATTATATGGTTTTATACACTATTATTTCGCATTAAAGAGACAAAAGCCTTCCATGGTGATAGGTAAGCCACCGATGGATTCTTCACTTTTATAGATTTTGATGTGGACCGGCAGAGTATGTAAACGACTTGAAAGCTATAAACCACACAACGTGAATGTGGTTTGCCCAAAAATGAAAAGCCACCGGCTAAGTCCGATGGCTATTTTTTATCCTAAAAAAAATGCCCAGAGGGCAGTGTACACAAAGCACACTTAGCATTTAGCTGCCGGTTCTGGGTCTTACTTTAATGCAATGGTACCATTGTCATCAAGGCTTGTCAATGAAGTTGATTTTCTTTGTCCTACCTTTTCGAATATGACCAGGAAAGATATTCAATCTAAATCTTGTGGGATCTAAAATCTTTAAGACAGGATAGATTAAAGGATAGTTTTTAGAGCGGAGATAGAACGTATTGACAATTAAATCGGCTAGCTGGATACCATAATGGTATCGAGAATCATAATAGGTAATCTGAAAGCTATAATCACAGTAACAGTATTCAGTATTTAAAAACTTCTCTAAGTCTTTTAAATCACCAACACTCACATTACGATTATCAATACTTAAAATGAATTCATAAGACTGATGGGGTGGTAAAAGCGGTAATATACAGTCATGGAAAAGTAATTTCACACCATAGTTAAAGAAGATATTACAACGATCAATTTTCTTCATCATATGGCTTTTATCAAAGAGAATGGCACAGCCATAAAAGCCATCAATCTTTTGAATACATGAGAGTAATGCAATCTTTTCATCATCATGCATCATTCTTGATTTCAGTTCCTGATCAAGTGGTAATTGTCGTTTCTTTTTTTGTTTCTTATTAATCTTTTTATAACGTTGAATAATTTTATCTTTATGATGTGCCTCATCAATGACAAAGTAACCGCCAATGGCAAATAAAGGTGTGGGGCTATTCTGATGGATATTCCCAGATTCATCGAGATATACATAAATCTTGATTTCAATCACTCCTTTTTTTCTATTATATAATAATGAAATAGAATCTTGTAGAGAAAAATATTATAATAGAAGGGAAAGGGAGTCTTCAAGAAGACCAAGGGAAATTGATATGAATGATTCAGATATGAATGTCATTATTGGTACCTTAATGAGTATTTGGGTTTTCGCATTAATATTTATCATCTTACAGCTCATTGGGACCTGGAAGATGTATAAGAAAGCAGGAATACCTGGCTGGCATTCCATTATTCCTATTTTGAATGTTTATGACTGGTATAAGATGGCTGGCTTTGGTATGGCAGGGCGCTTACTAGCCACCATTGGTATGTCCGTAGTGATGGTTATTACTATTGGGGCAGCCGCTAGCGGTAATGAAAATGCCATCGCCGGCAGTGCGATGGCCATGGTATTAGTTGGGATTATTGTGGCTATCTTACAGATTATGTCTTACTTTAAAGTCGCCTCACGCTTTGGTAAAGGAACCGGAGCAGGGATCTTGTTCCTATTATTTACGCCGATTATGTGTATGATTGCTGGCTTAAGTTCAAGCTGGAAATATCGTAGAGAACATTAATGGATGTAATGATTATCTCTTGATTACAATGCAATCAATTAAGAGAAGTGGAATGTCACAAGCATTCCACTTTTAAAATACCTTTTTGTAAGAAAATACACGTATAATGAAGAAAGAAGGGTGCCATGAAGACTATGCCCAGTCACCCTATGAGATTGCTTTAAGCTATGTGGGTCAGTCATTTGAAACACTAGAGCAGATTATTGGTCAGCCGGTTAAATCTGAAATGCCCCCTAACTGTCAGGAATAGGGAGAAGAAGCTCTTCATGAATATGCCTTATTCATGTACTTTAATGAGCATTTGAAAGAAAAGAAAGCAGGTGGAGCGATCTCCTCCATTGCCATTCTAAAAAACAATATACAGCGGGCTGCATGGCTATTGATCGTAAGTTAATGAACAGGATATGCAGAATAGTAAACCAGGGACTATGATTATTATCACACCACATAGGAAAAATTTAAAAAAGTATTAAAAAAAGAGCTTACCTACGGGATAAAATAAGCTCTTTCAAGAAATAGCTAATAAGTAATATCCATTAATAGAGCTTTACTTTCCCTTGTTCTTGAATATGAGAATAAAAGATAGAACATTGGAAAAGATTAACCTCATTATTAGTGAATAAATTTTCTTTAGCCACTTTACATTATAGAGTTTTTGAAATGAAAGTCAATAAAGTGAAAGAAGATAGAGAATGGTCAGAAGTGAAAGACTTACTTCCAAATCACTCACTACAGGCTGTAAGTTAAGTTTGCATTTCAGGCGTGTTATCATGTCTTTTTATTTTCATTGACAAGTGTAAGCCTTTACGTTATGCTTATATTAGAAAATGACCAACGGTCAGTTATAGTATAGGAGGTTAATATTATGTACTATAGTAGTGGTAATTATGAAGCCTTTGCGAAACCGGAAAAGCCTGAAGGCATTGACAAGAAACATGCTTATATCGTTGGCAGCGGCCTTGGCGGTTTAGCAGCGGCTTGCTTCTTAATCAGAGATGCGCAGATGCCTGGTGAAAACATTACTGTATTTGAATCCCTGCCATTAGCAGGGGGATCCTGCGATGGCTATCATGATCCTCATAAAGGTTATATTATGCGTGGCGGTCGTGAAATGGATAACCATTTTGAATGTATGTGGGATTTATTCAGATCGATTCCATCGATTGATAATCCTGGTGAAACGATTTTCTCAGAATATTACAAACTCAATAAAGAGGATCCAAACTATTCTTTATGCCGTGTGACAGAAAAACAAGGTCAGGATGCCCATACTGACCGGCAGTATAATTTAAATAAAAATGCAGAAAAACAGTTATTAAAATTAATGTTCTCAACGGATGAAGAATTAGCAGATCGAACCATTGATGATATCTTTGATGATGATTTTTATAATACGAACTTCTGGATTTACTGGCAGACGATGTTTGCCTTTGAAAAATGGCATTCAGCCTTAGAAATGAAACTGTACATGCAAAGATATATCCACCATATTGATGGTTTACCTGATTTAAGTGCTTTACGTTTTACGCGTTATAATCAGTATGAATCAATGATTCTGCCAATGGTCAAATATATTGAAGATGCTGGCGGGAAAATTGCCTTCAATACGCAAGTAACGAATATTGAATGTGAAATCACCCCAGAGAAAAAAGCTGCTCGCTTAATTGAATATACTCAGGATGGTGAAGATAAACGTATTGAATTAACGGATGATGATTTAGTTTTTGTAACCAATGGCTCACAGGGGGATGGCAGTGCTTATGGTGATCAGACTCATGCTCCGGTTATTGAAATTGAAAATGGCCAAGGTCCATCTGTTGAATTATGGAAGAAATTAGCCGCTCAGGATGAAGCCTTTGGTCATCCTGATAAGTTCTTCAAAGATATCAGAGAAACCAGCTGGGAATCCTGGACCGTTGATACGAATAATAAAGAAGTCTTAGAAGCGATTGAAAAGATCTGTCATCGTGATCCATTAAGCGGTAAAGTCGTTACCGGCGGCATCGTTACTGCCAAAGACTCAGCATGGCTGTTAAGCTGGACGATTAACCGCCAGGGACAGTTTAGAGATCAGCCTGATGATCACTGCCTGATTTGGGTCTATGGTTTGAACTGCTGGTATGATGATGGTGATTATATCCATAAACCAATGTTCCAGTGTACTGGTGAAGAATTATGTGCAGAATGGTTATATCATATTGGTATCCCTGTTGATCATATTGATGCCTTAGCGAAAGAATGTAATACGACACCATGTATGATGCCATATGTGACTTCTTTCTTTGAACCAAGAGCTTATGGTGATCGCCCATTAGTGGTTCCGGTAGGATCAGTCAATTTAGCTTTCGTAGGTCAGTATGCGGAGACTCCAAGAGATACTGTCTTCACGACTGAATATTCTATTCGTACAGCTATGGAAGCTGTCTATACACTTTGTGATGTCGATCGTGGTGTTCCTGAAGTCTGGGGATCTGTCTTTGATATTCGTGAATTAATCAAAGCCGGCGTTAAGATGAACGATGGCAAGATGATCAAAGACTGGCCATTAGCTGCCCCAGAAAAAGCAGCCATCAGCGGCGCATTCAAACTGATTGCGAATACGGAATTATCGAAGTTATTAATCAACTTAGGCGCAGCTGAGAAAGCTGACTTTGCACCATTAGTAGATGTCGATCAGATTAAAGATACGCTGCAGGAAAAAGCTGCCGAAGTCAAAGACTCGAAAGCAGTAAAAGTCGGTGCTGGTGTCACCGCCGCTTCGTTAGTAGCCTTAGCTGCTTTACTGCACAAGAAAAAGTAACATAAGGATCCTGGAGATTTCTTCAGGATTTTTTTCTTTTTCATTGACAAAATTATAAAAGGATTTACAATATTAGTTGTACACAATTTAATTATAAACAAAATAAATAAATGGAGGACTTAAAAATGAGCAATTATGATTATGATGTATTATTTATCGGGAGCGGGCATGCCTGCAACCATGGCGCTATTGCCTTAAAGATGGCAGGTAAAAAAGTAGCCATGATTGAAGAAGACAAACATGGCGGTACTTGTACAAATTATGGCTGTGATGCCAAGATCTTATTGGATGGACCATTTGAATATCAGGAAGGCTTTGCCCGTTATCATGATTTAGGAATGCCGACACCGGAAATTAACTGGAAAAACTTAATGGCTTATAAAAAGAAATTAATTGGGGCTTTTGATCCATTATTAGGACAGACATTTGAAAAATATGGGATTGAAGTGATCAAAGGCCATGGACAGTTAACAGATCCTCATACCGTAGATGTTGATGGGAAAACTTATAGCGCTGAATATATCATCATCGGCACGGGCGCGAGAGATTCCTCTTTACCAATTCCTGGTGCAGAGTATATGCACCACAGCAAGGATTTCTTAGATCTTGATGAAATGCCTGACTCTTTATTATTCGTTGGGGCTGGGGTTATCAGTATGGAATTTGCATCCATGGCTTTAGCCTTAGGAAAGAAGGTCACGGTTATTGATTTTGCACCACGTGCTTTAGCGCAGTATCCAGAAGACTACGTCGCAATGATGGTTAAAAAGATGGAAAATATGGGGGCAACGTTTGCCTTCAATCAGAGTGTCTCTAAGGTGGAAAAAGAAGCTGATGGTTATGTTGCTTATACGCAGGATCAGTCTTTTAAGGCAGATTATATCGTCGAAGGCACAGGCCGCGTAGCGAATGTGGAAAACTTAGGTTTAGAAGCCTTAGGTATTGAAGCTTCAAGACGAGGCATCGTTGTTAATGATCATCTGCAGACAGCTGTGCCAAATATCTTTGCTAGCGGGGATGTCGTAGATAAAAAGATTCCTAAATTAACGCCAACGGCAGAATTTGAATCAAATTATATTGCTTATTCAATCTTAGGTTTAACGACATATCCTATTGTTTATCCAGTGATCCCTAACTTAGTCTTCACGCTGCCACGTATCGCTCAGGTGGGGGTATCCGTTGATGAAGCCAAAGCGCATCCTGAATTATATAAAGTTCACCGCGTGCCATTTGGTAAAGTGAATGAATGGGTGAATAACCGTGAAACCGAAGCTGATTACACCTTCATTTTAGACCAGGAAGGTTATCTTGTCGGGGCTGCTGTATACAGCGCCGAAGCCGCGATGGTTTTAGACTTCTTAACCTTAGTCATTAACAAGAAGATGACCGCTCGTGATTTATCATCAATGATCTTCGCTTTCCCAACGCAGACTTATCAGGTTGTCTTTGCCTTAAAACCAATTTTAAAAAGAGCATAATATTTGTTGACCGGCAGGAAATGCCGGTCTTTAATATTATTAGAGATAATATGAAGTGACCTCCCTAAGAGTTGTCAAACTGTGAATTTATACTCATAATAAATAGTAGCAAAAAATAAAAGAGTTATCACA
>OCTW011601868.1_pt1 | contig 10184 bp, 7 predicted proteins | sample 1539671 | NCBI WGS metagenome assembly OCTW01 (sample SAMN02144230, study PRJEB22623) | gut metagenome | biome: sheep rumen | host: Ovis aries | place: New Zealand
GGACTTCACCGTGAACGCCTCGCCGCAGACGACCATCTCGTCGCGGAGCGGCATGATCTCGTGCGGCAGGTTCTGGTCGAGCAGGCACGCTTCGCGCATGACGTCGTTGACGCAGCCCGTGTAGAGCTTCTCGAAGCGCTCGCAGAGCTCCTTCACGGGGATCGGGAATTCGTTCATCGGCACGCTCTGGCGCTTCGCGATGAGCCTGTCGAGTTTCATGAGACCGGCTTCCTTGGCCTTGGTGCGCATATCTGCTAATGATGGCATAGGGATTCCTTTTCGGGTTTTAGACAAGATTCACAGGATTGTTTTTAACGCAGAGGCGCAGAGAGCGCAGAGGCATTTGCGATTTGTGATCTATGCGTTCTTCTTGACCACCATAGCCTCGCCGAAGGTGGTTGCGGATGAAACATTTCCAGTACCTTTCAACAGTGCATTCAGGTATCCGTTGGCGAAGAGGCGGCCAAGCGTGAAGTAGCCCGGCGTGCCTTCGGGCGTGAGGACACGGTCGTAAGCCATCTCGGGGACATGATCGCCGCGGACGGGCACGTCGAGCCCGATCGCGCGGTAGGCGCGCATCAGCGCGAACTGATCCGTGTCGCCCTGGTCGTGGAAAAGCTCGGTGAAATCGGTCTTGTCCCCTTCCACGTCGCGCACATGGATGAACGCGATGCGGTTGCCGAAATGCCGCGCAGTCGATTCGAGATCGACGCTCATGAGTTTGAAGTTCGCCTGGCAGAAGGTGACGGCGTTCGACGGCGATGGATAGAGCGCGTAGGCGCGGTCGTAGGCTTCGATGCTGCCGAAGATGCGCGCATAGCCGCCGAGCGAATCGAGGCACGGATCGTCGGGGTGAAGCGCCATGCGCACACCCCACTTCTCCGCCGTCGGCATCACGGCCTTGATGAAGCATGCGTAGTTCGCCCAGACCTGATCATGGGATATTTTTAACTCCGATTTATCCGAAGTCTTCGCTAACGCTCCGACATTCTGGATAGGCGAAGCGTTAGCGGAGCCATCGGACTCCTTCGGAGTTAACTCTTTTAGTGAAAAGTACGTCGCCTTGGCTCCGCCGCGGCCTTCGCGCACGCCCGTCCGCGACCAGCCCTTGCCGACCATGAAGTTGTAGCAGAGAAGCCTTATCCCGAGCCGCCCCATCGACTCCAGCAGTTCGCGGTAGTGCGCCAAGGCCTCCTCGCGCAGAGTTGCAGGGTTTTCCTCACCCGCCCCATACTCCTTTATCGGGGTCATGTCAAACGGGTCGCCTTCAAGTCCGACAACGTTGAGTCCAGCAGACTTGAGACGCGACACGATGGACGAAAGAGTTTCATATCGCCACGGATCGGCGAGTCCCGTCAAATCGGGATTCACCTTCACGATGACATCCGTGATCCCCATCTGCGGGCAGAGCGTCCACAGCGGATGCGGCGTCGGCGGTACGAATTCCACAAGCGTCATTTCGTTCCTCCATGAGATGTCAGCACGAGAGACTTCTCGGTCAGCAGACATGGCGAGTCGTAGATTGGCACATTGACGTAACGCGTGGAATTGGCCGACACGCACACGTCCCTCTTCGGGAACTCGTAGACCGCGCCCGTGAAGAGATCCACCCACACGGGATCCTTTAGGGGCGCGCCTGTCCACTTGAAGGTGTGGGGTCGCGTGATGAAGCTGTCGCCCGGACGCTCGTAGACGGGCACAACCTGTCCGGCGGGCAGCAACGGCTCCTTTTCCTTGTCCACCTTCCGCGTCGTCTCCGCGCATGTCCAGAACACGAACACGCGCGCGCCGTCGGCCTTGGCATATTCATAGGTGCACACGGTGCTGTCCGTCGTGCTGAAACCGGAGTCGACAACGCGCGTGAGCGTCTCGTCGAACACGCTCACTACGTTCTGCACGGCGTAGTAGGCGCGCTTGACGGCGATCACCTCCTTCTCCTCGTTCGCGCGCAGAAGCCCCTTCAGGTTGATTTCGCGCCCCGTGTGGTTGAAGTCGCAGATCGTGAACACGCTCGACTCCACGTCGTGTCCGAGATCGCCGAGCATCCTGCGCATATCCCATTTGGCCTGGCTGTACTCGCTCCAGGGGATGTTAGAGAGCGCAAAGCGCGTGGCCATCTCGCTTGGACAGCCGTTCTCGCCCTGTCGCAGCTTCGCCGCGGGGTTGTACTTCGCGAGCACGGCCTTCTGCGCCTCGACCTGCGCGTAGGAACTCTCGGGCGCGGGCGCGTAGCCGTGGTAGATGATTGAATCGAACAGTTTCACATCCTCGCCCATCTCCTTCAGACACCTGTCGAGGAATTCGGCACTGTTGTGCGCGAGCGAGAGTCCGGCGATACGTGCGTTTGGTACGTTGCGGCGAATCATCTTAGCGGTGCGCACGTTGAACGCCGCGATAGCGGCGGGCGTCTTCTTCGGCGTGCCGATGTCCGGCTCGTTCCACATCGCCCAGTCGCGGACGCGCGTGGCGAAGTGCTTCGAGAGGGCCTCCACCCACGCATCCCATCCGGCGAGGCCCTCCTCGCTCGTAGGAAAACCGCCGGCGAGGTCCCTGCCGCCACCGCCGGGATAAACAGGATTGCCGTAGCCCGTCTCAAGCATCGGCATGAGGCCCTGCCCAAGCGCGTAGTCCACCTGATGGTCGAGCCAGGCGAAGTCGTACACGCCCTTCACACGCTCGCACTTCGCCCAGCCCGCCTGCAGACGTATCTTCTTGATGCCAAGAGGCGCAAGAAAGCGCCTGTACTCGTCGAACTTCGCGAAGTCGCGGTCGAGCGCCTCGCAGCCGAGCGTCCAGTTTGAGCTGCGGATGTCCTTCACGCTGCGCGGCGCGAGCGTGCCCACGCGCTTCAGCCCCACGCGAAGCGGGGACTCCACGCGGTCGGGAGCTGTAGACAGCTCCACCTCGCCACTCGCCGAAATAACCGACGCGCAGACCGCCGCAAAGATCAAATTCGTTTTCATCTGCCGTTCCTTTTCGATAATTGTCCGGTGGCAACTGGTGGATAGCCTACACGCCCGCCGACGCGAGAAAGCCGCCGTCGACGGGAACTGTTATGCCGGTGACGAAAGCTGAAGCCGAATCGTCAAGAAGCCAGTTCACACATCCGAGAAGGTCTTCCGCCTCGCCGAACCGCCCCATCGGCGTGTGGTGCATCACCTGTTCGCCGCGCGCGGAGAGGCCGCCGTCCGGCGTCATGAGATAGGTGCGGGAGCGTTCGTTAACCATGAAGCCGGGCGCGACGGCGTTCACGCGCACCTTCGCGGGCGCCATGTACTGCGCGAAGAACATCGTCCAGCTGGCGATCGCGGCCTTGCTCATCGCATACGGCGCGACGCGCGTCAAGGGACGGTAAGTGTTCATCGACGCGAAGTTGAGTATCGCGCCGCCGCCAGCTTTCGCCATCTGAAGGCCGAAGATGCGCGACGGGATGACGGTGCCGAGCGTGTTGATCTCAAGGACGTTCTTGAACGCCTCCATGTCGATATCGAAGAAACCGCGATCTGCGGGGAGTTCTTTTTGGACAGGATTGACAGGATTGTTTTTAACGCAGAGGTCTTTTTCGCAGAACCTCAGCCGCGTCGGCATGGCCTTTACGTTGTTTCCGCCCGCGCCATTGATCAGGAAGCGGCAAGGTCCCCATTCAGCCTCTACACGCACGGCGATATCAGCCACGGCCGCCTCATCGGTAACGTCACCTGGCTCAATGCGGCAGACGCCTTTCGCTGCCGCGATTGCGGCGGCCACCTTCTCAAGTTTTTCGCGCGTGCGTCCCACGAGAACGACCTTCGCGCCTTTTCGCGCCAAATCCTCGGCTATGACGCTGCACAGCGTCCCGCCCGCGCCAGTCACGACGGCGACTTTCTCTTCGTATGCGATCATGGCCGGATTCACCTTAAGATAATCACCATTCCGCGTCGCGTATTCTCAACCGTGGCCGTGTTTGAGACGCCATAGCCCGCTATCGCGTAGAAGGCGAGGCACTGGTAGCTGGCGGCGGGAGCCTTTTTCCACTCCAAATCGAGCGTCCGCCCCGTCGCGCCCGGGATGGGTTCGCCGTCCTTGAGCCACTGGTAGCCGGTCGCGCCGGGCGCGTACGCCGAGAGGGTCGAAGAGCCATCGACGCTGACTGTGCACGACTGTGGATGTTTGGAGAACATAAGTCCGTTGCCGTCCGAACCGCCCCCATGAATCGAGAAATCGGATTTGGCGGAAGCGTTGACATTGTCGGCGAACGTGCCGGTCAGAGGGTCGTATAGCCCCGCCTCGCCGTCGAGCACCGCCGGAGCGAAGTCGCGCACGAGATTGCCGTCTTCGTAAATCTTCAGAGAATACACCCTGAGCGCCTGGGGATCCCGAACGCCCGTTCCGTTGTCGGTGCGCCGGCCGAAGAGGACAATGGTCGCGCCCGCATCGTACGGGGAAGGAATGGTGAAGGTGTCGCTCTTGACGACGGTTGTTCCGTCCTGCGTAATCGTGCGCTCTCCGGTGGAAAGGTCGATGTCGTAGACGTGGCGCGCGAAGTTCCACTGCGCCGCCGAGGAGGAGCTGTCGAACTCAGCCTTGCCGCCGTCAAAGTACCGAAAACGGATTCCGCCGTTCTGGTTGTAGAACCCGAGGCACGGGGCCGACGCGCCGCTGCGCGCGTCGAGGGCGAAGCGCGCCGACGTGTCGTTCGTGGCGACGAAAGCGTAGTCGAGGACGATGCGCGAGTTTTTCTTGAAAGAGTAGCCGGTGTCGAGAATCGGCCCCGCCTCCGCCGCCTCCAGATAGGCGTCGGCGGACGCCGCGGCGCCGATTCCTCCCGCGCTCGCGCATTCCACAGCGCCGCCGACGGCGAGGCGGTAGGCGGTTTCGGGCGTGTAGAACTTGGAGTTCACGGCGTCCCAAAGCCCGCTCACGCCATCGACGATGCGCGGCGTGAAGTCGCGCACGAGCGTGCCGTCGTCCCATATCTTCATGCCGTAAACCTTGACGTCGGCGGCGTTGCTATAACCGCTCGCAGCATTTCCACCGAAAACAACGAGCGATTTCGCCGCGCGTTCGTTTGTGTCCGGCTTTTGCGAAAGCGTCCCCTCGAAAAGGATTTCGCCGTCCGCATCGGCGAGGACGGCGGATTCGCCGGGCCCGTCGAGCGTGAGGACGCGGCGGCTGCCGTCCGCGGTGATCTTCGTCGTCACACCGTCGTTTTTATTGGCGCGGACGGTATAGGCTATTTCCCCGGCTGTCGTCACATACATCCCCCAGCACAATCCAGAGGTGGCGATGACGCCGAACGGGCGAGGACTGCTGTTGGTGGAGCAAAGCGCAAAGTCGAACTCCACCTTGGTTTTGCAGTCTGGCGTGAAACCGGTGTCGATGTAGACGGGCTTTGCGGACGAGCCGAGCGCGTAGGCGGAGTCCGTGCCGAAGACAAAAGGATTGCCTTCGCTCTGGACGTTCCCGTAAACCACGCCGTTGACGCGGTCGTAAAGCCCAGTCACGCCGCCGAACGAATACGGAATGAGGTCGCGCACGAGTTCGCCGTCGTCGAAGACTTGCATCGAATAGAGCCTACCCTTGAAGCCGCTGTCGTAACCGCTGGCCGTGTGGCGCGCGAAGACGGCGAGGGAGAGGTTGTTCGTCGCGGTGCGGATCTGGGACGAGACATCCACCTCTATCGTCTTGCCGGCGCCGGCCAGAGTCGCCGTTCCGCCCGCACAGTCGAGCGTGGCGGTGTAGCGCGAAAAGGTCGGCGGTGCCTTGGAGCCGAAGTTCTTGTAGACGGAGGTATTCGCCGCGTCGCCCATTGCGAAGGCAATGTTGGCGCCGTCCTGGAAGTAAAGTCCCGCCGAGAACGGAAGTGTGCCGCCAGCCGAGCCGAACACATAGCGCGTGTCGTTCGTGTTCGCGCACTCGAAGTCTACGACGACTTTGGTCTTCGCGCTCGCACACCACCCCGTGTCGATGGCCTGCGAGCCATCCGACTCCAGATATGTGTCAGACATGTTGGCGATGGTGGCCGCTGCAACGGTCTCGCACGATACGGCGACGAGTGCCGCAGCGATGCGGGCACTCCAGCATTTAGTCTGTTTTGCGGTCTTGCTCATTGTATTGCTCCTTTCTGTAAGAACATGGCATGTGCGTTTACGTAGCATATATTCTCCAATAGCGGGCGCAGCAGCGCTTCGTCGTCCGGGAACGAACCAGACGCAACCTTCTCCGCCAACCACTTGCAGAGAACGCGGCGAAAGTAGTCATGGCGCACCAGCGAGAGGAGAGAGCGCGAATCGGTCGTCATGCCGATGAACGTCGCAAGGACGCCATACGCCGCGTTCTTCTCCAGCACGTCGCGTATCCCTTCCTCGTGGTCGCACCACCACCAGGCCGGGCCGAGCTGCACCTTGCCGGGAACGCCGTCTTCAACGAACGATCCGGCGAGCACCGCAAGCGAGGCATGCGCCTCCGGGTTGAGCGACATGAGGATGGTGCGGGGGAGAGCGTTCTCCTTCTCCAGTCTATCCAAAAACGCGGCAACGACGGCGGGATCGACGGGCGCGCGCATCCCGGCGAAACCGCCCGCCGGACCCGCAGCCGCGCGAAGTCGCGACGACGTCTCGCGGAGCGCGCCCATGTGCAGCAGCATCGTCCAGCCGTGCGCCGCGGCATACGCCGCGACAGTCGGTAGGGCGCGATGACCCCATCGCGCCGCATCTGCCAGGATCGAAACATCATCGACCGAGACATCAACCACCCGGCAACCCGCCGCGTGGAACTTCTCAAGCGTCTCTTCAGGAATCTCGTCACCCGCGTTCATGCGGAGCGATGGAACGACCTTGAAAGAGGACTTCGGACTTGGGACTTCAGACTTCGAAGCGACCTCTCCACGCGCCGTCCCCCGAAGTCTGGCGTCTGAAGTCTGAAGTCCTTCCAACTCCCCCGCGCCTACGCACGGGCTGAGATACTCGACGTTGAAGCGCTTCAGCATCTTCGACGGCGTCCATTCGGCAAGCGAGATGTTTTCCGCGCCATCCAAGCCCAGCCACGCCAGCTCCATTTCGGCCCACGCGAAGAGCGGGTTGCCGACGAGCTTCGGCAGCGTGCGCTTCCACGCCGCCCACTTCTCGTCCTCGCTCGCGTCGCCGGTGATGACGCGCTCCGGTTCGCCGCAGATGCGCATCGCACGGTGCTTGTAGGGATCGGTCTTCACCCAGACTTCGTAAAGCGAGCCGAGCGGCTTGTCCTCGGCGAGCATCCGCATGTCGAGATGGTTGTGCCAATCAACAATCGGCAGGTTCCGCACCCACGAATACATGACGTCAAAGTTCACGGAACAGTCCCTCCCTGTCTTCCCGCTCCTTCTGCGGCGTGCCGAAAAGCGCACCGCCGAAGAATCCCGCGAAGCACACCGCGATCTGGATGAATGTGCCGGTCTCCCACGAAAGATCCTTCCAGCACGTCTTGAGAAGCAGACCGGAAATGACGCCCGCCGCGACGCACAGATACACGCCCTTCGCGTTGGGACGACGCCAGAGGATGCCGAAGACCGTCGGTATCACGATCGGGACGCCGAAAAGCGCCATCAGAAGCTTGTTGGCCTCGAACGCGCCGCCGAGACGCGAGACGAAGAGCGCACCGAACGCGATGAGCGACGCGACAAGCACCGTTCCGATGCGTCCGACGAACAGCAGCTCCCGACCCTCCGCGTTCCTGCGGAAAAGCCGCTTGTAGATGTCCGTCGTGAGGACGCTGCTTGTCACGTTGAATTCCGCCGCGAGCGTCGAAAGGGACGCCGCGAGCATGGCGGAGACCATGAGCCCCAGCATCCCGTGCGGCAGAAGGCGGGCACACATCTCGATGTAGCTCCTCTCGTGCATCTCGGGCGGAAGATCCGGAAGATACACGCGCGCGGCGACTGCGGGAAGGACGGCAAGAACCGGGAACACGAAGAATATTGCGGACGAGAGGAGCCCCATCTTCACGGCGTCACGTTCGTTCGGGACGGACGCGAGACGCTGGACGAACGACCAGCTGCCGTTGTACTTGATGAAGACGATCAGGTAGTAGGCGGCGAGGAAGTACAGCGTGCCGCGATGTCCGCCGAAGAGCGAGAAATGGTCCGGCACGGCGCGATAGAGCTCGCCGAGGCCGCCGACGGCATGAAGCGAGAGCGGCAGAATCGTCAGCGCGACCGTCATCAGCACGGCGCACTGTATGATGTCCGTCACGAGAACGCTCCAGAGTCCGCCGGTGGTCGTATAGACGAGAACGACGCCCGCACCGAGCGCGATGCCGGTCGAGAGCGACACGCCGAGGAACTGCGAGGCGATGATGCCGAGCGTGTAGAGCCTGACCGCGTTGTCGAGAATGCGGAACGCGACGCCGCACCAGGAGAGGAACTGCCTCACGCCCGCGCCGTAGCGGCGCTCGAGATATTCGACCGGCGTCGCCAGATTCGCCCTCTGCCACCGACGAGCGAAAACGAAGGTGCCGAGAAGTATCGCGAACGCAGTCGACCAGAAGACCGTCAGACCCACAAGACCATCCTCGTAGCCGATCTGCGCGTAGGCGATGAAGACGAAGCAGCTGATCATCGCCATGTAGGAACTTATCGCGCCCATCCACCACGGCACCTTCTTTCCGCCCGAAAAGAAATCGCCGGCGCTCTTCACCCGGCGCCCCATGGCGATGCCGACGCCCATCGTCAGCGCAAAATACGCGACGATGACGATGCTGTCGGGCAGACTCAGATGGAGTACCTTCTCCATATGCGACAATTATAGCATTTCCATTGCTTTGACAGCATCCCATTTTGTAATGAAATAACATCCCATTCAGGAAATATGGTATAATCTCGCCCATGAACACCGTACTGTACTTCCAGTCAAAGTCCAAAACGTCCGCCCCTGAAAAGCTCGCTGGCGTCCACGAGATCATGGAAAAGCACGGACACGCGATACAGGTCATCGAAGAGCGCCCCACGGCGCGGCTTGTGCGCGAACTCTGGGAATTCTGGAACCCGCTTGGGGCGATCATCGACTGCGGCGGGGAATACAACAACATCGACGCGGACATCTTCGGAGAAAATCCCGTTGTCTTTCTCGGACACAACCCGGACACGCTTCCGAAGAAGTGTCTTCTCGTCAGCAACAACCAGGCGGAAACGGCGCGGGCGGCGGCCCGCGAACTGCTGTCAACGGGCTTCGGGAACTTCGCGTTCGTACACGGTCCGGAGAGGAAGAAGTGGAGCGACCTGCGGGAGAAGAGTTTTGCCGACTCGCTTGCGCTCAACGGCAAGACGTGCAGCGTCTTCGCTCACGCCGCGGACAGGGCGGACGCCGTCCACTGGATTTCGGCTCTGCGCCGGTTTGTCGCGGCGCTGCCGAGGCCGTGCGCCGTGTTCGCCGCGAACGACAGGACGGCGGAAAGCGTCCTCTCCGTCGCCGCGATCGAGGGCATACAGGTTCCGTCCGAGATGGCCGTCATCGGAGTCGACAACTTCACGCCGATCTGCGAACACACGACGCCGCCGCTGTCCAGCATCGAACCCAACTTCCGCCGGGGCGGAAACCTCGCCGCACTGATGCTGCTGGCCTCGCTGATGTCCAAAGGCCGCTGGCGCGGCAGCCGCGTCCAGACGTTCGGACCGCTGCGGGTCGCGCGCAGGGCTTCGTCGCGCGTGCTGAGCTTCGCCGACAGATACGTGTCCGCCGCGCTCGACCTGATACGCGGAGAAGCCTGCGCGGGGCTGACCTCCGCGCAGGTCGCGGCCGCGTTTCCGTGCTCGCGGCGCATGGCCGACATGCGCTTCAGACGGGCGACGGGGCATACGATCCTCGACGAGATCCACGCCGTCCAGCTGGAACGCGCCAAGGAACTTGCCGGGAATCCGAACATGCCGCTCAAGGCGATATCGGACTTCTGCGGATTCGCCAACCCGAATTCCCTTCGCAAGTTCTTCCGCAGGGAGACCGGCATGACGATGTCGAAATGGAGAGCAAGCCGCAAGTCCTGAAAGCGCGCGGTCGGCCGCGTCGTTCGCTGACGCGCACTCAGCGCGCGGCGTGCGGCGGCGCGCCAGCCTGTGTGCAGCGCCGCAGGAGCTTCCGGTCGCACGTGACGACCTTGATCCGGTCCGCGAGGCCCAGCCACCGCGCCATGCGCACGAAGTCGACGATGAAGTCGTCCGCGCGCTGCGGCCCCGT
>OCTW011200928.1_pt1 | contig 10183 bp, 10 predicted proteins | sample 1539671 | NCBI WGS metagenome assembly OCTW01 (sample SAMN02144230, study PRJEB22623) | gut metagenome | biome: sheep rumen | host: Ovis aries | place: New Zealand
CCGCAGCCGTCAGCGACCACTCCCCTCCCGACGAACCGACCAGCGCGATGAGTGCCAAAAAGCTCCAGTCCACGCGCAGTGTAAAGCCCCGCAGCTTGAAAATAAGCATATCATCACCGATATATTTTATGCGATGCCGACCCTGCTTTATGAATTGAGAGTTGCCGCAAAGCTCCAAATTTGCAAAAAAGGCAAGAACCGTATTTGCGTCTTGCCCTTTTCGATGTTTGATGTGAGAGGTCAGAAATGACCTGCGCAAAGCCCCGTGCGGGCATTTTCCTCCCGCTGAAGCCTTCTGAGAGCCACCGTATCGCGAGGACTACCCTGCACATTTCGCAGTTGTAAGGCGACCTGCCGCCGATCTCGAGTATCCGGTCGTGCGCCGTCAGCACTCATCCTAATGCGTACTCTGAGGCGTAGGCTTCGAGCTTGGCGGCGTATTCGGCGCTGCCGTTCTTGTGGAGGGCGTCGAGGTATTCGTGCTTTTTCAGGGTCTCGTAGTCGTTCTTCTCGGCGATCAGGTAGACCGCGATGTTCGAGCAGTGATCGGAGATACGCTCAACGTTTGTGAGTATGTCGAGGAAGTTCACGCCTGTCTCGATGTTGCATTCGCCGCGCTTCGAGCGCTCGATGTGAACGTTCTTCAGCTCCTCAACGAGCCTGTCAACGACCTCCTCGAGCGGCTCGACAGAGGCAAGAACGTCGTCGTCACGGGTCTTTGTCGCCTCGATAGCAAGCCTGATTATCTCCGAGATAGCGTCGCAGAGGACGTCAAGCTCGTTCATCGCCTGCTCGCTGAAATGCTCCTCGTTCTCGTAAAGAGTCGTGGCGGTCTCGCAGACGTTTATCGTGTAGTCGCCGATGCGCTCGAACTCCGAGATCAGGTGCAGCAGCGTTGTGGCGGCGCGGTTGTCGTCCTCGTCAAGATCCTGGTCGTTAAGGCGGATAAGATACTGCCCTATCCTGTCCTCGAGCCTGTCGATGGTCTGTTCGCGCTCGTTTATCTTTTCCACTGTTTTAGCATCATATTCCGAAAACAGTGTACGCGCGGCGGCAAAGTTCTTCTGTGCCGAAACACCCATCTGCACAACGCCCTCGGCAGCTCTTGCGATAGCAATGTTGGGGCTTTGCAGGAAGCGCTCGTCGAGCAGATCCTCCTTGGTGAGGGAGTCCTCGTCGTCGCCGGGCTTGTCACGCACCGTGAGGCAGGCAAGCTTTTCGAGCACACCTGCAAAGGGAATGAAGATCGCGGTAACGGTCACGTTGAAGAGGGTGTGGAAGTTTGCGATGTTGTCCATCGTGAACGGCTTGTCCCAGAAGCTCCAGCCGACGGTGAACTGCACGGCGTAGATCACGATGAGGAAGATTATCGTTCCGATGAAGTTGAAGTAGAAATGCAGCAGCGCCGCTCTCTTTGCGTTCTTCGAGGATTTCAGGGACGAGATCAGCGGAGTTGCGCAGGTGCCGATGTTGGTGCCCATGATTATCGGGAAGGCGGAGGCGAACATCACAGCGCCGCCCGAGCCGTTCGACACGACCTGCAAGATGCTGACGGCAGCCGCCGAGCTCTGAGTGGCGATAGTGACAACGATGCCCACAAGTATGCCGAGCAGGGGGTTCTGGAGCACCTCAAAGACGTTCCTCACGGCCTCGGAGCCCGAGAGCAGCGGCGTTACCGCGCCCTTCATAATGTTTATTCCCGTAAAGAGTATCGACACGCCGAGCAGTATCTCGCCGACGGTCTTGTGCTTGTTCTTCTTCGAGATCATGATGAACGCGATGCCAACGATGGCAAGCACCGCCGAGAGGTTTGTCGGGGCGATGATGTTTATGAAGAAATTATCCGAACCTTCGAGCTGTGCAAGGCGGAGTATCTGCGCCGTTACGGTGGTGCCGATATTGGCGCCCATGATTATGCCGACAGCGCCCCTGAGCTTGAGAAGCCCTGCATTTACAAGGCCTATCGTGATAACAGTGGTAGCCGTAGAGGACTGCACCGCCGCCGTCACGATGGCGCCGAAGATTATGCTTGTGAAGATATTGCCCGAGACCCTCTCGAGCACCTTCTCCATAAGACCGCCCGAGGCCTTTTCAAGCCCCGAGCTCAGGGTATTCATGCCGAAGAGGAAGAGCGCAAGTCCGCCCACAGCCCTCAGCACACTGAAGAACACATCCATTTGATACACCTGTCCTTTTTAATGCACAATGCACAATGCACATTGCACAATTATTGTGTGCGCGTTGCGCACGTTATGGCCATTCGGCCGTCGTAACTTGTTTTAATGGGCACGATCCACGTTCAAAATACACAATTCGGTTTTCTCGCTAATTGTGTATTGCCAATTCTACCCGCTTCGCTGCAAGATCCCGCCGCAGGCGGCACACTCATTGTGAATTGTGAATTGTGCATTGTTCACAGCTTGATTATATCAAACATAAATAAATCAGACTTAAAAACTTTGTGAACAAACTGTTTCACCTGTTTATAATTTTACTCAAGGCGCTTTGCCTGCTTTGTGCATTTTGCCGCCGCCCTTCGGGGAAAACTAAAAAACGAAGCCTGACCCGCACATTTCTGTGTGGCCTGACTTCGTCATATTCTATAGCTTGCCCGAAACGGACAATCGGTTGAGTGCGCGTTTGAGGCGCTGCTCTGCGCGTTCAAATTCCTTGTCGCCCTTCTTTGCGGCAAGCTCTCGCTCGGCACGCTCCTTCGAGCGTTCGGCACGGGCAACGTCGATGTCCTCGGCCCACTCAACGGCGCCGGCAACAACGGTGACTCTGTCCTTCTCGGCCTTTATCACGCCTGTGGAGACAGCTGCCGTGCGGAAATCGGTGCCGTTCTCGCTGATGCGCAGAGGAGAGGGCACAAGCGGCGCAACATAGGGCGTGTGTCCGGCAAGTATGCCGATATTTCCGGCCTGCGTCTTGGCGATGACCTGTACGGCCTCGCCCTCATAAAAGACGCTTCGGGGAGTCACGATCTTCAGTTTGAAACTCTGCATTTACCATACCGCCTTTTCAGTGGTCAGTTTGTTATTCCTGCTCGGCCGACTGCTGCTTTGCCTTTTCGACGGCCTCGTCGATCGTGCCGACGAAGAGGAAGGCGCTCTCGGGGATGTCGTCGTGCTTGCCCTCGATTATCTCGCGGAAGCCGCGGACGGTCTCCTTGATCGGGACGTACTTGCCCTGCATACCCGTGAACTGCTCGGCGACGGAGAACGGCTGCGACAGGAAGCGCTGTATCTTTCTGGCGCGGCTGACGGTGAGCTTGTCCTCGTCCGAGAGCTCGTCCATGCCCATGATCGCGATGATGTCCTGGAGCTCCTTGTAGCGCTGGAGAATAGACTGCACGTCGCGCGCGACCTTATAGTGCTCCTGTCCAACGATCTCGGGCGTGAGGATACGCGAGTTCGATTCGAGCGGATCAACCGCAGGATAGATGCCCAGCGAGGAGATGCTTCTTGAAAGCACCGTCGTTGCGTCAAGGTGAGCAAACGTCGTTGCAGGCGCAGGGTCGGTCAGGTCGTCCGCAGGCACATAAACGGCCTGAACAGAGGTGATCGAGCCCTTCTTGGTCGAGGTTATGCGCTCCTGCAAGGCGCCCATCTCTGTTGCGAGCGTAGGCTGATAGCCGACGGCCGAGGGCATTCTGCCGAGCAGCGCCGACACCTCGGAGCCTGCCTGAGTAAATCTGAATATATTGTCGATGAAGAGCAGCACGTCCTGGCCTTCAACGTCGCGGAAATACTCCGCCATGGTAAGACCCGAGAGGCCTACTCTCATTCTTGCCCCGGGGGGCTCGTTCATCTGTCCGTAGACGAGGACGGTCTTGTCGATAACTCCCGACTCGATCATCTCGTTATAGAGGTCGTTGCCCTCACGGGTGCGCTCTCCCACGCCTGTGAACACGGAGATGCCGCCGTGCTGCTTGGCGATGTTGTTGATAAGCTCCATGATGAGCACGGTCTTGCCGACGCCTGCGCCGCCGAAGAGGCCTATCTTTCCGCCCTTGAGGTATGGGGCGATGAGGTCAACTACCTTGATGCCTGTTTCGAGCACCTCGTTCGAGGCCTTCTGCTCCTCGTAGGACGGGGGCTCGCGGTGTATCTGCCAGCGCTCCTTCGTTTCGGGTGCGGGCTTGTTATCGACCGGCTCGCCGAGCAGGTTGAACATTCGCGAGAGGGTCTCCTTTCCGACGGGGACACTGATCGCCTTTCCGGTATCAACGGCCTCGGTGCCTCTCACCAGACCGTCGGTAGAGGACATTGCGATACATCTCACCACATCGTCGCCGATATGCTGAGCGACCTCGACGGTGAGCTTTTCGCCGTGGTTGTCTATTTCGATAGCGTTCAGCAGGTTAGGCAGCTCGTCCTTTTCAAAGCGGATATCGACTACCGCGCCTACTATCTGCACTACCTTTCCGACATTCTTGCTTTCCATTTATGTTTCCGCCTTTCGTGTAAAAGGGTTTATTTACTGAGAGTCATTCAGGCTCGCCGAGCTTATCTCTGTCAGCTCCTGAGTTATCATAGCCTGTCTTGCTCTGTTATAGAGCAGCGAGAGGCCGTTTATCATTTCCTCTGCGTTATCCGAGGCGGACTCCATAGCTGTGCGCCTTGCGGCCTGTTCGCTGGCGAAGGAATCGACCACCGCCGCATAGATCAGCCCCGTAAGATACTGCGGCACAAGGCTGTCAAAGACCTCCTCGGGCGAGGGGTCATACTCGGTGAGCGAGCTGTGCTTCCTGCCGTTGCCGAGATCCTTCACGGGCAGCACAGACACCGCCACGGGCGTCTGCGAGAGCGCCGAGACAAACGTTGTATACACCAGATCCACCTGGTCGAAATATGCCGAGCGGAACTTCTGGATTATCTCCTCGGAGATGTCCTCGGCGTCGTAGATGTCCATATTCTCCGCCACCTGCGGATAAGCGGAGATCACGTCATAGCCGCGCTTTTCAAAGAACTCGACGGCCTTCTTGCCGATAGCGATGACAGAGACCTTGTCTCCCGAGGCTTTAAGCTCCTCGGCGTGGCTGACGGCGAGCTTGAGCACGTTCGAGTTGAAGCCGCCTGCCAGTCCGCGGTCGCCTGCGATAACCACTATCAGCGTGGAGCGCAGCAGCTTTTTCTTGGTATAGACCGACTTGAAGGCAGGGTCGTTTGAGATGTCGCTCATCGTATCGTAAAGCGTCTCGAAGAAGGGCTGAGCGGCGAGAGCCCGTTCCTTTGCGCGTCTCAGCTTTGAGGAGGCCACCAGCTGCATCGCCTTTGTGATCTGCATAGTGCTCTCAACGCTCTTTATGCGGCGCTTTACGTCTTTCATATTAGCAGTAGCCATATCTGCCGCCTTTACTTGTCAGCAAGGAACTTGTCAACACATTCCTTTATCGCGTCCTTGAGCTCGGCCTCGTTCTCGTCCGAGAGGGCGCCGTTCTGCCTGATAGCAGCGCTGATGTCTGGATGCGCCGAGTCAACGTAGTCAAAGAGCACCTTTTCAAACTCCCTTACGTCCTCGACCTCTATCTTCTTCAAATAGTTGTTCACCACAGCGTAGATGATGATGACCTGATGCTCGACGGGCAGGGGCGAATTTCTGTCCTGCTTGAGCACCTCGACGATGCGCTCGCCCTGAGCGAGCCTGTCCTTGGTGTCCTTGTCAAGGTCGGAGCCGAACTGCGAGAACGCCTGCAACTCGCGGTACTGCGAATACAAGAGCTTCAGCGGTCCCGAGACCTTCTTCATCGCCTTTATCTGTGCCGCGCCGCCGACACGGGAAACCGAGATGCCGGGGTTTACGGCAGGTCTTACGCCCGAGAAGAACAGCTCGCTCTCGAGGAAGATCTGTCCGTCTGTGATAGATATAACGTTCGTCGGGATATATGCCGAGACATCGCCTGCCTGTGTTTCGATGATAGGCAGCGCCGTGATCGAGCCGCCGCCGTAGTCCTTGTTGAGGTTGCAGGCGCGTTCGAGCAGTCTTGAATGGAGATAGAAAACATCTCCGGGGTAGGCCTCGCGGCCGGTAGGCCTTTTAAGCAGCAGCGACATCGTTCTGTAGGCGACTGCGTGCTTCGAGAGGTCGTCGTAAACGCACAGCACGTCCTTGCCCTGGAGCATGAAGTGCTCTGCCATAGCAACGCCGGAATAGGGCGCTATGTATTGCAGCGGCGCCATTTCGGAGGCTGTTGCCGAAACAACTATTGAATACTCCATAGCGCCGGCCTTTTCGAGCGTATCCACGACGTTTGCGACCGTCGAGCGCTTCTGTCCGATAGCCACATAGATGCAGATGACGTCCTTGCCCTTCTGGTTTATTATGGTATCAATGGCGATAGCGGTCTTGCCGGTCTGTCTGTCGCCGATTATAAGCTCGCGCTGGCCGCGGCCGATAGGTATCATCGAGTCGATCGCCTTGATGCCGGTTTGCAGGGGGCGGTTGACCGACTGTCTTGTGATTATGCCGAACGCCGGGCTCTCGATCGGGCGCGTCTTGTCGGTGAGGACTGCTCCCTTGCCGTCGATCGGCTGTCCGAGGGCGTTTACTACTCTTCCCATAAGGGCGTCGCCGACGGGGACAGAGACTATGCTGCCGGTTCTCTTGACAGAGCTGCCCTCTTTGATGCCCTCCTCGCTGCCGAGCAGCACGGCGCCGACGAAGTCCTGCTCGAGGTTGAGCGCCATACCCATAGTGCCGTTCTCGAACTCTATCAGCTCGCCGGACATACAGTTATCGAGCCCGTGGACGCGTGATATGCCGTCGCCGACGGTGACGACCGTGCCCGTATCCGCAAGCTCTATCCTGCTGCGGTAATCCTTTATCTGCTGTTTGATTATACCTGTTATTTCATCAGGACGCAATTTCATGCCAATGCTCCTTTTCTTTTTCTACGCTATGATCCCGTCTATCTGCGACTTCAGCCTGTCCAGCCTTCCGCGGACGCTGGAGTCGAGCTCGGTGTTGTCATACTTGACGATGATGCCGCCGATGAGCGCCTTGTCTACTGCCGTGTGCATTATCACGGTCTTGCCGAGGGTTTCCTCAAGCTTGCGGTGCAGCTTCTGCTCAAGCGCTTCGCTCAGGGGCATCGCCGTTGTGACGCTTACCTCGATTATGTTCTGCTGCCTGTACCAGAGCGCCTTGAACTCGCGGCAGATGTCAGGGACGCAGTCCGCCCTGCCCTTCTCTGTCACAACACAGAGAAAGTCCGCAGCCGTGTCCGAGAGCTGTCCCGCAAAGACGTTCTCAAGCAGCTTTTTCTTTTCTTCCATATCCACGAGCGGAGAGCGCAGGACCTTTACAAAGTCGGGGTTCTGCTCGAAGACCGCGCCGACCGTTTCAAGCTCCTCGCTTGCCTGACAGGTGATGCCCCGCTCCTCACAGAGCTGGAACATTGCCTCGGCGTAGATTTTCTTTACGCTCTCTGCCATCACACTTCACCCACGCTGTCGATAAAGCTCTCCACGAGCCTCTCGTTATCCGAAACGCTTATCTCCTTTTCGGCGACTGCTGCCGCTGCGGAGACTGCAAGCTCGGCTATCTCGTCCTTCAGCTGGTTGATAGCTATCTTGCGCTCGCGCTCGATCTCGTCGTTGGCGCTGTCAACTATGCCCTTGGCCTGTACTCTTGCCTCGGCGATCATCTCATCCGAGCGCTGCTGAGCCTTGAGGGTGGCATTGCGGACTATCTGTGCGCCCTCTTCCTTGGCGGCGGAGATCTTCTCGTCATATTCGGCTGCGAGGGTCTCGGCCTTTTTCTGCGCCTTGTCCGCCTCGTCGTAGCTCTGAGAGATCTCAGCCTGCCTGTCCTCTATGACCTTGTTTACCTTGTCGAAGAGGAAGTGCTTGAGCACAAGAAAAAGTATCAGCGTATTTGCGAGTGTAAGTATGATAGTAGCTGGGCTAATCGTCAGAAATTCTGTGACCTTTGCCATTACCATCTTTTATATCCTCCTATCAGATGCCTGAGTCTGTATTATCAGAATTATCAGAGCTTTCCGAGGAAGGGGTTGGCGAACATGAGTATCAGCGCAACAACGAACGCATAGATACCTGTAGACTCTGCCATAGCAACGCCTATGAACATAGTTCTTGTGCAGTCGCCCTGAGCCTCGGGCTGTCTTGCAATAGACTCTATCGTCTTTCCGACGGCGTAGCCCTCGCCGATACCGGGTCCGATACCTGCGATCATTGCAAGTCCTGCGCCGATAGCGGAGCAGCCGAGTACGAATGCCTTTTCTGTCATCAACATGATTTTTTCCTCCAATTTTTTCAATGCACAATGCTTGTCAATGCACAATTCACAATGCACAATGCACAATTATGGTGTGCGCAAAGCGCACGTTATGGCCGTTCGGCCGTGTAGACAGTGGAAGTAAATACAATTCACTCTCAACGCTCAATTTACATTACACAGTAATTGTGAATTGCCGATCCTATCCGCTTCGCGGCAAAATACCGCCGCAGGCGGCACATTCATTGTGCATTGTGAATTGTGCATTGTGAATTGTTATGCCTCCTCCGGGTCTGCGCCTGAAACGTATACCATCGTGAGGGTGGCGAAGATGTAAGCCTGAACGCAGCCCGAGAACAGGTCGAAATAGATCGACAGCACCGCAGGGATAAAGAGCTGGAGCAGGTTGATGTCAAAGCCGCCGGCAGAGAACGCCAGGTGGCAGAGCCTTGACAGCGAAGCAAGCGCACCGTAGAGCAGCGCCGTGATAACAGCGCCTCCCGACACGTTGCCGAACATACGGAACGCCATTGAGAGCGGCGTAGCTATCTCGCTGAGTATATTCAGCGGAAGCATTACGAAGATCGGCTGGGTGTAGCTTTTCAGGTAGCCGCCGATGCCTCCCGAGCGTATCTTGTAGTAGGTGATAAGGATAAAGGTCATCAGCGCCCAGGTGAGCGTTACGTTGAAGTCAGCCGTCATCGATCTCAGGCCAATCAGCGAGACCAGCGCTCCCAGCACGGCGTAGACCAGTATCGTTGCGATATAGGGCGCGTAGCGCTTCCACTTCCTGCCCATTGTTTTCTCGACCATATTATTGACGAAGCCCACGAACATCTCGGCGATGATCTGGCGCTTTTTGGTGGGCACCTTTTCAAGGCTGCTCGTCAGATATCTGCATAGCAGGAAAACAGCCGCGATTATCAGCCAGCCGATCACTATAGTCTCGGTGATCTCTATGCCGCCGAAGATCGGCAGCGTGAAGGCGACGCGGGGTCCCTGACCTATACCGTCCATTTTAACAGTCCCTTCCTGTAGTTTCGTTATCCTTGCTGTCCTGCCTGAAAAGATCCCTGCCCGCGAAATGGGCAGCGGCGAGGACGATCCTTGGGAAAAGCTGAGGCACTATGATGCCGACGGGGCTCATAAAGCCTGTGAGGAAAGCCGCCGCACACAGCAGGGTCAGCACCGACATCCTTGCGGCATAGCAGCCGCGCATGATGCGCTTGGCCTTCGCGGTGTCTGCCGAAGCGACAGCGGCCTCGGAGGCGGAAGCCAGCCACAGCATACAGCCGCAGGCGTAGGCCGTACCGATCAGGAAACCCCAGACGTTGCGCCATTCAAACCCCCACAGCAGCGTGAACAGAAAGCACAGCACACCTGCTGCTGCCATCATCAGGCAGAGCCTTTTGACGCCGTGCATCAGCGAGCCTTGCGAGGCGCTCATGGGTCATCTCCTCATTTCCTGTTTCGATCCTCCGAACACTTACCTCATTATTATAACATATATTCCCCGAATTGTAAAGCGCTGAGGGAAAATTTATCAGATATTTGCAGATTGGCTCAAAATGACCGCTGGTCAGTTCTGATATTTGCATTATATCACAAAACTGACCGTTAGTCAATATCCTGCTGCAATTTTTTGTTTCTGACATTTTTTACCGCACAGGCAGGCACAAAAAAGCCTCCCCGAAAAGGGGAGGCTCCTGCCCTTAGATGCCGGGCTGCCGCTTATCTCAGCAGCTCGTCTGCAACATCTCCGGCGGTGCTGAGGGTCGAGTCGATGCCGTCGGCAACGTCCTCGCCGAGCTCGTCGGCCTTGCTGTCAACCGAGGACATAAGGCTGCGGCTGTCGTCGTCGCGGCGGGTGGTCGTTGTCCTTCGGGTGGTCGTGGTCTCGGTGGCTGTGGTCGAGGGCTCGGAATCCATGCTGTCCTCGGTGCTT
>OCTW013388839.1_pt1 | contig 10181 bp, 7 predicted proteins | sample 1539671 | NCBI WGS metagenome assembly OCTW01 (sample SAMN02144230, study PRJEB22623) | gut metagenome | biome: sheep rumen | host: Ovis aries | place: New Zealand
CCTCTCTCCGAGCAGCAATCCATCGTTGATTATCTTGACTCTGCTTTTGCAAAGATAGATGCGATGAAGGCTAATGCAGAAAAAGCCCTCAATGAAGCCAAAGTCCTCTTCCAATCATCACTCAAAGAAATGCTTGAACCAAAAGAAGGGTGGGAAGAGAAAACACTACCTGAGATATCAGAAAATCTTGATAGCATTCGTAAACCTGTTACGAAAGGGAAAAGAACAGCGGGGATTTATCCCTATTATGGAGCTTCTGGTATCGTAGATTATGTAGATGACTATCTCTTCGATGAAGACTTGCTGTGTATATCTGAGGATGGTGCAAATCTTTTAATGAGAACATACCCTATAGCGTTTCCTATCTCTGGTAAAGTTTGGGTAAATAATCATGCTCATGTCTTGAGGTTCAAAAGTATCATTACTCAAAAGTATGTTGAGTATTACTTTTCAGGAATGAAACTCGATGAATATATAACTGGGGCCGCTCAACCAAAGTTGACACAGAAAGCATTGAATAACATCATTATTAATCTACCTTCTACTTTGGATACTCAGCAATCCATCGTTGAAACTCTCGACTCCCTCAAATCCAAGGTTGACCGCCTCCAGGCGAACTACGACAAAATCTCTCAGGAGTGTGACGCCTTGAAACAAGCAATATTACGACAAGTATTTGAATAAAGAAGAAATGGACGTTCAAGGTTTCATAGACGCAACAAGCTCATATGCATATAAACAATGGATGAATGCGGATTCCCATGTCGCGCCATGGGATTATAACGAGGTTATAGAGATAATTCAGTCATCTCCTTTTAAGCAGTGGCAAAAAAACAATCCTAATGGAACCATTGATCAATATTATGTCTATTTAAGAAATAGGCAAGCATATCAAAACTCTCCTCAATATCAGATAAATAATCTTGAGGCACAAATTGAAAATATGTCTAATGAGGTTAAAACACTCAATAGGGAGTTATCTCAATATAAAGAAGAAATTAGCGTAAAAGAAGACAGAATATCATATTTGGAAACGTATAATAGTATTACACTTACGACATCATTTATATTGATGATAGTTTCTGGTGTTCTTTTTTACAAATTACGAAAACGGAAATAGTAGAATATGAACGAAGCGCAGACACGATTTAACAAGATAGACCCCAAACTGAGGGATGCTGGTTGGGGAATTGTTCCAGGGAGTAAGATTCTGGTGGAACAGAGTGCTTATATTGCGCCTGGCCGTATCACCACCACTGGACATAAGAACCCCAAGAAGGCAGATTATATCCTTGAATACAAGGGGCAGAAACTTGCCGTGATAGAGGCGAAGAGCGACGAGAAAGATGTGTCTGAGGGTGTAGGGCAAGCAAAGGAGTATGCCGACGCCCTGAAGATTCGTTATACTTATAGTTCCAATGGCGATGAGATATGGTTCATCGACATGGGCATCAAGAACAACAAGGGAGAGTATATCATACCCAGCAAGGAACATGATATAGACAACTTCCCTTCGCCACAGGACTTGTGGCAGATGACCTTCCCCGAAGAGAATCCTTGGCGCGATAAGTTTAATCTCTGCGCTTTGAATCGTAGCGGCTGCCGCCAGCCTCGCTACTATCAGGAAATTGCCATCAAGAACGTGCTGGAGGCTGTGGCCAAACAGAAAAACCGTATCTTGCTGACGATGGCAACGGGAACGGGAAAAACCTACACGGCTTTCCAGATATGTTGGAAACTGACGCAGACAAAATGGAACATCCGGAGAAGCGAGAGCCATCTGAGCTCGCTCAAAGATGGCCGAGTCTCGACGGATGAAGACGAAGTCAACACCAAAGGTGTAGAGCGTGCACCGAGAATCCTGTTTATAGCCGACCGAAACATTCTGGCCAATCAGGCCATCAACGACTTCGACCAGTTCCCCGAAGATGCGATGTGCCGCATCACACCCAAGGAATTGAAGAAGAATAACTACAGGGTGCCAACTGCCCGCAATCTTTATTTCACCATCTTCCAAACGATGATGACATCGCCCAATGCGCAAAAGGCAGAGGAGCAGGGCATCAAGTTGCCTGAAGGCGCAGACGACCAGCCATACTACATGCAGTATGAGCGCGATTTCTTCGACTTCATCATCATTGATGAGTGTCATCGTGGAGGTGCAAATGATGAAAGCGAGTGGCGAAAACTGATGGAGTACTTTGATTCTGCCTATCAGCTCGGCATGACGGCCACACCAAGAAGAAAGGTCAATGCCAATACCTACGCCTACTTCGGAGAGCCTGTATATACCTACTCGCTGAAACAAGGCATTGAGGATGGCTTCCTTGTACCGTTCCGTGTGGACATCTCTACGAGCAACATTGACGACTACAAGTATCAGGAAGGCGACATCGTGAAGAGCGGAGAGATAGACATGGAAAAGGTTTACTCGGAGTCGGATTTCTATAATGGCAGAATACAGATTAAGGAACGTGACGAACACCGTGTGCAGGAGTTGCTGAACAAGATTGACCCTGACGAAAAGACCATCATCTTCTGTGCCACTCAGAAGCATGCCATGATCGTTCGCGACATGGTGAACAAGCATAAAAAACGCCCTGCCAGCAACTATTGCGAGCGCGTGACCGCCGATGATGGAGAAGTGGGTGAGGCAACGTTGAGAGCCTTCCAAGATAACGAGAAATTGTTGCCAACTATCCTGACAACATCGTATAAGTTGAGTACAGGTGTTGATGCCCGCAATGTGCGTAACATCGTATTGATGCGCCCTGTTCAGAACATGGTGGAGTTTAAGCAGATTATCGGTCGTGGTACACGATTGTTCGACAAGAAGTATTATTTCACCATCTACGATTTTGTAGGAGCATGCGAAATGTTCAAAGACCCTGACTGGGATGGTGATCAATATTGTCCTGATTGTGGCAACTGGCCTTGTACCTGTATGAAGAAGACGCCGTATGCGTTACCACCTGAGGAAGAGAGCGGTATGGTAAGGGAGCCTGAGCCGTGCCCTATTTGCGGAAACCTGCCATGTACCTGTGAAGGGCCGAGAAAAAGTCTGATAGATATCAAACTTTCTACAGGAAGAAGGCTGTCGCTTGAAACGACATGGGAGCAGAAGATATTCTTTGGAGACGAGTTTATCAGTCTTGACGAGTATGTGAAGAAACTCTTTGGTAGGATACCCGATTTCTTCTCTGATGCAGATGATCTCAGGGCAAAATGGTCAAACCCCGAAACCCGTGAGGAGCTGCTGAGAACATTGGATGAGGCAGGTTTTGCAGAGGACAAACTGAATCTTTTGAAGAACATGCTGAAGATGCAGAAATGCGACTTGCTTGATGTGCTTGAATACATCGCCTATGAATCGACACCCATAGAGCGGGCAAAGCGAGTGGAACATGTGAAGAAGCAGTATGTAGATACCTTGAACAAGGAACAGCAAGATTTCGACAACCTTATTCTGCAATACTATGTCAGCAACGGCTTCAAGGAACTTGGTACTGATAACCTGAAGACCTTTATCACCATCAAGTTTAATTCTATGAGCGATGCCAAGGAAAGGTTGCAGATGTCCGTATCCGATATACGGGCGCATTACTTTGAGTTACAACGAAGATTGTATAGCGCATAGAAGACCATTCTATTGACAGTCTCGAAATAGATATGTATCTTTGCATCATAAAAGAAAAAAAATACTTCGCAGAGAGGCGACTCACAAAGAAAAAGAACCCCCCTGCCGCGGCAGAGAGTCCTTAGTTCCTTATGATGATGGTACTATGGTTTATTTGATTCTGTTCATGACGACATTGATGGTGTACACCATAGCCTTGCCTCCTTCGTCTGCATCGGTGTATTTGGCAATCATCACCATCCTGTCGCGTGTCCAGTCGCTCTGGATGTTGAAAGTCTGAGTGATGGTCTCGCCATCCTCGGTGGTCGACATGGTCAGCGTGCGATCACGAAGGAGCCATGTGCCGGTTCCCTTGTCGCCCTCTTCGTCGACAGAAATGAACGTACCGTCGCCCTTGAACTCGAGGGTGCAGTTGATGATGAAGTCAATGTCTTCAGAAGGCACCGGAGTTACGCTGCCGGTTGTCTTCCACTTACCTACGATGTTGATGTTTTCCATCAGGTCTTCCACGTCATCATCGTCACACGATGTAAACACAGCTGTTGTGCCGCAAATCAAGGTAGCGGCGAAAACCCACATAAGAATCTTCTTCATTCTTGAAAAGAGTTTTGAGTTAATAACTACCTTTTAAGTTCTTCTCTATAGAAAGAAAACCGCCTGTTGAAGGCGGTTTCTGCTATTTGCTGTCGGGATGAGGCGACTCGAACGCCCGACCCCTACGTCCCGAACGTAGTGCGCTACCAACTGCGCTACATCCCGATTGCTTTCTGAAAAGCGGTGCAAAGGTACGTCATTTTTTTGAAACGCGTGCATTTTTCTTCGGAAAAGTGATTATTTTTTTGCAAGAAAGGAGAAAAAGCCCTATCTTTGCGCAAACTGTTTGAATCTTTTCACCCTTAAATAGCAAACACTTATGGAATATTTCATCTATGTGAATGGTCAGAACCAGGGCCCATATTCGGCTCAGAGACTAATGGAGATGGGCATTTCTCCCGACACGATGGTGTGGTCGAGAGAGGTGAACCAGTGGGTTAAGGCATCTATAGTGCCGGAACTCAGACAGATGTTTGAAGCGCGCATGCAGAGTGCGGAGCAGCAAGCCACGGGGCAACCCCAGTATGAGAGTGCCGGGCAGCAGGGCTATCAGACGTATGAGTCTGGGGGCGGCGCAGGGTTCGCGGAGTTCTTCACCGACGACTATCAGAGCGAAGACGACGTGCCCATGGTGAAACGCCCGCTGAACAAGCTGATGAACCTGATTGACTCGGGCCGTTTCTTCCGCGAGCCCATGCGGTGGCTCTATGTGCTTATGGGCGTGATGACTTCCATCGGGTGCCTGTTTGCCATTGTGGGCCTCATCACCTCGGGGGCATTCAAGTATCAGGCCATGTATGGCGTCTTGGCATCAATCTTCCTGATTGTCATCGCCGTGTTTTCCGTCCTGTTCTGGATCAACCGCAGCAAGCGGCTGAAGGACACGGTGCAGGAGAACGATGAGATTGTGGCCATTCCGCTGGTGGCCAACTTCATTCAGTCGGTGGGCGAGTGCGTGGGCATCATTATGGGCACTGCCGTGGCCGTGATGGCCTTCCTCATTCCACTGCTGGCCGGCAATGAGGCGGGCTACATGTTCCGCGATTTCATCCCCTTCCGTTCGGGTGAAATGTTTGTCGTCGCGTTGGTGGCGCCGTTGTTCTGCATCGCCTATGGCTTCCTCATCATCCTGATGGCCCACTTCTGGGCAGAGCTCATGCTGGCAGTGGCCTCCATTGCCAACAACGTGAAGCGCCTGGCCAACAAGATAGAACCGGCGAAGAAGGAAGAGCAGGAGTAGTCGCGCGACAATCGCCGCGTTGCGTCTCGTTTCTACGGAGTTGTGGAGAAAAGGGGTCTGTGTGCAAGGACTCATGAAAGTTCATGAGCGCCCGGCAAGAAAAACTCCTCGGCTCTATGGCTCCGTAGAAACATAATTACGGCAGTGCGTCTTTCTACGGAGCAAGGGAGCAAAGGAGCTTCAGGGCTGTGGAAGGCTACAGCAGCTCGGGCAGCTGGTAGAGCTTTGTGCTGTTGCTGCCCTTGATGAGGATATAGTGGCCGCTGACGGGCTGACTGGCCAGTGCCTGCTTCACCTCTTCCACGTCGTGGAATTTCCTGTAGGCGCAGTCGGTGTGTGCGAATTCCTCGCCCACGAGCCACACTTCGCTCAGCGCGTATTCCTTCATCAGGTCTACGGCGCGCTGGTGTTCCTCGGCCGATGCGTCGCCCAGCTCGCGCATGTCACCCAGAATGGCCATCTTGGGTTCCACCTGCATGTCGCGGAAGTTGCGCAGGGCGGCGCCCATACTTGTGGGATTGGCGTTGTAGGCATCCACGATGAGGTGGTTGCGTTGCGTCTCTGTCAGCTGCGAGCGGTTGTTGGTGGGCGTGTATGCCTCGAGGGCGGCGTTGATGTCGGCTGGCGGCACGTCGAAGAAGAGGCCCACGGAGATGGCCGCCAGCATGTTGTAGATGTTGTAGGTTCCCACCAGACGGGTGGCGACGCTGAACTCTTCGGCGTCTTCCTCCTCGTCGTTCAGGTGCCATGAGAACCTCAGGTACGGGTCGCAGGCCACCACCTTTCCCACCACCACGGTGTCTTCGTCGTCGCGTGTTCCGTAGCCGGCCATGAACACAAGCGTCCTTTCGTCGGCCATCTGCATGAGGTTCTCGTCGTCGGTGTTGACGAAGATGAAGCCGTTGTTGAGTCCTTCGAGTTCATGGTCTCTGAGATAGTCGTAGAGTTCGCCCTTTGTCTTCTTCACGCCTTCGAACGAGCCGAATCCCAGCAGATGGGCCTTCCCCACGTTGGTGATGAGGCCGCAGGTGGGCTCGGCTGTTTCCACCAGTGTCTTGATGTCGCCGGGATGGCTGGCCCCCATCTCGATAATGGCGATGTCGTGTTGCTCGTTCAGTCTGAAAAGCGTCTTTGGCACGCCCACGTCGTTGTTGAAGTTGCCCTGCGTGGCCAGCACGTTGTACTGCGTGGCCAGCACGGCGGCGATGAGTTCCTTGGTGGTGGTCTTGCCGTTGGTTCCTGTGATGCCTACGACGGGAATCTCAAACTGGCGACGGTGTTCGCGGGCCAGGTCCTTGAAGGTCTGCAGCGTGTCGTCCACCACGATGTAGCGCTCGTCGTCGGTGGCGGCGTCGTCGGGCCGCCTTTCCACGATGGCGTAGGCGCAGCCTTTCTGCAGTGCCTGCGCGGCAAACTTGTTTCCGTCGAACGACTCGCCTTTCAGAGCGAGGAAGATGCTGCCTTCGGGGCAGTCGCGGCTGTCCGTGGTGATGCACGGATGCTGCCGATAGAGCTGATATAGTTGCTTGATGTCCATGGGCTGTTATGGTGGTTGATTGTTGGTTGTTGGTGGCTTATAGCTGTTTCGACAGTTCCTTGGTGAGGATGCTCTCCAGTTCTTCTGCCGACAGTCTGAGCCTGAAGTTGCCGTTAATGGCCGTGCTGATGCGCCCCGTCTCTTCCGAGCAGACGATGGCGATGGCGTCGCTCTCCTGCGAGATGCCCAGGGCGGCGCGGTGGCGCAGTCCCAGTTCCTTGGGAATGTCCACGGTGTGGCTCACCGGCAGGATGCATCCGGCGGCACAGAGCCGTTTCTCGCTGATGACGAGTGCGCCGTCGTGTAGCGGCGAGTTCTTGAAGAAGATGTTCTCGATGAGTCGCTGGTTGATGTTCGCGTCGATGACGTCGCCCGTCTTGATGACCTCGCTGAGGGGCGCGTCGCGCTCAATCACGATGAGGGCACCCTCCTTTCTGCGGGCCATATTCATGCAGGCCATCACGATAGGCATGATGGTTTCCTTGTCCACCTCGTTCTTTCGCTGGTCGCCGCGGTGGAAGAATCGCGTGAGCTTGCGGAAGTGTTGCTGTGCGCCCACGTTGTAGAAGAACTTGCGGATTTCTTCCTGGAAGAGGATGATGAGCGCGATGACTCCCACGCTCACCAGTTTGTCCATGATGCTGCCCAGCAGTCGCATTTCCAGAATCTGGCTGACGAACAGCCACACTAGGATGAACAGCATGATGCCGATGAACACGTTGAGCGAGCGGCTCTCACGCATCAGCCTGTAGCTGTAGTAGAGCATCATGGCGACAAGCAGGATGTCTACAATGTCTTTTATTCCGAATTCAAACATCTGTCTCTTTTTCTTTTGGGTCAGGCTCAGATGTGCTGACCGCCACCTTTATCATTCTTCTTTTGTCGTTGTCTTGTTCAGGGACGTGCCATCGTCCAGATGCGGATGGTCTCCACGGCCTCTCTCACGTCGTGCACCCTCAGCAGACTGGCGCCCTTCTGCAAGGCCAGCGTGTGGAGCACGGTTGTGCCGTTGAGCGCCTCTGCGGGCGTGCTGCCCGTCAGTTTCCAAATCATGCTCTTGCGCGACACGCCTACCAGCAGCGGCAGTCCCAGTGTGAGCAGACGGTCCAGCTGTCGCATCACGGCGTAGTTGTCGTCGAGTGTCTTGCCAAATCCGAATCCCGGATCCAGGATGATGTCCTTTTGTCCGAGCGCCCGCAGCATCTGCACTTCGCGGGCAAACGAAAGGAGCATCTGCTCCATGGTGCCCACCACCGACATAAGTATATAAGGTACGCGTAGACGGGCCACCATCTGGAACATGGGCGGGCACGCCGTTGTCTCCGTCGTCTGGTGCGCTCCTCCCACCACGCCTCCGCAATGCCCTTCGGAAACGTCGTTCACCATGGCCACGCCATATTCTTCTACGGCCATGCGGGCGACGTCGGGCCTGAACGTGTCTACCGAAAGCAGGGCGTCGGGAAGTTCGCGACGGATGATGGTGAGGGCATTCTTCAGCCTTTCCATCTCCTCAGCCTCGTCGGCCACCTGTGCGCCAGGCCTCGTCGAACAGGCTCCCACGTCGATGATGTCGCCGCCCTGTTCCACGATTTCCACGGCACGCCGGGCGATGTCGGCCTCCGTCTGCTGCCGGCTTCCGTCGTAAAATGAGTCGGGCGTCGCATTGAGGATGCCCATCACGCGGGGCTGTGAAAGGTCCATCAGCCTGCCGCCCATATTGATGCTCATGGTCTGCATGCGTTCGCGCTGTTCTTTGGTTTGCGTCGGCAAAGTTACTAAAAAAAGGAGTGCAATACAAAATAAATCGCCTTTATTTTTATTGCCAAGACGTAGTGGTTTATCGTAGCGTTACGAAAAAGCTGATTATAAAAGCAATATTCCAAACTTTTTCTCACTTTTTTCAGTTTGGAATGTCGAAATAGAAATAAAATGTGTAATTTTGTAGCCGGTTCGGGGAGAAATCCGGACTAACGAAGCATTCGCTATTATTTCGCGTTCAGCCAAAAGCGTAGGAAACTGTTTGGGAATAACAACGCAACGAGATAATACGTGAGGAGGTGTTATAGAATAGGCGCCCCCTTCCATCTGTATATAGGAATGCATTACATCTTTAGGTGTGGTGCTTACTTGTTTAGATGGACGAGGTTCCCTTCCTACGCTACCTCGAAGCTGAACGCAAATAAGGTGCATCACGCCTTTTTTGCGTTTTTGCGTGATTGATAGTTGGATGCGTTGACTTAAAACTTTCAATCAAAGAATGGCAAACAATAGTAACCTTGGCGCAGCAAAGACTGCCAAAAGCGATGATTTCTATACGCAGTATGCTGACATCCAGAAGGAGGTGAACGTCCATCTGGAGTACTATCCCGATGCGTTCCGTGACAAGACGATGCCGCTGCCTTGCGATGACCCAGAGTGGATCCACGAGCATCGAGAACAGCCAGATGCTGTGCAAGACGCATAATAGGGCGAAAGGGAAACAGATAACAAAATATTAATGTCTAACATTCAATTAAACGATTTCATTATGAAGAAACTTGCAAAACAATTGGTATTTATTTCTGCATTCGTGTCAACGATGTCTTCTTGTGCTACAATAGTAGCTGGCGGCAGTCCTAAAATTACAATTGACGGAGATACGAAAGAACCTGTGACTATCATTACCGAGAAACAAACCTATCCCAATGTGACGCTCCCGTATACGGTGCAGGTTAATCGCCATCACATTGATGGCCAACGCATACAGATACAGTCTGATAAGGATAATTACCGCGATGTCGTTCTTGAAAAAAAAGTTAATAGTTGGACCTGGGGCAATGTTCTAATAGGAGGCATAATTGGATTGTCGGTAGACTTGATTACCAATTGCGTTGCCAAGCCATCCAAACCAAATTACTATATAGAAAAGAGGGCAGAGTAGTTTCAGCTACGACAAGTTTATCTGTCTTGTTGACGGTGACGAGTTCATTGAAATGTGGCAGGAGTACTTCGACAAGATGCTGGACGACGACAAGAACATGCTGCCGCTGAAGCGGATTTCGTTCTAGGGGAATGTCGAATAAAGACGAAAGAAGCGGGGCCTCGAGTTTAGACGATACTTGTTGCGGGGACACCGCAAATTCACTATTGTCCAAACTCCTAAACTCCCAAACTCCCAAACTCCAAGGGACAGA
>OCTW011266845.1_pt1 | contig 10180 bp, 20 predicted proteins | sample 1539671 | NCBI WGS metagenome assembly OCTW01 (sample SAMN02144230, study PRJEB22623) | gut metagenome | biome: sheep rumen | host: Ovis aries | place: New Zealand
TTTACATACCTCGCCTGCCAAATCAAGCCAAGCCTGAACATACCGTACCTTACCACACCACACCAAACCCCAACCCACCAAGCCTGCCCTAACAAAACCTACCACAACTTAACTAACCAAACCTCACCTAACCATCCACGCCTGCCATAATCAGAGTAAAGGTAGAAATCAATCTACCTTTACATGATACATACCGAATTGACCATCACACTCAGGTCTCCACTCGCCTACTCCGCAAACAAGACCTCCGGCGTTGATCATGTTAATGATGTTTTCCAGAGAATATGTGCCGTTATCATTGTACTTGAGTCTGAATGTAGCTGACCAGTTGCGGAATTCACCACGGTAACGGATATCTGCTGTACCCATGCCGATTCTTACCATATCCTCCCTCATTATAGGAGTGTCAGATTCGATTTTCAGCATATCATCGTAATCACTTTCAATGAAGAAAGCACCTCTGAGCTCGGCCTTAGACTTTGACCAGCCCATACGATATGCGGCTGAAATAGCCGCCTGTTTGAATGCTGTGACAGGAAATCCGAATGTAGCCCCAGCTTCGATAGCCTTCGTAAAGGCATTCTCGCATTCTTCCTCAGAAGCACCGTCTGCCAGATCAGGCTTATTTGAAAGCCAGTACATGGACTGAATAAAGTCATCTACCGGATTCTTAGCAGCCTTCTGCTTTCCCTTGGCTTTGCCCTGCTGTGCTTCCAGCATCATACGCTTCGCTTTCTCAGACCAGGCGTGCATGATGAGGGGTGAGTCTCCTACCAATGTGACTTCTACCGTCTTCATCTTGATAGGTCTGATCTCTACTACCTCTGATTTTGTTGTCTTTGTGGTTGCCATAATAATTTCCTCCTTGATAAATTTAGATATGTTTTGATAAGATATAAATTATCTTTCATATACTATAACGACTTATCGTTCTCACTTTCCGATTTCTGGATCTGATTATATATGTAAAGATAAAAGAAGTTGTCAATTGTATTACCAATAAGTGCCAATACGAACAAAGTTCTCAGGTTAAATGAAAACACCAATGCTAATGCTGTACCTAATATCGTAGCTCCGGAACATATACTATTAGCATTGTTATCATATCTTTCTCTGAGTTCCTCTGTCGGATTTACCTTAGCCCGCATCTTGATATTACCGCAACATAGGTTTCTGGTTATGATTGCAAATATCAATACGTTCAGCACAAAATAAAATTTTAGATCATTTCTAATTATCACATCTGCGAACAATATAATATCGAATATGATCTCCAACAGCAGGATCTGTCTATAATAAGAAAACAGCTTACTACTGTACTTGTTCCATAATGTACCGAATATAATGGTTGATACACAAGATACTATCTGCTCAAATCCGATATATCCTTGAGTAACACACTTCATAAGCTCCGCATATATGTAAGGATAAGAAGCTGAATAGAATAATGTACTTATCAGATTTGCAAGCAACATCAAATTTGATAGTCGCCTATAGTTGACTTTATTCATACCAACCGTCCGGATCATAGTTACAGATATTGCTTGTTGATGATTCTGTGGTATGTCTGGTCAATTCAACGTTCAATGCCTGCCAGAAATCGGAATCTGGATCTATGAAATCAGATAACCAAGGGACAATATCCCTTGGCTGAGGTGTGCTCCCTTTTCTACCGAGGTATCCCCCGAAATATATCTGGTGCATTGCTTCTTCAAAGTCAGCATCACATAATGTCTGCATAAATTCTCTGTTTGTCATAAATGATCTCCTTTATAGCAGTATTGCTTGATCTGCACTAATTTTACCGCACGGTGTATCATAGCTGACTTCTTTCATCACCTTGGGGCTATAATAGCCAGATCCGGTATCATAGTGGTTTTCATAGTATTCTAACGCTTCTTCTTCTGAGCTTGCAGCAACCACAGCATAGCCGCTGTAACCACCTATAGTAGATCCGATTTCCGGATCTATATACAATGCAACCACATATTTACGAATGGGCGAGGGTACTGATGGCTTATACCCATTGGAAATCTTAGCATATGCGTGAGAAGATTCAAAATCAATAGCTGATTTCAAGCCAGCTACAGCTTCATTAACTGTATTTCCAACAACACACTCACAGTTACAATCCAGAATACCCTTCTGCCAAAACTCAGCACACGAAATATCATCACCAGTCACATCTTCCGGTACACATTCTGGGTAGCAATTGAATGCTATATACGCTCCACCGGAATAAACACCACCATATCGGTCTTTGATGATTGTAAGCGGATATATACCACTACAATCAACAGGCTTTTCTGATGATGGGGTTACAATGCCCCACTTTTGCATATATGGGGTAAGGTGCTCATACATCAACTTCAGAAAATCCTTGGCTGAATCAGCACACTCTTTCACACTTGCCTGGTAAGTGTCCTCTCTACAAGCTACACGGATATAGTTATCGATCATGCGACTTGTGAGTTCTTTCCATTCTTCCAGGCTGTCAAGCGATTTTGCATCATAGTTCGTTTCACCGATAGGACTGATTGATCCGGTCAGCCTTTCAAGGACACCGAACATATCATATGTTTTACTCATTATCTTCACCACCTAAACTTGTCTTTTTGACTACATAAGCATTTATCAGCTTGTGCATACAGCAATATGGGGTCTTAGCTGCGGTATCTCCGCTGGAATAGTATACAAAAGCTCCGTCTTCTGTAAGCCGTTTTATCTTACCGATTTCATATTTATCGCCGTTTTGGTAAATGATATACTCACCCACCTGAAAATCATTGTTCATCAACAATCTCCCTTTCTTTAAGTGTAGTTATGACATTAGACACTGCCTGCTCTGTTATTGTTGGGATTGGGACATAGTTAGGATTATATCTTATAACAACAGCATCATAGGATTCTTTCATGATGTCGGACCCGGATAGCTCATATAGATCTGAAATCACATCTTGCTTAGGTAGATCAAGAATGGAAGAAAGAAATTCTGTAGCTACCTCAAGCATCTTTATAACTGCTTCAAAATCAGCATTAACGGCTTGTTGAGAAGTATAAATCACTTCTGTATCCGTCACAATTTTATTACCATATCCACATGGGGTAGAGTATACTACTTCATGATTCACCATCCGCCACCTCACTTTGAATATCATCTGGTATCGATCTCGGAATGCTTGAAAAAGGCATATAGACCTTACGACCAGCAATAGAAGCAATGATTTGACAATATAAATCAATATGATTGTCACCGTACCATGCTAAAGCACGTTCAGGCAATCTTGCCTGATACTTCTTTTTCCTTCCAGGGCACCACTCTTTCATAGCATCCTTGCATGAAGGGTAAACGTCAAATCCGTTCGGATCATGCGATATCTCCAGCTTCTTATCGCCTATCAGTGCATATACCATAACTTTCAGATCCTCTTCGATCTGAGGAAGTATTGCTTTGTCTATATACACTCTGGCTTTGTATTTAAGTTCATCTGCCGGTTTTGTTTTAATCATAGAAAATTCCCCCCTACTTAAAGCTCCACACGAATACCTGTAATTTCTTCAAAAACATCTGCATCGAAATTTGGAATATCCTTAACCGCAGCCTTTTCAGCATTGGTCATATTATCCCACATAAGACCACAAGCCGTTTTGAAATCAACGGTTTTCAGATAGCCACCAGTTGTCTCGTGTTCAGGATGAGCCACTTTTTCTTCATCGGTCATGTTTTCACTATATATCCACCAGTTGTTTTCATACTTCCAATTCATGGCTCTTACAGCAAGGAGATTATTGAAATCATCTCTGCTCATATTAGTAGGGTTATTGAAGATATATAACGGCTGTTCGATAGAATTAAAGAAGCCTGTAGAATAATTAGTTGAGTTCCAGTTGCCGGAGTTGCGGTTGCCGGAGTTCCAGTTGCCGGAGTTCCAGTCGCCGGAGTTCCAGTTGCCGGAGTTCCAGTCGCCGGAGTTCCAGTTGCCGGAGTTGCAGTTGCCGGAGTTGCGGTTGCCGGAGTTGCAGTTGCCGGAGTTCCAGTTGCCGGAGTTGCGGTTGCCGGAGTTGCAGTCGCCGGAGTTCCAGTCGCCGGAGTTCCGGTTGCCGGAGTTGCAGTTGCCGGTACAATCTTTTCCTGTATTGGCTAAATCAAGAACTTCGTGCCAAGCAAGTTCCTTGATAATCGTGATTTCATCTGTGACAGACTTATCATCTCTTGTCTCCGTATGACCAATAGCTTCTACTTCTGCAACCTTATTATTGCTGTTGAAATCATAATAATTAAAACAATCAGAAATCCTTTGACAGAAGTGAAAACCTGCACCACACATCTCAATGTTACCATTATGTTTGTATGTCTTACCAACTTTATACTGAAACCCCATGCAAGTCCAGTCAGGATTAAAAACCTTATATCCTTTAATTCCCATAATTACTTCTCCTTATTCACTAATCAGCCCTGAGTATTCCTTTGGCTCTTGATATTCATATGATTTTTTAGCTACTTCTGATGCAGTAACATCCGATGTTTGTCCAATTCCAAGCTCATCATAAATCTTATCTACGGCTTCCGTAATAGGATCATACAATTTCTTGAATTCATCAGCATATCGCCATTCGTATTTATTACCCCGACAACCCTTGCACACATTGTCAAGTCCAGTCTGCTGATACTTACAGTTCCGACACTGACTCTCAAAGTTCAGATCATCAACGGCAGCTTTCAGAAGCTGCTTGGCTTTGTATAGTTCTTCAACGGTGTCCCTTAGCATTTTATCTCGTTTCTCAAGTGCTCCCTGATTATCCTTCGATGCTTCCATCAATCCAAGCAAAAACGCTTCGATTTCATAGTCAGTATCAAAATGATACTTTGATGCAATCTGCATTCTTACAGATTTTGAAAAATCATTAATATTCATATCAATGCTCCTTTCCACTACATCCTATCAGAGTTAGAGCTTCGGCTTCATGCCTCCAGGTGCAACACTTTGAATTAGAGTGATTAAGTGGACAATTCAAGCAAGTACGTTCACCGTGAAGTATACAATTACCGTATTCATCGTCTGAATGCGATTCCAGCCAACGAAAATCCTCTACCGCAAAGCTCAGAAGTTTCTTTGATTGATTTAGTTCATTTTGACACAGTTCAATTTGCTTATCTGCTAATTTAAGCCGCTCTTCAGCACCTTTATGCAAAAAGCGTTCAATCATACCCCAAATACTAATACAAAGGTCTGTTATAAGAATTATAATAAATATCACAGCTTGTACAGATGTCATTCTATATCACCGTCCTCCCCGATAAGTGTGAGAGCTTCCGCTTTGCCACTCCATTCCTGTGAGCATTGTCCGTTCACATACCAATCGCAGCGTTCAGCGCAATCTCCCCACTCACATACGAAAGGCCATTCACTAATGGCGGATTTCAAAAGTCGCTTTGCTTCTTTATACCTTTCATTCAATATTTCACCCTCTCGGAAAAGCATATCATACCGTTCAAGATCTGAAATATGTTCGACCTCATACTGTGCGCACCACTCTCTACGCTGTAACAGTTCCGTCAACCACTCAGCAAGCTGTCTGTGGTCTGCGGCACACTGTTTGCAAGATTCAACGTCCAGTCCATCAAGTATATCAATTAACTCTGCACTATCGGCTCTTTCTTGCTGTTCTCCTGCCACTTCAAGGCAATGCTTTATAGCCTCATCTAATGTAAGTTTACTCATTTTCAGTCCCCCTTTCGCACGCTTTGAATGCTCGGATGAATTGTTCCAGAGTATTCAGCTCAGAAATGTTCGTAGTTAGCGCTCTACCAAGGTGATAGAATTTGTACCAGCCAACAAATTGATTAGAATTATGGTCGGTGATCAGGATGTCATCATCTTCGGTACTGACCACAAAGTTCCCTACACTACCATATTCAACATCATCAAAAAAGTCATCCTCGTTTGTATAAACAGATTTAACAATATTACACAGGTGGTCACGGGTTAGTGGTGTTGTACCTTGCTTGTGATAGGTGATATAAGCCGTGTCGGTAAGACTCATAAAATTTCGCTGTTGAGTTCTGCCGACAACTTCGTAGTCGGGGTGTTCTTTCAAAAACTCTGAGATTTTGTGCTGTATCTCCGCCGGAGTCCCAATATAAGTGTCACACAACTCATTCATAATCATTCTCCTCCCCATTTATTAAGTTTCATTTTGTCTCGCCTCTTTTGTGGCTTCTTCATACTCATAAACTTTACTTGTATCCATTTTTATGCCACACCTAGGGCAGTATTTAGATATTCTGCTATACCCAATATAACTACCATAAATATCACAGTTTCCACAATGATAAGGATCGACACAACGTTCTTTATCTCTTTCAATCCACCACTTACCAATTCTTTCAGGCTTGTTAGCTGTATTATTGTAATACCTCGATTTGTTAGTGGATATAATCTTGATACCCATAATGCAGTAACCGTCCTTGACATATTTGGAATCACGCAAGATATATGTAACATCTACTTTCATCTCTCGACCTGTATAACCCAAACCGTCCGGTGTAACTGTCTCTTGTAACAATAACGTGTCACCCTCTTGAAAGGGTCGATCGTCTTTTCTCACCTCAAATGTCTTTTTGCCTTGTAGTATAGCGGCATAATATTCCGACAATATTTTTAATTTATGTTCCATTTGTATCACCACCCATTCTTGCACCACAGTTAGGGCAGAACTTAGATAGAATATCCTCTGTAAATGTCTGACACCCTACATTGACAGTTTCAGTATGCGCCCTGCAACCACAATTCGTGCAATGACACGGTACAGGGTTTCCATGATCATCACGGTAAGACCACTCCGCTTCACCCTGGACCACAGTATTCTTTACTTCGACATTCTTTACTTCGACACTATATGATGCAATTGATTCGTTGATAAGCATTGCCTGTGCCTTGTCTGCAAAATCTAAGCACTCTATTGCATCACTTATGGCATCTTTCATCTGCTCTGTCAGATAATATTTGTTGAAATGATAAAACTCTACAAGTAACTCCCTATGTCTCGAATGCTCATTCCACCTCAAGGTAGCTATTGCCTTGGCAGATGCCTTATCTTTTTCATTGTTTATATACATATTATCACTGTCCCATCTTTTCAGGAGAATCTCTCCAAGAATTTTCGTATTCGAGCTCTTCGACCTTTTCTTTTAATCTCTTGTTTTCGTCAAGTATCTTCATTAACTTACATTCTCTTATGTGCTCACAAGTCATATCGATGGAATATTCTAAGCACATTCTGCATACTTCGTCCTTCGTCATTCTATATCACCACCCTTTATCATTCTTGCACCGCAACAAGGGCAAAAATCAGTACCACTTATACCAAAGCTGTATATGATATCAAACCCACATTCTGAACATATTCTATCGTTTACCCATTTTCCAAATCTCACAAGCTGTACGTCTGCGGCTGGTACTTCCCCTATATCATCAATAGCATTTTCAATAGCACTACGCATAATATCAAGTTCGTGCCAATTCATGTTCAAATAAGACATCTGCGAAATACTATCAAGTCTAGATTGGAGAATTTCAAATGCAGCTTTTCTGCTTATATATTCATCCATAATTCTTTGTCCTCCCTATTTACTGGCTGTTCATCAAACTCCATTTAACTCCTACTCGTTGGTATGCTCAAAGCCGACTATTAAGCCCTTTACGGGCGGCTGCCTCCACATCGTAAACGTTATTGATGTAGTCATAGCTGGAGCACCAGTAAAAATTATTCTTTTATGTGGTTTAATGCAATTAACGAATTACCACAAGTGATACGATCCTCATCTTCTTCTTTTGACGGAACAAATACAATAACGTCCCAACCGTCCTCTACTAAAGGTTGTTCAAATTTTTCATACACATCAAAATCGGTTACGATTTCGTATCCATTATCGTTAGCCTCTACTGTTTCATGAATAGGTGTGATTTTGACGATACACTTTTTCTTATCGAAAAACTTATTCATCAATGCCACATCTAAATTAGACTTAGAGGTTGTGGCAAAATTCAATGTGTATTTTCTGCCAACTGGCATAGGTAAATCATCTATAATTTTACCAATTTCCGCTAAGGAAAGGGACTTGTTCCTAAACATTCTGTTCCTATCCTCTTCGTCCAGTGTATTTATAGAAAACTGTAGGCCAAGTCCACCATTCCATGTGGCTGTTTTCATTAGATCCGTCCACTTAGAAAGAAAGGAAATAAGGTTTTTGTTACTCTTAGGCATCATCGTGGACACTACAGGGTGATATTCATCAAACACTGTATTGGCATATTCACCTATAATCTTCGTTGCTGTTATGACATCAGGATTGAATGTGGGTTCACCCATACGAGCATAGTGTACATTTAACCTTTTGCCATGAGTCACACCGCTGAGAGATACTGCTGTACTAATCTCGGAAATCAATTCCCATGTATTTACATTGCCGTGAAAGCCAAGTTTAGGGCAATCACAAAAATCACAGGACATAGGGCACCCCTTTTGGGTAGATACGGTAACAACGAGCTTATCGGTTAGCTTTACGGGTCTATGCTCAACCTTTTCTATTCGTTTGTTATACCCAAGAAACGAGGCTTTAATGTTATTCTCTTTCCCATAGTCCCCGACATATAAGTATTCTATCCCAAGCTCTGTATCAGAGACAATTTTACCTGTTCTTGTATCTGTTATTTTTCTCATTTGTATTCCTCCTCATAATAAGACATTTAACTCTTCTTCGTATTATTCATATACAGTAAATTTTGTAGAATCCTCTATAAAACTATCATCATCTGTAAATATAAATACTTCATCTGGATTTTTAGTTGTATATACCCTAATAGGTTTAGCAATATGAGCTCCGGCATAACCCCCTTCTGTACAAACAGAAACTCGTTTATCTTTAAGCTCTGGATGCTCATGGAGAATAGCAACCAATTTTTTGGATAACTCCAACAATGTAACTTCATGATTATTCATTTTATCTTCTCCCTTTCTAATCAAGTGATTTCATAAATATGATAACAATAAACGGTATCTATATGTACATCATTATAGATATATTCATGTTGTGGGCTTTGAGTACCAATGTATGGACCCCAGCCACTCCATCTCCAACCACCGTCATCAGGTTGATCCTTGCGATTTACAGTGGACAGCCCAATAACATAACTTTTATTTGTGTCATTTAGTAGTTCTTTATGATATTCAAGTACCTGCTTGTAATTATCACAAACTCCGTATGCCGTCCACTTATCCTTTATGCGATTTAGGCAGTTCTCTTCGATAAAGCAATCGAAATTGAATTTGAAGCCATCATGTCTATATACTCCGGTTTCATAATGACTAAACATAGAATCAGCATCAGTAATATCCACATTGTGCATTGGTGCCAACATAGCCATTATACCTGATGGTATAATCGATATAATATCGAGATCTTTTAACATAATATTTACCTCCTTAAAAACATTATTTATTTTATTATCTCAACGCTAGTTAAGACGATTGGCTCAGTAAGCTCCACAGATTCACCGTTGACCTTGGCTAAAATCTTGACATTCCGTTCGTCAACTTCTTTGTTCTTCTGTGCAAACATCTCAGCAAAGGTTTCATTGATTTTCCTACAAACTCTATCATAGGCATATACCCATTTGAAATCTTTGTCATCCATAGATCACACCACCTTTCATAGACATATAACGATTTGTCATATAAAAGAAAAAAGCAGAGGACGTTTAATCCTCTGCTTTATTATAGTCAATATTTACGTTTAGTCATTAAGATCCTCAATTCGGCTATATGCTTCATCTAGTGCTTCCGAAGCCTCAATAATACCGTCAACAAGTGCTTCATATTCCGCATTCTGGAAGTAGAATTTATCCCACATATCATACAGTGCATCAGCATCTTCATCACTTATAGACATAAACCACGGATAATTGTCAGGATTATCAATGACAAACTCAGGAGACTGCTTACCGTCTGGAAGGTCTTTATAAAACTGATTGATTGTGTCATATATCGAACTGATACGGGCTTCAAGATCCGATTTTGCCACATTAAGATCAGCCATAATCTGATTCAGCTTATCAACATACTCAGCCATTGAAGAAATGCTTTCTGCTGCTTTGATATACTTTTTCATCTGAACACC
>OCTW013413145.1_pt1 | contig 10177 bp, 8 predicted proteins | sample 1539671 | NCBI WGS metagenome assembly OCTW01 (sample SAMN02144230, study PRJEB22623) | gut metagenome | biome: sheep rumen | host: Ovis aries | place: New Zealand
GATCGTTGATACAGTGAAGGCAACGGGTGCAAAGGTAGTAGGTCCCATTCCTCTTCCCACCAACAAGAAGATCTTCACTGTGAACCGCTCAACCTTCGTTAACAAGAAGAGCCGTGAGCAGTTCGAGCTGGACTCCTATGTCCGTCTTATCGACATCGACGAGTCCAACGCAAAAACCGTAGACGCTCTCATGAAGCTTGAGCTTCCCTCGGGCGTTGAGGTAGAAATCAAAGTGTGAGGCTAGTCCTCACCCAAAGGCCCCTTAGCTCAGCGGTTAGAGCAGCGGACTCATAATCCGTTGGTCCTGGGTTCAAATCCCCGAGGGGCCACTTCCACAAGCCGGCATTTCGCCGGCTTTTTTCGTGCACCCTGCCCAGCGTAATACGTTTTTCAAATATTTGATATATATTTGTAGTATGATAAGTAGTATCGTAGCAGCGTTTTTGTCCGCAGTGCTGTATATGCAGGCGGTACCGTCCGTTGTTTGGAAAGCGGCGGTAAATCATACGGAGAATGACCGTTATCAGCTTGTTGTAACCGGCCAGATAGACAGTAAGTATTATGTCCATCCTATGAAGGGCCCTTATGTGGGTACGCTTCTTAGTGTGGACTCCACAGACCGGGTGTTCCTGGACGGCAAGCCTGTGGAAGAGTACACGCCTTCGGAATACAAAGGCGAGGAAGTGGTTACTGGAACGTATGTTCTCCGTCAGGATTTGCAGATAACAGGCTCTGAGAGCGTGACGGTGGACGGCAGCGTCACCTGGAGCGCCTGCAGCGGGGATTTCTGCGAGATGCCGCAGGATTATGAGTTCTCGGTTCCCGTTCAGATTGCCGGTCAGGCCGGCAATGACGCAACCTTGGCCGGCAATGATGGTGGCGTCATGACCGGCTCCGACCGGTCATCTCTTTGGAGCCTCATCCTGGAAGCAATCCTGTGGGGCTTTGCAATGCTGCTTACGCCGTGTGTGTTCCCCATGGTGCCCATGACGGTGTCGTTCTTCGTGAAGCAGGAAAAGGGCGGGCGTTTCAAGGCGCTCATGTACGGCATTTTCATAGTGCTGCTATATACGGTTCCAATCAGCATAATCATCGGCCTCACGTGGCTCCTGGGCGGAGAAACCGTTACGGCCGACATCTTCAACTGGCTGTCTACCCACTGGCTCCCCAACATCATCTTCTTTGTGATTTTCATGGTGTTTGCGGCGTCATTCTTCGGCGCGTTTGAGATTACCCTGCCTTCAAAGTGGACCACTAAGGCCGATTCCAATAGCGACAAAGGCGGCCTTCTGGGCGTGTTTTTCCTGGCGCTCACCCTTGTGCTGGTCAGTTTCAGCTGTACCGGCCCCATTGTGGGAACTGTCCTTATCAAGAGCACCCAGGGCGAGTTCTGGACCCCCATGGTCACCATGCTGGCCTTCTCTATCGCCTTCGCCCTGCCGTTTGCGCTTCTGGCCTTCTTCCCGTCGGTGCTTAAGAAACTCCCCAAGAGCGGCGGCTGGCTCAATAGCGTTAAGGTGGTGCTTGGCTTCATAGAGGTGGCCCTGGGCCTGAAATTCCTATCCGTGGCCGACCAAACCTACCACTGGCACCTCCTTGACAGGGAAGTGTACCTTGCCATCTGGATCGTGTGTTTTACCCTCCTTGGCCTGTACCTTCTTGGGAAAATCCGTTTCAAGCACGACTCCCCGCTGGAGTACGTCGGCGTGGGCCGATTGGCACTTGTCATCATAGACTTCGCATTTGTTGTGTACATGCTTCCCGGCATGTGGGGCGCCCCCCTGAAGGCCCTCAGCGGCTACATGCCCCCGCTCCAGACACAGGATTTCGTGCTGGGAACCTACGCTCCGGCCAACCCCGCCCTTCAGGGCTCCTCTGTCATTCTGAGCGAAGCGAAGAATCTCACCGGCACGGAAGTCTCCCTCCCTCACGGCCTTACCGGCTACTCGGACCTTGAAGACGGCATTGCCGCCGCCAAGGCCTCCGGCAAGAAAGTGTTTGTGGATATCACCGGCCACGGCTGCGTGAACTGCCGTGAAATGGAGGCTCGCGTGTGGAGCGACCCCAAGGTTCTAGGCCTTCTTGCAAACGACTTTGTGATAGTGTCCCTATACGTAGACGACAAAACCAAACTCCCTGAAGAGAAGTGGGTTACAACCGAAACCGGAAAAGTTCTCAAAGATGTTGGCCGCGTGAATTCCAACCTGGTGCTCAACCGCTTCGGCGTAAACTCCCAGCCCAATTACTTCATTCTTGACGGGGATGGCGAAATCCTGAAAGGCCCCAGAGGTTATAATCTTGACATTGAGGAATTTGTTAATTTCCTGACTCTATGACAGATGAAGAAATAATTGCTCTTGTAAAGCGCGAAGTAAAGCCCGCATTAGGCTGTACAGAACCCATTGCCGTAGCCCTGGCCGTTGCCAAGGCTGCGGAAATCATTAATGACAACTGCGACTGCTGCGACTGCTGGCGTATGCAGGCCGATTTCCGGCTGGACATTGCGGTTAGCGGCAACATCCTCAAAAACGGCATGGGAGTTGGCATCCCCGGCACCGGCATGGTGGGCCTTCCCGTTGCAGCCGCCCTCGGCGCCGTTTGCGGGGACTCCTCCAAAGGCCTTGAAGTGCTCAAGGGGCTTACCCCGGAGGCCGTTGAAAGGGCCAAGGAACTTGTCTCAAAGGGCTGCGTACACATCTCCGTGGCCGAAACAGAGCACCTTCTCTATGTGAAGGCAACCGTTTCCGTGGAGGGCGGTTTCCAGGCCAGTGCCGAAGTAGACCCCCACGCCTACGCCGTCATCGAAGACGACCACGACCGCATAGTTGAGACCTCCTTCGCCGACAAAATCCTCATGAGCTCGGAAAGCGCCGCAGCCGCAAAGGAACATCGGCCGGAATCCTACGACCTTACGATAAAGGACATCTGGGACTTCGCAACTTCGGCCCCCTATGAAAGCATCTCCTTCATCCTTGGAGACAGGGAACTCAATCTTGCCCTGGCCGAAGAAGGCCTTCGCGGGGACTACGGCCTCAAGGTTGGAAAGGCCATCCGGGAAAACCAGGCAGAGGTTTTCGGGGACGATTTCCTGAGCTACGCCATGGGCATGACCGCCGCCGCCTCCGACGCCCGCATGGCCGGCAGCACGCTCCCCGCCATGAGCAATAGCGGCAGCGGCAACCAGGGCATCACCGTGAGCATGCCCGTAATTGCATACGCCTTAAAGTATAAGGTGGCCGATGAACCTCTGGCCCGTGCGCTCTTCCTCAGCAACCTTGTGGCAATCCACATCAAGCACTACCTTGGAAAACTAAGTGCCCTTTGCGGCTGCGTGGTGGCTTCCACCGGCAGCGCCTGCGGCATCGTGTACCTGCAGGGCGGCGGTTACAACGAGGTTTGTTACGCCATCAAGAACATGGCCGGCAACATCACCGGCATGGTCTGCGACGGCGCAAAGGTTGGCTGCGCCATGAAAGTGGCTTCAGGCGTGTCCTGCGCAGTGCAGTCGGCCGTCCTGGCCCTTCGCGGCACCTGCATCCCCTCCACTGACGGCATAGTGGAAGACAACGTTGAAAAAACCATCCAAAACGTGGGCGCCATCGGCTCTGCCGGTATGAAAACCACCGACAGCATGATCCTGGATATCATGCTGTGTAAATAATTACGCACCTAACGTAGCGACCATCACTGCCTTGATGGTGTGCATGCGGTTTTCGGCCTCGTCGAAGACAATGCTGGCGGGGCTTTCGAAAACGTCCTCGGTTACTTCCACGCCGTTGAGGCCGAATTTCTGGAAAACGTCTTCTCCAACCTTGGTTTCGCGGTTGTGGTAGGCGGGGAGGCAGTGCATGAACTTGCACTTAGGATTGCCGGTGGCGGCCATGAGTTCGGCGTTCACCTGGAAAGGCCTGAGGAGTTCAATGCGTTCCTTCCATACGGAATCCGGCTCTCCCATGGATACCCAGACGTCCGTGTAAAGGAAGTCGCAGCCCTTGACTCCGGCCTTAGGGTCGTCAGTAATGGTGATGCGGGCGCCGGTTTCTTCGGCAATCTTTCGGCACTGAGCCACAAGCTCAGGGGCGGGCTGGAGGGCCTTAGGGGCCACAATCCTTACGTCCATTCCCATTTTTGCGCCACCGACAAGGAGGCTATTGCCCATGTTGAAGCGGGCGTCGCCAAGATAGGCGTATGACACCTCCCTCAGGGGCTTGTCCACGTGCTCGCGCATGGTGAGGAAGTCGGCCAGGATTTGGGTGGGATGGAACTCGTTGGTGAGGCCGTTCCAAACGGGAACGCCTGAATATTCGGCCAGTTCCTCCACGGTCTTCTGGGCAAAGCCGCGGTACTCGATGCCGTCGTACATGCGTCCAAGCACGCGTGCGGTGTCCTTCATGGATTCCTTTATGCCGATCTGGCTGCCGGTGGGGCCCAGGTATGTCACATGTGCGCCCTGGTCGTGGGCGGCCACCTCAAAGGCGCAACGGGTGCGGGTAGAGGTTTTCTCAAAGATGAGGGCTATGTTCTTGCCCACCAGGCGGGGCTTTTCCGTTCCGGCGTATTTCGCCTTTTTAAGTTCTGCTGCAAGGTCCAGGAGGTACTCAATCTCTTTTGGTGAGTAGTCCAGCAGCTTAAGGAAGCTGCGGTTTCTGAGGTTATATGCCATAGTTTATTAAGGGATTATTCTGGTTTTTGAAATATTGCAGGCGTCTCCTCCGTTTTCCATGAAAAAGAGAGCGGCGCGCACTTTGGGGGCCATGGAGCCTTCCGTGAACTGACCTTCCTCAAGGTACTGCCTGGCCTCTGCTACCGTCATGGTCTCAAGGGCCTTCTCTCCGGGCTTATGGAAGTTGATGCAGACATAGGGGACATCAGTAAATATATGGAATTCAGATGCTTTCATCTTTACGGCCGCAAGGGCGCTGGCAAGGTCCTTGTCAATTACGGCTTCCACGCCGGTTCCGTCTGCCAGCACGGGAATGCCGCCGCCGCCAACGGTAATCACTATGTTGCCTTCCCTGGCCAGTTTTTCCACAATGCCGATATTGCTGACTTCCAGCGGCTTGGGAGAAGCCACCACCTTACGCCATCCGCGGCCTCCGGGGTCTTCGCGGTAAGTGGCGCCGTCCTGCGGAGCCTGAGGGTAATACGGCCCCACCGGCTTGGTGGGATTCCGGAATGCGGGGTCTTCGGCCGAAACAACCACCCTTGTGACTACTGACACAACGGGCCTGTCCATTCCGGCGCTTTCAAGGGCCCTGTGAAGGCCTGTTTCCAGGAGATAGGCTATGCCTCCCTGGGTTTCGGCCCCGCAGTAATCCATGGGCATTACGGGAAGACCGTAAACTTTGTTTCCGGCCTCCTGGCGCAGGAGTTCGTTTCCCACCTGCGGGCCGTTGCCGTGCCCGATTACAATGTGGTATCCGTCCTTTATCAGGGGAACGAGCCCGCTGCAGGCGCTTTCCACATTGGCCATCTGCTCCTTGTAGGTACCTTTCTGTCCGGCCCTTAGGAGCGCATTGCCACCAAAGGCAATCATTGCAAGTTTTGCCATAGTTTAGTCTCTTCTAAGAGGTAGGGTAGAGCAGCGCAGAAGGCCGCCCATCTTTGAAATTTCACGGTAAGGGACGGTTTCTACGGTCATTCCCCACTTTTCTTCCAGGTGCTTTTTCAGGCGCAGGAAATGCTCTTCCACCACCACGACCTCCGGAGAGATTGAGAAGATGTTGGAGTTCATCCAGTACATCTCTTCCGTCGTGAGCTCAAATGTGTTTTCCGGGCCGAACATCTCTACAAGGTGGTCTGCGTCCCTGGGGTTCAGGAAGCCCCTCTTATAAATGATGCACTTGTCCTGGCCCACGGGCATGAACGTGCAGTCAAGGTGCAGGATGCCCTCGTACGGGTCTGTGTCGCTTTTTCTGAGGTTGAGCGGAATGATGCGCTTCCCGGGGAAAATCATCTTGAGGTAATCCAGCGCCAGACGGTTTGTACGGGCGGTTTTTACCTGAGGGTAGTCCTCGAAGGCGTACTGCCCAAGGAAGATAGTGTCGTTGTAGAGCACCACGTCTCCGCCCTCCACATGCACGGTTTCAGGGAGGTTGTATATGTCCTTGTAGTGGATTTGCCTGTAGATGCTGCCGTATGCGTCAATCTCCTCCTGGCGGTCAGGGATAATGTTGGAGACAATGATTTTGTCGTCTATAACAAAGCCTACATCCCTGGCGAAAACCTGGTTGCAGTCCGGCACAAGGTCCGGTCTGTACACCGTGACGTCGTACTTTTTCAGGATGCGCTCAAAGGCGTTCATCTCGTCTATGATGTCTTTTTCTTCAGGGTACACCCCGTGAAGGACAGACTCATAGGATTTGCTGTCGAAGGTCTGGTCCAGGGTAGGCGTGCCGCCGTTTGAATAGGGCAGCCCAAGAACCACTTCCCTCAGGCGGGATGTCTCGTTTTGAACGTGCAGTTTCATACCTTTTTCTGTTGAAGTTGCGTAAGATAAATGCCCACAAGGCCCACTGTAAGGCCGCCCCACTGCACCCAGCTCAAGGTTTCCTCTCCAAAGATGAAAGCAAGGACGGCGGTTACAAGAGGCACCACTGCAAGGAACACGCTGGTGCGTGCAACACCCAGTTTCCCAATTGCGTATGCCCAGCTTGTGTAGGCCGTGGCGCTGCAAAGGAGGGCCAGCGCCAGGATGGGGTAAATCACCTGCCAGCTGAGGTACAGACCGGGCTCAAAACTCTCAATGCCCTTTGTGAAGAACATTGGCAGGAAGAAAACGCTGCCGAAAAGGAACTGGTACATCACTATCACAGACGGCGAGTATTCATCCGAGAGGGCCTTCGTGAAGGCAATCTGGCTTACCTCGGAGATTACGGCTATGAAAAGTATGCCTATTCCAAGCCAGAACATGGGACCGGCCTGGGTGCCTGTGTAAGTGACTATCCACAATCCCGCGATTGCTATGAAAACGCCAATCACGTTGAGCTTTGAGAAACTCTCCTTGAAGATGAGCATCCCCACTATCATTGCGAAAATGGGGTTTGTGGCTATTATGAGCGATGTTATGGTGGGGGATTCCGTGAACTTGAGGCCGTAAGTTTCGGCAAGGAAATAAATGAACGGCATGCACAGGGAGAGAAGGAGGTATTTGATGATGTCCTTCCGCTGGATTTTCATCTTCTGCTTTGTGGCAAGGTTGATGATCCAGAGCAGCACGCCGGCCATGCACATCCTCACGGGGACAAAGAATTCCACGGGAATCTGAAGCGCCAGAAGGCGGTCGGCCCAAATATAGGACATTGCCCACAGGGCGACCGTGAGCATGGCGCAAAGATATGCGGTTAAAGTTTTGTTCATAGTGTAACAAATATAGCCATTTTCCTTCGGATTCGAAAGAGAAAAAGGCTAAATATGTCAAACTTGTTATTTATTGATGCGGTCCATGATGAGCGCTATGGCCCCGTCTCCGGTAACGTTGCATGCTGTGCCGAAGGAGTCCATGGCAATATAGAGCGTTATCATCATGGCCTGGAGCTGGGCGTCGAAGCCAAGGATGCTGCCAAGGACGCCAAGAGCGGCCATGATTGCGCCTCCCGGAACACCCGGTGCGGCAACCATGGTAATCCCCAGCATCATTATGAATCCAAGCATTGTGGGAAACTCTATGGGCATGCCCAGCATTATCATGAGGGCAATGGCGCAGGAGGTAATCTTGAGCGTGCTTCCGGAAAGGTGGATGGTGGCGCAGAGCGGAATCACAAAACCCGCCACTTCCTCTTTTACGCCGTTCTTTTTGGCGCATTCAAGCGTTACTGGAATGGTTGCGGCCGAAGAAGCCGTGCCAAGCGCTGTCATATACGCCGGAAGCATGCCGTAGAGCATCTTGAAAGGGTTCTTTTTGGCCACGATGCCCGCAATGCAGTACTGCAGCACCAGAAGCACCAGCGTCATTCCAAATATAATCCCTACCAGCACTATGAAAGACTTCAGCACTGGCCCCACTTTCCCCGCAGCGGTCATGTCCAGGAACAGGCCGAAGATATAGATGGGCAGCACCGGAATGATAACCTTCTCTATGCTCCTTACTATGATGGATTTAAGCTCCTCAAAGCCCTTTTTCAGCACTGTGGCGTTAGAGGTGGCTATACCTATTCCCAGCATGAAGGAAAGGATGAGGGAGGTCATTACATCGGCCAAAGGGGGTATCTCAATGGTGAAATACTCCGGGTACTTCACCTCCCCGGCGTTAAGGGCGTCCAGGCTTCCGCTGTCAATCACCGCAGGGAACAGTGTGGAACTGAATCCGTAGGCAAAGAGCCCGGAAAGCACCGTGAAGGTGTAGGCCAGCCCCGCCGTGATAAGGAGCATCTTCCCGGCCTTGGAACCAACTTCGGCAATGGCAGGGGTTACAAGCCCCACTATGATAAGGGGAATGAAAAAACGCAGGAGCTGGTTGAAGATGCCGTCGAAGGTGTTCATAAGCCTCACGGTCCAGCCAGGTGCCACCAGGCCAAGCACTACGCCAAGCGCAATGGCAATAAGGATCCTGACAATCAGCGGAAGTTTTGGGAGTTTCATACCAGCGACAATGCTACTTCCATCATGTCCGTGAACGTCTTCTGGCGTTGCTCGGAGGTGGTGACTTCTCCGGTGAGGATGTGGTCGCTGATGGTGAGGATGCCAAGGGCGCGGTTGCCGCTGCGGGCTGCGTTCATGTATAGCGCGGCCACTTCCATTTCTACGGCCAGCACGCCCATCTTGATCCAGCCTTTGGTGTTGGGGCTCTCCCTGTAGAAGAGGTCCGACGACACCACGTTTCCAACCATGTAGTGGATGTCTTTTTTCTCACAGAAATCGGCCGCCTGCCGAAGGAGCCCAAAGTCTCCGATAGGGGCGAACATGCCGTCCAGCTGGTACTGGTCTGCGTAGTTGGAGTCTGTGCAGGCACCCTGTGCAAGCACTAGGTCCCCGATGTGAAGGCCATGGTTGATGGCTCCGGCGCTGCCAACGCGGATGATGGTCTTTACGCCGTAGAAGTTGTAAAGCTCATAAGTATAAAGGCCGATGGAGGGCATTCCCATGCCGTGGCCCATCATGCTCACGCGTTTGCCATTGTAGGTGCCGGTGAAGCCCAGCATACCGCGTACTTCGTTGAAGCACACGGGATTGTCCAGGTATTTTTCGGCCATGAATTTGGCGCGGAGAGGGTCTCCGGCCATGATTACGGTTTCTGCAATTTCTCCGTATTTTGCTCCTATGTGCGGAGTGGGGGTATTCTCTTTACTCATAGTGTGTGTTATTGGTCATATGGTCTTGCAAAGATAGCAAACCAATTTGCATATAACAATATTTCTTCTGACCTTTGTTAAGACAAATAGTTCCTATGAAAAAAATTTTTCCTGCTTTTGCGGCCTTTTTAATAGTTCTTTCTGCTGTCTCCTGCCAGTCAGACGGCAAGGGGAATGATTCCTGGCGCAGCCTTATTGAAGAAAGTGACCGCCTTGCTGCCGGGCAGGACTGGGAACAGGCCACTGAACATGTCCTGAAGGCTTTATCGGCCCCGGACCTCACGGATGGCGGGAAGTCCCTCTGCCTCAGCCGTCTTGCCGCCCTTGATATAATCACCTGGCGTGACGCGCAAGGGTGGGAACACGCCCTGGAGGCGGAGCGCCTTGCCCGTGCCGTGGGTACGGATACCCTCATTGCGGCCGCCCTCCTCCAGAAAGGCCGCCTTCAGCTCTGCGGCGCCATTACGGAGGGCGAGGCCCAGGATGAAGAGGCCCTTGAGACCCTTCATGAGGCGCTTTCCTTCGCCTCCGGCAGTCCTTCCCTCAAGGCCGATATCCTCCTCCAGACCAGCCAGGCCTATATCGGCCTCAACCGTTTCAAGGACCCCATTGACAAGGAGATTTACGCTAAGGCAGGAGAGGCTATTGATGAGGCCGTGGCCTCTTCCAAGGACCCGGCGTTCCCTTCAAAGGCGCTGCCTTACTGGATGCGCTGGTACCGTCAGGGCGGCAACTGGAAGGACGGCATCGAGTGCTGCAAAAAGGTCCTGGAGGGCCTCAGTGATGAGGATTACCTCATGCAGAGCCAGTGCTGGAACAACCTTGTGATGCTCTATGCGCAGGCCGGGGATGTGGACAGTTCGGCATCGGCCCATCAGCAGTATGTC
>OCTW013423538.1_pt1 | contig 10174 bp, 8 predicted proteins | sample 1539671 | NCBI WGS metagenome assembly OCTW01 (sample SAMN02144230, study PRJEB22623) | gut metagenome | biome: sheep rumen | host: Ovis aries | place: New Zealand
ATACGCATATACGCAATACACAATATTAAAATTTGCGCAAAAAATAAAGCCATCACTGGCTTCTGAGGATTTTGGGTGTCAAACTTCCGGCAATACACAATATTAAAATTTGCGCAAAAAATAAAGCCATCACTGGCTTCTGAGGATTTTGGGTGTCAAACTTCCGAGTGAGCGGGGAATGAGGGCTTGGTTTCTATTTGTATAATGTTCTAAAAATTCTATTAAATATTCTAGAAAAGTGGGCAGAATTCTGTACATTCTGCTATTAAAGTAATAAAATCAACTATGTAATTCCATGATGGAATCTATTTGTTAAGGACTTAGAAAGGGGATATTCCCATGCAGGTAAAAGTCGGGAGAAGTAAGAATCAAAATATCATGGCGGCGTTAGACGAGGCCTTTGGAGGAGTGAACAATCCGAGTTTCCTATTGATTCAGGCTCCTTATGGAACACTGGAAACGATCGCCCAGTACCTGGCAAATCGTTTCCCAGGTGTGCAGAACCTGTGTACATCCGGTACTACTTATAACAATGAGAGCGCTTCGGATCAGGAATTAGATGTAGTCGCTTTCGGATCTGATGCTAAGGTTGCAGCAGGTGCATTGGAGGGACTATCTCTAGCCCCACTTAAGAATATTGATCAGTTGGACGGAGCGCTGAACTTCGTGCAGCCTGGTAAGGACGATACAGTATGTCTAGAATATTGTACCAATGATGAAGAGGTAACCATTACTTCTCTGAATGTTGCCTTAGAGAAGAGAGGTGTCCCACTGGTTGGTGGAACTGTATTTGGTGCACCGGAGGGACAGACCTCCTATGTCATGGTAAATGGCAGAATTTACTCTGATGCCTGTGGATTTGTTGTTATCAAGAATCTGTCAGGTAAGATTCGTACTTATTCTGAGAATATCTACCACCCAAGCGCTACTGCACCAAGCCATATTGCGACGAAGGTTAATCTGGCAAATAAGGAATTAATCTCTTTAGATGGCAGACCTGCAGCAGATGTCTACAGTGAGGATACAGGTCTCAGCAGATCTGAGATTATCGATAATGTGTTGAAGCAGCCACTGGGCCGAGTTGTAGGCGACAAGTGCTACATCTCATCCATGCATGACATGGGTGCCAATGGATCTCTTATCAACTACAAGAGAATCAATGAGAATGATACCATCAGTGTCCTGGAGTTAGGTGACTTTAGAAGTATCAACCAGGAGACTTTCCAGAGGATTAAAGGGGACTTTCCGAAGGCTTCCTTTATCTTCTCCGTAAATTGTATCTACCGTCATCTCCTTTTCACTAATGAAAATTACCTGAACGAATTCATCCGCGGATTGGGACAGATCGGACCACATGTTGGCTACGTGGGCGGCGGTGAGCAGTATGGTAAGCAACACGTTAATCAGACTATGGTCTGTGCAGTATTTGAGTAAAGGGGATTATTATGGGACTATTTGGTAAAAGTAAACCAGAAGAAAATGTGGTAGTAGAGCCTGTGGTACAGGGCAAATCGCTAGAGCAGAAACTCTATCCAATCAAAGAGGTTGGACGATTTGCAATCGAGCAGAAGGATAAGTTACAGGCAGAAGAGACAGTGACTATCGAAGGTATCGATAAGGTACAGAAGTCCTTCCAGGTTGTAGAGGATAAGTATCAGGGAATCTCTTCCGCAGTAGAGGACTTTAAGTCTCAATTTGATAATGTCCGTAGTGTAACTGAGCACTTGGATGAGATCATCGCAACACTGAAGTCTACAGCGGATGAGTCTCATGCAGGTATGGAGCAGGTAGATCAGAGTTCTAATTCAGTATCCCAGACCATCGATGAGATGCAGGGTGTCTTCGATGAGTTCCAGGCTAGCTTAGATGACATTAAGGAGAAGGTTACACAGATTAATAATGTGGCATCCCAGACCAATCTCCTTGCTTTGAATGCTTCCATTGAGGCTGCTCGTGCAGGTGAAGCAGGACGTGGATTCGCGGTAGTAGCTACACAGGTTAATGAACTCTCTCAGGAGATCAAGCGCATGGTCGTTGCAATCGATGAGAGTATGGCAGACCTGGAGGGTAAGAATCAGAATCTTAGAGATTCCCTGGGTAACACCAAGGGAGCAATCGACGAGTCTCATGCAAGCATCGAAGAGACACAGACCGTCATCGCATCCATTAAGGATGTAGCGAATAATGTAGCTAATGAGTCTGAGCAGATGACCACTGTATTCCAGAATTGTGATAACGCAATTGACTCCATTACAGGACATATCGAGGACTCTCAGCAGTATTTCGATACCGTATCTGAAGATATCGTTGATATTAAGACTAAGATTACCCAAAAGGGATTCATGTTTGAGGATATGAATAATGTTCTGACTCAAATTGAGCCTTTGGTACAGGATGCAATTCAGAATTCTTGATGAAGTAATAAAATTTTTCTGTTGACAAGAAAATTTGAGTAGATTATATTATGAAACATAAAGAGAGCAAAGACGTTCTTCTTGGACGTCTTTGCTCTCTTTTTTTGTTGTTTTACTAGAGAGGAGAAAGTTATGCAATTTGAAATGACTACAGTCATCTGGGTGCTAGTTGGTGCAGCTCTAGTCTATTTCATGCAGGCAGGATTCGCACTGTGTGAAGCAGGACTAACGAGAGCGAAGAATACCGGTAATATCCTGATGAAAAACCTAATGGACTTCTGTATTGGAACTCCGTGTTTCTGGCTAGTAGGATTCGGTCTTATGTTCAATGGAACAGGAGCCATCCTTGGTAAGTTCGATCCACTGATTCTTGGAACCTACACGGCAGATAATAGTGTGGTTCCACAGACCATGCCGCTATGGGCATATGTCATCTTTCAGACAGTATTCTGTGCTACAGCAGCAACAATCGTATCAGGCTCCATGGCTGAGCGAACGAATTTCAAAGCTTATTGTGTATACTCCGCAGTGATTTCTCTTGTGGTATATCCAGTATCTGGTCACTGGATCTGGGGCGGCGGATGGCTTGCTTCTATGGGATTCCATGACTTCGCTGGATCCACTTGTGTACATATGGTTGGTGGTTTGATTGCCTGCTTAGGTGCGAAGATGCTCGGACCTCGTATTGGTAAGTATGGTAAGGATGGTAAGGCAAGAGCTATCCCAGGACATAATCTAACAGCCATGGCACTTGGCGTATTTATCCTCTGGTTCTGCTGGTTCGGATTCAATGGTGCATCTACTGTGGCAATGAATAGTGATGATGCAGCTACCACAGCAGCGCTGGTATTCATGAATACCAACCTAGCAACAGCAGTTGCTACTGTAACGGCAATGCTTTTTACCTGGTTTAGATATAAGAAGCCAGATGTATCCATGACATTTAACGCTGCCTTAGCTGGTCTGGTTGCTATCACAGCTCCTTGTGACTGTGTATCCCCAATCGGTGCATTCTTCATCGGTCTCATCGCAGGAACATTATGTGTTCTGTCTGTTGAGTTCTGGGATAATGTAGCAAAGGTAGATGATCCTGTTGGTGCTGTCTCTGTACATATGGTCAATGGTATGTGGGGAACACTTGCTGTCGGTCTCTTTTCAACTGGAGCAGATGGAGTTGGTAAGGGACTCTTCTATGGTGGTGGATTCCACCAGCTAGGTATTCAGGCCCTAGGCCTTGTAGCTGTAGCTACTTATGTACTAGTAGTGATGTTTGTAGTATTTAAAATCATTGATAAGACCATTGGCCTTCGAGTTCCGGCTTATATTGAGATCGAGGGATTAGATATCCATGAGCATGGCCTTCAAAGTGCTTACTCAGGCTTCTCTATTACCGATGTTACAGATATCGGCTTAGATCCAAATGAGAATACAGATTTGGGCGAGGATGATTATGAGACCGCTAGCGAGGCAGCAAAGGATGCAGCAGTGAAGGTATATGGTTCCCAGGAGATGCCAAGTGTGGAGGTAAATGAAGCAGGAGAGACTACAGGTATCACAATGCCTGTGGCATATGCCAAGGATGAGGGCTCCGCAATCCATAAGGTTACCATTATCAGCCGTCTGGATCACTTCGATAAGCTGAAGAAGGCACTAAATGAACTTGGTGTTAGTGGAATGACCATGACTCAGGTTATGGGATGTGGTATCCAGAAGGGTTCCCAGGAGCGTTATCGTGGTGCAATCGTTGACTCGACTCTGATTCCAAAGGTAAAGCTAGAGGTTATCGTGGGTAAGATTCCAGTAGATGATGTTATCGAAACAGCAAAGAAGGCACTCTACACAGGACACATTGGTGACGGCAAGATCTTTGTCTATAACGTACATCGTGTAGTGAAAGTCCGTACAGGAGAGGAAGGAATCGCAGCTCTCCAGGATGTGGAGTAAGAGTTAGGAATTATGATTTTATAGATATATAGATATTAGGCAGGCTCGTCAATAAGATGGGCCTGCTTTTTTCATGTCCATTTTCATGGAATAGGAGTATGATTGAGTTAGTTTCGAAAATATAAACCAACTTCAAAAGTAGGAGGAAGATACATGCCGCATAAGATCGTAATTCTAGATGGATACGCAGAAAACCCCGGAGACCTGTCCTGGGATGGTATCAAAGTACAGGGAGAAACCACAATCTATGACAGAACTGCATCGGAAGATGTCATCAGCCGTATTGGAGATGCAGACTGTATCTTCACGAATAAGGTGCAGATTACCAAGGAAATCATGGATGCATGTCCTACTGTTAAATACATTGGAGAATTAGCAACTGGCTTTAATAATATCGATGTGGCAGCAGCCAAGGAAAGAGGCGTCACAGTTACCAATATTCCAAGCTATGCTACAGAGACTGTGGTTCAGTTTACCTTTGGATTGATTTTTGAATTATGCTTTCAGATTGGTGCTCATAATCAGTCCGTACATGATGGGGACTGGCAGAACTGTAAGGACTTCACCTATACCAAGTATCCGATGACAGAGCTTACAGGTAAGACCATTGGTATTGTTGGTATGGGACGAATTGGCATGGGAGTAGCAAGGGTTGCCAATGCATTAGGCATGAGGGTGTTAGCTCATTCCGGTCATGTAAAACCAGAACTGGAAGGAAGTCTCTGCCACTTTGTTTCCTTTGAGGAATTGCTAGAGCAGTCGGATGTGGTATCTCTTCACTGCCCACAGACACCGACCAATGGCGGTATGATGAATAGAGAAGCCTTCTCCCACATGAAGGATGGGGCTATCTTTATCAATACAGGCCGTGGTGGACTGGTTGTGGAAAAGGATCTGAAGGAAGCCCTGGACAGTGGAAAACTGTCTGGCGCAGCGGTAGATGTGGTGTCCAAGGAACCAATCGAAGCAGAGAATCCGCTTCTCACAGCAAAGAACCTAATTATTACGCCACACATCGCCTGGGAAACGAAGGAAGCCAGACAGCGTCTCATGGATGTGGCAGTTAAAAACCTGGCATCATACCTCAAAGGTCAGCCAGTGAATGTGGTAAGTTGAAGAAAGAGCTCTCCCAATTTGGGAGAGCTCTTTTGGCATATTTGCCAAGGCAAATATTTCTCGCAGGAAATTGCGCCTTATATTCTTGCAGTTTACTCCAGCTCAAACGCACCAGTATAGAGCTGATAGTAGACACCCTTCTCCTTAATCAGGTCATCGTGAGTACCACGTTCGATGATGTGACCATGGTCTAGAACCATGATGGCATCGGAGTTACGAACAGTGGATAGGCGGTGAGCGATTACGAATACAGTTCTACCCTTCATCAGGTTATCCATACCCTGCTGAACCAGAGCCTCGGTACGAGTATCGATGGAGGATGTTGCCTCATCAAGGATCATGGCAGGAGGATCTGCTACCGCAGCTCTTGCAATAGAGATGAGCTGTCTCTGACCCTGGGATAATTCGGAACCATTGTCAGTCAGCATGGTGTCATAACCATCTGGGAGACGGTTGATGAAATCATCTGCATTGGCAAGCTTTGCAGCAGCAATACAGTCTTCGTCGGTAGCGTCTAAGCGACCATAGCGGATATTATCCATAACGGTTCCAGTGAAGAGATTTACATCCTGGAGAACTACGCCCAGAGAACGACGAAGGTCAGGTTTCTTAATCTTATTGATATTAATGCCGTCGTAACGAATCTTACCCTCTGGGATGTCGTAGAAGCGGTTAATCAGGTTGGTAATCGTTGTCTTACCTGCACCTGTTGCTCCAACGAAGGCAATCTTCTGACCAGGTTTCGCATAGAGACTGATATCATAGAGAATCTGCTTCTCTGGAGTATAACCAAAGTCTACATGTTCCATCTGGATATCACCCTTTAACTCAGTGTAAGTGGTACTTCCATCAGCTTCGTGGAAGTGCTTCCAAGCCCAGATATGGGTCTTCTCGTCAGACTCCACCAGGTTACCATCGGCATCCTTCTTCGCATTCACCAGGGTGACATAACCCTCATCTTCTTCTGGTTCCTGATCCATCAGTTCGAATACTCGACCAGCACCAGCCATTGCCATGGCAATAAGAGGTACCTGCATAGAAATCTGCCCGATGGTCTGTGACAGTTGTCGGGATGCACCTAAGAAGGAGATGATAATGCCGGCGGTCATCAGGCCGATTCCGCTAAGCCCGACATTTGTCCCATGAGCGAATACCATAATAGCACCAACAAAGGAGATAACCACATACATCAGGTTACCAATATTGGCAACGATTGGCATCAGTACATTACCTGCGCGGTTTGCTTCATTACTATCGTGGAAGAGATTCTCATTGATCCAGTCGAAGGAAGCCTTGGTCTCATTCTCATGAACGAATACCTTTACAACCTTAGTACCTTCCATCATCTCTTCTACGAAGCCCTCTTCCTGGGCAAGAGTCTTCTGCTGCTTCATCATGTACTTGGCAGAATGTGTAGAGTACTTCTTAGATACGAAGAGGATCATGTAGATGAAGAATGCTGCAATCAGTGATAACCAAAAGCTGAAGGACAACATCATGATAATGATTGCAAAGATGGTCAGTATGGACTGGAGAATCATTGGAGCACTCTGTCCGATGAGCTGACGAATGGCGTCGGTATCATTGGTATAAGTGGACATGATATCACCATGTGCATGGGTATCAAAGTATTTAATTGGAAGTGTCTCCATCTTGTTATACATGTCATCACGGAGGCTCTTCAGAGTTCCCTGTGTGACGGTAGCCATAATACGGCTATAGATGAAGGATGCAATGACACCGATGGCATATACTGTAGCCATGATAGAGATATAGGTGATTAATTGGCCCCATACCTTACCCATGCCATACTTTAATCCAGGAGTGATACAGTTATCGATGATCTGCTTTAAGAATACAGATGCAACAGTTGATGCAACACCTGAGAGCACGATACAGATGATAACAACAATCATCTGAGGCTTATAGTGATTGAAAATATAACCCAAGAGTCTCTTTCCGGTGCCCTTTTTCATCATGGGCATTTTGCTCTTATTCTGTTCCATGGTTTAGGCCTCCTTTCCCTTGGTCTGATCGTCAAAGATTTCCTTATAGATACCACCCTCTGCAATCAGCTTATCGTGGTTACCCTGCTCTACAATCTGTCCCTTATCTAAGACAATGATTTGATCGCAGTCCTGAACAGAAGAGATACGTTGTGCGATGATGATACGTGTAGTATCAGGGATCTCCTGCTGGAAAGCCCGACGAATCAGGGCATCTGTCTTAGTATCTACAGCTGATGTGGAGTCATCCAGGATAAGAATCTTAGGATGCTTCAGGATGGCACGAGCGATACAGAGACGCTGCTTCTGTCCACCAGAGACATTCGCGCCACCACGCTCGATGTAGGTGTCATACTTATCTGGGAACTGCTGGATGAATTCATCAGCCTGAGCCAGTTCACAAGCACGCTTGATCTCTTCGTCTGTTGCATCGGACTTACCCCAACGCATATTTTCCTTAATGGTTCCAGAGAAGAGGACATTCTTCTGCAGGACAACAGCTACATTATTACGAAGAGTATCTAAGTCATAGTCCCGGACGTCTACGCCAGCCACCTTAACAGAGCCAGAGGATACGTCGTAGAGACGAGAGATCAGCTGGATCATTGTGGTCTTAGAGGAACCTGTACCACCGATGATACCAAGAGTAGAACCAGATGGGATCTCTAAGTTGATATTGGATAGTGCTTCACGCTTAGCCTTCTCAGAGTAACGGAAGGACACATTCTCAAAGGAGACAGAACCATTCTTCACATCCTTCTTACCATTCTCAGGGCTGGTAAGAGTACTCTTATACTCCAGTACCTCAGCAATACGATGTGCGGACTCTTCGGAGATGATTACCAGGACGAAGACCATGGATGCCATCATCATAGAAGACAGAATCTGTACACCATAAGTAATAAGAGAAGAAAGCTCACCGGTGGTAAGAGCAGAGCCATGAGTATTGATAATAATCTGGGCTCCAAGGAAAGCAACTAAAAGGATTGCTAAGAAGATAGAGAACATCATCACTGGGTTATTTACAGCAAGAACCTTCTCTACGAATACGAAGTCACGGTAGATCTCATCAGACTTCTCCTGGAACTTCTTCTTCTCATGGTCCTCACGAACGAAGGACTTCACCACACGAACACCGTTGATATTTTCCTGAACGGTGTCGTTCATAGCGTCGTACTTGTGGAAGATCTTTACAAAAATTGGATGAACATACTTTGCAATACCAAATAGAACCGCTGCTAAGAATGGCAGGATTGCTAAGAAGATGAGAGACATCTTGGCATTGATAGAGATGGTCATCACGATAGAGAAGATAATCATGAAAGGTGCACGAATCAGAGCACGGATAATCATGGAGTAGGCCGTCTGTACATTGGTTACATCAGTGGTCATACGAGTAACCAGAGAAGAGGTAGAGAACTTATCTACATCTGCGAAAGAAAGGCTCTGGATATTATAGAACATGTCCTTTCTTAAGTTTTTAGCAAAACCGGTAGCACCCTTAGCTGCCTGAATCGCTGCTAAACGACCGCAGAAGAGAGAGGCCATAGACAGAACAATCAGGATAAATCCGTCCTGAAGGATTGGTGTCATGGAACTACCATTCATATGGTCAATCATATTCGCCATAACAAGTGGGATGATACATTCGAAGACAACTTCTAAGGCAACAAAAAGTGGCGATAGAAGTGAAGGCTTCTTGTACTCCCGGATGCTTTTCGAAAGAGTTCTTATCATTTTGAATTGCTTCCTTTCTAATGAATAATGAGTTACATATTTTTAATGAAAAAGTATTTACGAATATATTCACTTACTTATTTTATATAAAAGTTGAGAAGGCTTACCTAGCTTCCTTACATGAATCTTCATTTAAGGGTAAGGCAAAGATATTATCTCGAATCTGAGACAGCATGCGCTCCAGTTCTGAGACGTCTTGGTCTGATAAATGAGCTAGCAGCAATGCTTCAAATTTTTTACGACTAGATTGGACATAGGCCCGATGTTCTAAGGCCTTATCTGTGGACTCGATAATCTTATTTCTGTGATCTGTATCACAAGTGTGAGTAGTAACGAAGCCATTTTTCTCCAGACGAGACACCAGTCCGACAATGGTTGGGTGAGAGACCTGCATGGCCTTCTCGATCTCTCTCTGAGACATCTGTCCATCATTTTCATACAGTAGGCGTAATACGCCGGCCTGTGAAAAGGTCAGATTCCATTCCTTTAGAGAGAGGTCAAACTGATGGCGTGTCCGATCATTAATCAGCTTCAGATACTCGAAAACCTCGGTTCCTTCCATGGTTCCTCCATCTATTATTATAATCTGTAGCGCACTACAGAAAACTTGTAGCGTGTTACATTTTAGCACTTATTCTTTAGAAATATAAGGCCTAATTTCATATTTAAGAGAATCTTCACAAACTTTTAGATCGCTGGTGATAAAACATAAGGATACTATGGGTAAAAATATAGATCGTCCCAATAAAAAGCATGGTCTATATTTCAAAGAATGGAATCAAATGAAGTTGGAAATTATGCAAGAATTACCAAATTAGATTGGAAACGTGCCCGTATTTTTCATGGAAAATAAAAACAAATCCGTGTATAATCCCATCTTTGACACCTAAAAAGCCGCAATCCCAGTATACATCTAGGATTCCGGCTTTGTTTTTATCTCGCGAAAAGCGTAATGCT
>OCTW013392320.1_pt1 | contig 10169 bp, 8 predicted proteins | sample 1539671 | NCBI WGS metagenome assembly OCTW01 (sample SAMN02144230, study PRJEB22623) | gut metagenome | biome: sheep rumen | host: Ovis aries | place: New Zealand
CGACGGAGTGGAGATCATGCGGCCGCCAGTGCCTAAGAACAATATGCGCTGGAGTGATATCGAACGTCTGAACAAAGAGCGTGATCTGGTGGGTATCTATCTCTCCGCCCATCCGTTAGACGAATACAAAATTATACTTGATAACCTCTGCAACACCCGTTGTGCCGAATTGGCAGACCGTGGTGCAGCATTGGCAGACCGTGAAGATATTACATTAGGAGGCGTTGTGACTAGTGTACAAAAGAGATTCGGCAAGAACAACAAGCCCTGGGGTATCGTTACGCTGGAGGATTTCGAAGGTCCTGGCGAACTGGCGCTCTTTGGCGATGACTGGCTCAACCTAAACAGCAGATTCATCGAAGGGGCGGCAGTCTATGTCACAGGGAAAATGGCTCCCCGTTTCCAATATAGCGAACAAAAAGAACTGAAGGTGACCAATGTTGAACTGTTGCAGACTATCAAGGAAAAAGCCATTGATCGTATTACGATCTCCTTTGTGGCCGATATGCTTAACGAGCAGATAGTGGCAGACCTTAGCGAGATTATCAACAGGAACCCAGGAAATACGAAATTATTCTTCCAACTCCGTGATTCCCAAGGCAAGAACCATGTGCTGCTCCATAGCAAGAACGGAGGAGTCGATGTGCGTCACACGCTGATCGACTATATCGAGAAGCACGAGATGCTGGACTACCATATTAATTAATGGCACACTATTTGCAAGATGATAAGAGAACATAGTATTCACTAAAAAAGAAAAAAGATGGAAGTAACAATCACAAATGAGAATTTTGCGAGTTTGAAGGCAGGCGATCAGCCTCTAGTAGTGGATTTCTGGGCAACCTGGTGCGGTCCCTGTCGCATGGTGGCTCCCATTATTGCCGAACTGGCAACAGAATATGACGGCAAGATCGTCGTCGGTAAGTGCGATGTAGAGGAGAATGAGGATTTGGCTCAAGAGTTCGGAATCCGCAATATCCCCACAATCCTGTTCTTCAAGAATGGCGAGGTCGTTGACAAACTGATTGGTGCCCAGCCCAAGGCCAAACTGGAGGAAAAATTCAAAGCCCTGATCTGATATGGCAAGTATTGATGAGGAAATCCGAATGGACGAGGAGGAGAATTGGCGGGAGTTAGCCTTTATCCGTACCCAATTGCCGTCGGACATTAAGAAATTCTATAGCGACAAGGATATCCTCTGGATGATGGATGCTATCGTTGATTATTACTTTACCAGTGGTATCTTGGAGAGTGATGAGGAAGAAGTTGACATCGACTTAGAGGCCATAGCCGACTATGTCTGCAAGAAGGCAAAAGATGAAGGTTTCTGCTCCACATTCAATCCTGAGGAGGTTTTCTTCATCGTTCAGGCAGACTTAGATTTCCAGGAACAGAACCTGTAAGAATAAGAGGTGAGTCAAGCGGCTCACCTCTTTTCTATTCCCCAAAAGAAACCGTCCTCGTTCCATCCGAGTTTTCTGTAATTGTAACCTTGACAGCATCGTCTGGCAGTACGTCTTCTACCAGTTCTGGCCACTCGATAAAGCAAAGAGCACCACTGTAGAAGTAGTCTTCATAACCCATATCATAGACCTCTTCCAGTTTCTTGATCCGGTAGAAATCAAAATGGAAGATAGTTCCATCACGCCCACTATATTCATTAATAATGGCAAAGGTTGGTGATGTGATGACATCCTCAACGCCTAATTCCTCGCAGATGGCTTTTGTAAATGTGGTCTTGCCAGCCCCCATACTGCCGTAGAATGCAAAAACCTTATGATTGCCCATCTTTGTAATAAACTCGCGGGCTGCCTCATGGATATGCTCTAAATCCTCAATCTTGATTTCCATAATCTATCTTTTCTTTCCTGTTAAAGTAATAAGCGGTACAATCATCTCCTCCATAGAGATACCACCATGCTGGAAGGTATCACGATAATAAGAGACATAATAATTATAATTGTTAGGATAGGCAAAGAAGGAGTCACCTGTAGCAAACACGTAACTGGTAGAGAGGTTCGGGGCAGGCAACTGAGCCTTCTGAGGTTCCTTGATCACGAAGAGGCTCTTGTCGTCGTATGCCAGATTCTTACCGAGTTTGTAGCGCAGGTTCGTATTCGTATTCCTGTCGCCGATAATCTTCACTGGCTGGGTACAACGGATACTACCATGATCAGTAGTGACGATAATAGTATAGTCGGTCTGAGCCAATTGCTTAAAGAAGTCAGAGATGACAGAATGACGGAACCACGACTGTGTGATACTTCTGTACGCGCTCTCGTTATTAGCCAATTCCCGCACCATCCTCGATTCCGTACGTGCATGACTAAGCATATCGATAAAATTGAAGACGACGACATTCAGATCGTTATGGTCCAGCGTATTAAACTGCTGCATGAACCTATCGGCATCTAGAGAGTTGTTTACCTTATGATAAGAGAATGTATTCTTTCTGCGGTAGCGCTCAAACTGCGTCTGGATCAAGGGGGCTTCGTTTAGGTTCTTGCCCTCCTCCTCATCTTCGTCCACCCATAGATCGGGGAACATCTGGGCTATCTTATTTGGCATCAGCCCACTGAAAATCGCATTCCGGGCATACTGCGTGGCTGTGGGTAGGATACTATAATACAGATTCTCGTCGATGTCGTACAGTTCACTGATTTCATGGGCAAGCATTCTCCACTGGTCATAACGGAAATTATCGAGCACGACGAGATACACTTTCCTTCCCTCATTCAGCAGTGGGAATATCTTACGCTTGAATATCTCTGGCGACAGCATCGGACGCTGGTCCTCTGTGTCCAGTTTATGATAGTCCAGATCAGCCACCCAGTCCAGATAATTTTTCCTAATGAACTTGGCAAAGCCGTTGTTGGCATCCTCTTTCTGCGTATAGAGCATCTCCATCATACTACTATCCGCTGCACTGAGTTCCAGTTCCCAATGCACAAGCCGCTTATACACATCAGCCCAGTCCTTCCATGTCCTACAGTCCATGATCTGCATGGCTATTTGCTGGAAATTCTGCTGATACTGGCTTTGTGTCACCTCGGTTTCAATCTCCCGCCTGTGTATATTCTTCTTGAGTGCCAGAAGAATCTGGTTGGGATTGACCGGCTTAATCAGGTAATCGGCAATTTTCTGCCCTATCGCCTGTTCCATGATGTTCTCCTCCTCACTCTTTGTCACCATAACCACTGGGAGTGAAGGTTGCAGTTCTTTCATCTTCTGCAGGGTCTCTAATCCGCTCAGGCCAGGCATCTGCTCATCGAGCAGTACGAGATCGAAGTTACGCTCCCTGCATAAGTCAATAGCGTCCCTTCCATTGCTGACAGTCACTACCTCATAGCCCTTTTTCTCAAGGAACAACAGGTGTGCCTTCAGCAATTCTATCTCATCATCTACCCAGAGTAATAATCCGTTTGTCATATCTCTATGTTCTGTCTTCAATGTCCAAATCACCAGAAGTCGTCACCAAAGTCAAAATCCTGCACCTGCGGCTGCTGCTTGGGAACGGAGAACAAATCGTCCTCTTCCTCTCCATCTTCCGACGCTTCCTCATCAGGGGAAGTGCCTATGTCCTCAATATCTGGTGCCTCGACACCTTCAGGCTCAATCAACAGTTTTTCCTCACTGATCTTCATCGGCATGAAGACGTCCTCATAGAACTGCTGATAGTCATCGTAACTGAACCGCGTACCGATCATGGCCAGATTCTGCTCACTAATGATCAGGCTATGACATGCCTTCAGCCAGTCTGTCATTCCGTTGTCGGCATACAACTGACGGGCATATTGCAAAGCCTCATCATAGTTCAAGAAACCACTAATGCGCATTCTATGGAGTCCATTGTCCTCATCCAGCACTATGTCGAAATTCCTCACAAGGAAGTTCGTAAAATTATATCGTGCCAACTCGAACAGCAACTGGTTCTCATTGACGGAGTCAGGTTCATAGGCCAGGATAAAGATAAAGTTGCTATTGCGCTCAGCACTCAGTTCGATTGTACCTGTGGAGTCGGCAGCAAGCGTGACGTCTCGCCTTGACCATATATCACCGATATCGAACTTCCCCCCATGGAGCCGACGCCCTTCCTGGACACCTTTGATAATCATGCCTGCCAACTCCGTTACCTCACTGTCAGGATACTTCTCCACCACTTCCTGGAGGCGTTCCATACAGCCGTCACCATCGCCGTCGTTCAAGAGACTCAGGCCGTCGATAAAGAGGAACTTTGCTCTGTTTTCACCTAAGGGGAAGCGTTCTGCTGCCAATCTGGCATTAGCCCTGACCACCTCGTGGCGATTAGTCTTAAAGGCCTCATAGGTGGCTGCATAGAGCGAATCCTCGATATGCTCGCCAAACCGTGCGTTCTCTTTATAATAAGGATCGGAAAGGAGGATGGTCCACTCACTCTCAGGATGATTACTTTTCAGGCGAGTGAGACAGGCATTGGCCTCCATGCTCCTACCCTGACGGGAATAGAGCAAGAACAGATGGTACCAGGCTTCGTCAAGATGGTCGTAGTCTGTATAGTTATCCGTCAGTCGCTTCAGGTGTTTTTCGCAGAGTGACAGATTGTCAAGTTTGTCCTTGAAGATGATGCCAGCATGAAACAAGCCGTCTTTGATGATATCATGGCAGGCTGCCTTCTGGTCGTCGGTAAAGGGTATCTGCGCCAGATAGTACTCTCGCTTATGGGGATCTTCCGATGGCAAGAGTTCCTTTTGCTCTAACGAGTCTGACCTTTCCAGGTTTTCGAGACTATCTGGTTCTTCCTGGTTAAGACTATCAGAGACTTCCTGATTCTCGCCTTCCACTCCAAGACTCACGACCGTCTGGTTGATGCGCTGCCAGTTATCCTTGTTTTCCCGTTTGCCCCACTGCCGTTGGAAGGCGGTCTTTCCCTGATTGACAGCCATGGGATTGTAGAAATACCATTGTCCGTTGCCCTGCTGTGCGACTGGGGTTGTTGGAGTTAAGGGCTGGGAATCCCTTCCTTGGAAGCCTTGCGACTGCTGCTGTTGCTCCATCTCTTCCACTTCCGCCATCCGCTGGGCATCGCGCTCCTCTTTTTCTTTCTTCTTCAGGATGTCGATCACCCTGTCAATAGCCTTCAGGCGTTCTTTCTCCGGCATCACGGAGAGTTCAAGCAGGGAGTCTTGCAGGTGAATGGCATCAGTATATGGCACCAGTTCGTCCAGTACTTTGGAACGATACGACAACTCCTCATAGTCAGGACGCTCTTTGTCGAGCAGGCCGATGGCCTCACCGTAGCAGCGCTGCGCATCATTAAATCTCTCCTTCTGCCAATAGAGATTACCCAACGATAGCAGCAGCACCCCCTTCTCAATGCCATTCCTGACAGACTTCTCGTTACCTTTCTCATAGGCCGCAATGGCCTGCAGCGTATCTTTCTGCATCAGATAGATATTGCCAATGGCATAATACACCTGATCCAGATATTCCGCATTATTGTCTGACGCGGCCATCCGCCTCAGGCGGCTGATCATCTGACGGCCGTTGCCTGCAGCCATCACTTCCGTCTGTGCTATTCGGGCATTAAACTCCAGTTCGTAGGGGGGATTGCAGCCCACCACTTTCCGATAGGCCTTATATGCCTCGTCACGGTGCCCAAGTTGGGTCTCGATTTGCCCTAACAGGAACCACTCGCGTGCCCTTTGCACTCGCCTCCGTTCATGCTTGATTACCTTCCTCAGATAAGGCACGGCCTTTTCGTAGTCACCGTTGTGGATATAATAGTTGGCATAGGTATAGTCCCAGTCTTTCACAGCCCTGAAATCCATCGAGTCACGACTCATATTGCGGATCACGTCTTCCGCATCATACATCCACCCCAACTCTGTATAGCATTTGGCGAGCCACGCTCTTGCCAGTCCGTTCTGCATAGGCTGTGTCTGGTAGATTCTTGCCATATAGGTGAAAGTGGCTGCAGCCTCGTCGAATGCTCCTTTCTGGAACTGTGATTTACCCAACAGCATCCATGCCTTCCAGAGAAAGGGATTATATTCCCTGCGTCCCAGCCACTCACGGTCTTTTGCAGTCTTCCGCTTGCTACTGTTCCATTCTGGCTTGACCTTAATACTGTGCCGACGAATCGCCTTCTCACTCTTCTCTATGGCACGGTCGTACTGGCCCTTACCTATCTCACGGCTCTGTTTATTACCCACCATATAAAGGGGGATCATCTCTGTATAATTGTCCTTATTGCCCTTTTCCTTCTCCAGATTACCGTCGATGAAGGCTTGCGATCCATTAAAATAGGTATTATAGCGAGCGTTAAAGGAATGCCACCAGCGCGTGCTGGCCGTATTCTTCTTTGTAGAACAGCCGGCAAATAAGAATAGTAAGGCAAGAAGGGGAAAAAGAACACAACGTCTCGTGCCTGAAGAATAGTTCCCCAAGCATCTTCGTATGCCTATCGTCTCCCTGCACTTCAATTATTATTCCGTTTTCTTCTTCGCCTTCTCCATCAGACAGTGTATCTTGCAGGCACCTTCGTCTGCTGCCGTACAAGTGGAGCAGTCGTGCCCTTCGACAATAGTATCCTCTCCCTTGTCGAAATAGTTGGCCACGAAGGCTATCACCCCCACCAGCACTATCAGTCCGATGCAAACTATCGCGAAACTCATTCCTTATCCCTCTCTTCGATTTGGAATCCCGCCTGCTGCAAGTCTTCCCAATAATGAGGATATGATTTTGTGACAACCTGAGGATTATTGATCAGCAGGCCATCCTGTTTCTGCGCAAAGGGTGCAAAGGCCAGAGCCATGCGATGATCCTCGTAGGTATCTATACCCAGTTCTATGGTGGGTTCACAGCGCTCTCCGTCCCACAGCAACTCACTGCCGTTTTGATCCTCCAGCACAAAACCCAACTTCTTCATCTCCTGCTTCAAGGCCTGGATTCTGTCTGTTTCCTTGATCTTCAGTGTTGAGAGTCCTGTAAAGCGGAAGGGGATATTCTTAGCGGCACACACTACTACAAAGGTCTGCGCCAGATCAGGACAACTCAAAAAGTCGAACTCCAGCCTGGGCACACAGCGACCATTTTTCTTCAAGGTCACCGTCTGCGGAATACCTGCCTTTTTCGACTCGAACTTCGTCTTTACGCCCAACAGACTAAAGAGGTATCGCGTGATGGAGTCGCCCTGTTTCGATCCGTCCATCAGCCCTAACAGCCTGATCTCCGACTCCGGATCATCGCTAAGAGCCATCATCTCGTACCAGTAACTGGCACCACTCCAGTCGTTCTCTATGAAATAGTCACGACTCTTGTAAGGCTTGGGCTTTACCTCAATGGTATCTGCCGATGTCCATTCCGCCTCGGCTCCGAACTCATTCATCGTCCAGAGCGTCAGGTCAATGTAAGGCCTGGAGATAATGTCGCCCAACAATCGTAGTGTCATCCCCTCCTTGAGCATCGGCCCGATCATCAGAAGGGCTGAGATATACTGTGAACTCACGTTGCCAGGAATCTCCAACAGCCCACCGTTAAGAGACTTGCCTGTAATGCGAAGTGGCGGATACCCCACCTCACCAACGTATTCAATATCAGCACCCAACTTTAAGAGAGCATCTACCAGGATGCCTATCGGACGATGCTTCATCCGCTCCGTACCAGTCAGCACATGTGTACCACGCATCACACTGAGATAGGCTGTCATGAAACGCATCGCAGTCCCCGCTGCTTTGATATTTATCTCCTCTGGCATATAGCGAAGGGCATCGATGATTACCTCTGTGTCATCACAGTCGCTCAGGTTCTGGGGCAGATGACGGCCACCACTCAGCGCATAGATAATCAGGGCACGGTTTGAGATGCTTTTCGAGGCTGGCAAGTTAATTGTACAATCAAGTTTCTTTGGTGCTCGCAGTCTATATTGTTTCATTTTTGTTTCTTCAGATTTTGCAAGTGCAAAAGTAAGCATAATATTCGGAATACCCAAATTAGCCCCATTAAAAATGTGATAATATATCTTAAAAGAAAAAAGTTGGCAGAAAATTTGGTAGTTTCGCAAAAAGTATGTACCTTTGCACCCGCATTCGACAAACGAAGGTCGGTGTCAAGCAAAAAGGATCGGGATTTAGCGCAGTTGGTAGCGCACACGTCTGGGGGGCGCGAGGTCGCTGGTTCGAGTCCAGTAATCCCGACAGAAAGTAAGAATTAAGGTGCTGATTTCTCAGCACCTTAATTCTTTTTAGCCTTCCCAGGCAGATGGTGGATAAACCGAGCCAACCTCGGAGTAGCCGTAGTTACTATGACTACCCATGACTATTCCACACGTGTCATCTGGAAAGTGGCGGTGTAGGTGGAGCCGTTTTCGCGTTGGCGCAGGGCCTTCCACTTCATCACGCCGCCCTCGATGCTCTCTATCTCCCACCACTCGCGCAGTTCCTCGCTGTCGGCGGTCTTCTTCCAGCGGGTGCAGAGCAGGGTGCCGTCGACGAAGTACTCGGCCAGCGCATCGTCGTTGGCCACCCACTCGGCGTCGCCTTCGTCGTAGTAGACGTAGGTGCCGTCGGCCTTGTACTCCCAGCGGTGTAACTTGCCGTCGGAGTGCTCGTCCTCAGCGCTGGTCACCTTGCCCTCCCATGTGCCGAGGATGTCCTGCTGATAGTCCTTGTTGATGCGCTCGTAGCGCTCCTTGCCATAGACCTCATGCTGCACCGATTTGCCGTCCACGTATACATTCCAGTCGGAACTCATCAGCATCTCCTTGTCCGATATCTCCAGGACGAAGCAGTCCAGCACGTTGGAGTTGGCCTCGTCATGAGTGATGACGCCCACATTGTTCCCGTCGATCTTGACGTCGGCCAGCACCTTCACGTTCCACGACTGACTGAAGAAATCGGAGAGGCTGCCGTAGGCCTGGGTGGGCGAGACGAAGGTCAGCACCGTCTTCCAGTTGGTGGGACACGGCTGTCCCTCCAGTTCAGACACCATCCACTTGCCGATGATCTTCTCTGACAGGTCGGGGATCGGCGTCACGAAGTCGTTGATGGTATAATAGATTGGAGCAATCATCTCGCCCTTGGCTGCGCGGTTGAGCACTGCCTCCACAGCCTTGAGGACCATCGTCTCCGTGTCCTGTCCCATGATGCCCTTGAAGTAACTGTTGGCCACCATCATCTCGTCGATGAACGATTGGTAGACATCGAAGGAATAGACATTCTTATGTGTATCCTTGAGCAGGCTGAGCACGGCATCGGCCAGTTCGCCATTGAAGAAGACGAAGTCGTTGTAGCCACCCAATGTAGCCTTTACGTCGGCCGCCACCTGGTCCTTGGTCGTGTAGCAGACGACGGTGCCCGGCTTCTTGGCCTTGAAGGCCTCGGCACGCTCCTTGCCAGGGCCGTTGCCGATGGCAAAGACCGCCACGTTCTCGGCTATCACCTTGTCGGCCAGCGCCTCGCCGGATGCCTTGCTGTCAGTACCGAAGAAGGGGCATGAAGCCAGCGGACTGTCGGTTGCTACGGCATTGTCGATGACGACCACGGGGATGCCTAACTTTTGGGCCAGCGCGGCCACCTCGGCATCGGCGGTCTCACCATTCTCACTCACACAGGGGGCATAGATGATGCCTTTCAGTCCGCTGCCTGCCTCGGCTGACAGCCTGCTGACGGCCTGACGCTGTTCGTCGGAGGCGAAGTCGCTGCTGGTGAAGTAGCAGAGGGCCTCCACGCCTTTGCCTGCACATTCCGACTCAAACACCGAACGTATCTGCTGCCAGTATTCAACTGTTCCGTTCTTGGCGATGATGGCTATCTGCCGTTGAGCCTGAACGGGGTTGTCGCCGTTGTTCGACGTACATGCTGTGAAAATGCTTGCGCCACAGACGAGGGTGGCGGCGAGCACCCATTGAATCATTTTCTTCATAATCGTTTTTAGTTTGTTGAAGGGTTCCAGATACATGATGTCGTAATTAAGGTAAACTCTGACTTTTGGTTGCAAAGATAGTTGTTTCTGTTGAAACCTCCAAATATTTGGCTGATTATTTCACTCCATCGCCTTGATCCAGCCATAGTTACTATGTTTGCTAGAAAAGTAATTCGTAACATGTTCAACTAATTTTGGACAACAATTCTTCTGGGGTTATGTCTTGATACAAAGAAACGCCAAACCATTTCTTCCCCAAATCTTTGAGC
>OCTW011558298.1_pt1 | contig 10167 bp, 8 predicted proteins | sample 1539671 | NCBI WGS metagenome assembly OCTW01 (sample SAMN02144230, study PRJEB22623) | gut metagenome | biome: sheep rumen | host: Ovis aries | place: New Zealand
AAAATACTAATACTTGACGATTCTACTTCAGCAGTTGACACTAAAACAGACAAATTAATTAGAGATGCTTTTACAAGTAAAATACCAGATACTACAAAAATTATAATTGCTCAAAGAATTTCATCTGTTGAAGAATGTGACAAAATAATAGTTATGAAACAAGGAAGAATTGATGCTATTGGCACTCATGAAGAATTAATTAGAACAAATGATATTTATCGAGATGTTTATGAATCACAAACACAACAAAATGTCGAAAAATAATTACAATTTTAATTCTTTTTCAACTTAAGATTTGTATAAAAAAGGAGAGAAATAATGGAAGATAAAAGACCTGAACTAAATAAAGGTACTGTAAAAAGACTTTTAAAAATAATTTCTGAAAAATATAAAAAACATTTAGTTTTAGTTTTTATATGTTTAGTAATAAGTTCTGTTGTATCAGTTTCAGCACCACTATTTAGTAAAAAAATAATAGATGATTATATTGTTCCATTACTTGGAACTGAAAATCCAGTTTTTGATGGACTAAGAAATTTAATTTTAATAATGGGAGTTGTATTTTTACTAGGAATAATTTCAACATTTATATACAATAGACTAATGGTAGTTATAGCGCAAGGAACGTTGAAAAAAATAAGAGACACTATGTTTGCAAAAATGCAAAAACTTCCTATAAGGTATTTTGATACAGTACCTCATGGAGATGTAATGAGTCATTTTACAAACGATACAGACACATTAGAGCAAATGATTTCACAGAGTTTGCCACAACTTGTTTCTTCGATTTTATCATTAATTACTGTAACAATTTCAATGCTTGCTCTAAGTTGGCAATTAACTTTGTTTATATTTATTTTTGTATTCATAATGCTTAGAATTACAATGTCTATAACTAAAAAAAGTGGTAACTACTTTATGGGACAACAAGAAACATTAGGAAAAGTTAATGGTTACATAGAAGAAATGATAAATGGACAAAAAGTTGTTAAAGTGTTTAATTATGAAGATAGAGCAAAAAAGAATTTTGATGAATTAAATGAAAATCTTTATAGTAATATGGTAAATGCTAATAAATTTGCCAATATATTAATGCCAATACTTAATAATTTAGGAAATTTGGAATATGTACTAGTTGCGATAATTGGAGCATTTCTTGCAATTTCTGGAAAAGTGCCAACACTAACAATAGGTACAATTGCATCATTTTTAGCTTTAACTAGAAGCTTTAACCAACCTATAAAAAATGTTTCTAGTCAAGCAAATACAGTAGTAATGGCAATTGCAGGAGCTACAAGAATATTCAAATTAATAGATGAAGAACCAGAAGTTGATGAAGGATATGTAACACTTGTAAATGCAAAAATAGATGAAAACGGAAATATTACAGAAACACCTGAAAGAACAGGTAGATGGGCATGGAAACATCCTCACCATGATGGAAGACTTGAATATGTAGAATTAAAAGGTCATATAGAGATGGAAAACGTAAATTTTGGTTATGAGCCAAATAAAGAAATTTTGCATAATATCTCTTTATATGCAAAACCAGGACAAAAAATTGCATTTGTAGGAGCTACTGGAGCAGGAAAAACTACTATTACAAATTTAATAAATAGATTTTATGATATTGAAGATGGAAAAATTAGATATGATGGAATAAACATTAAGAAAATAAAAAAAGAAGATTTAAGAAGATCTTTAGGCTTAGTATTACAAGATACAAACCTATTTACAGGAACAATAAAAGATAATATTAAATATGGAAAATTAGATGCAACAGATGAAGAGGTAATTGAGGCAGCAAAAATTGCAAATGCACATGAATTTATATCAATGCTACCAAATGGATATGATACAATGCTTACTCAGAATGGAAGCCAGCTTTCACAAGGACAAAGACAACTTTTAGCAATAGCAAGATGTGCAATAAATGACCCACCTGTAATGATTTTAGATGAAGCAACATCAAGCATAGATACTAGAACAGAAAAACTTGTTCAAGAAGGAATGGATAAACTAATGAATGGTAGAACTGTTTTTGTAATTGCGCATAGACTTTCAACAGTTAGAAATTCAAAAGCTATAATGGTTTTAGAACACGGAAATATTATCGAAAGAGGAACACATGAACAATTGCTAGAAGAAAAAGGACAATATTATCAGTTATACACAGGTGCATTTGAATTAGAATAAGGAGAAAATAGTAAATGTTAAAAAGTTTTTCTTATGAAATAAAAAAAGAATTAAGTGAGCTTAATAATCTTGCTAAAAAGAATGAAGTAAGATATGAGTTAAAAGGATATTTATCAAGTGCAAATATTGAATTTACAAAAAGTAAAATTAAGTTTGCTACTGAAAATGAATATAATATTAATAGATTTGGAAAATTACTTAAAAATGTTGATATAAATGATTTTAAAATCGATTTGCAAGGAAAAGTTTATGTAATTACAACTAAAATACCAGATTTATCAATTGATATAGAACAGGCAGATGAACAAGAAAAAAGAGCATTTACAAGAGGATTATTTATGGGTTCTGGTTCAATAAACAACCCAGAAAATAAATATCATTTAGAAATAAAAATATTTGATAATGATTTAGAACAAGAATTAATAGGATTATTAAAACAATATGATATAAATGTTAAATCAATAGATAAAGCAATATATATTAAAGATGGTGAGGAAATATCTAAATTTTTAGCATTTATTGGAGCGAGTAAATCTGTACTTGAATTTGAGCAAATTAGGGTACAAAGAGATATGAATAACAAAATAAATAGGCTTGTAAATTGCAAAACTGCAAATTTAAATAAAACAATAAATGCTTCTGTTGAACAAATAAATGCTATAAAAAAGTTAAAAGAAAACGGCAAGTTTAAGAAAATGGATAAATCATTACAAGAACTTGCAGAATTAAGATTAGAATATCCAGATATGCCTCTTGCAGAACTTCGGACAAAAACTAGAAATACCTATTGGAAAATCTGGAGTAAACTATAGATTAAAGAAAATAATTGAATTATCGAAATAACATAGAATAGACTGTAGGTGAGATATGAGAGAAATAGGAGTTTATATTCATATTCCGTTTTGCATGCAAAAATGTTTATATTGTGACTTTGTTTCATTTGCAAATAAGCAAGACTTGCAAAAAGAATATATCAAAGCTTTGAATAAAGAAATAAACAATTGGAAAAGTAAAAACAAAGAGTTTGTGGTAAAAACAATCTACATAGGAGGAGGAACCCCCTCTTTTATAGATAGTTCAGACATAATTGAAGTTTTAAAAAACTTCGAAAATATACCATCTATTACAATTGAGCTAAATCCTGGAACAGTAACTAAACAAAAACTTATAGATTACAAAAATGTAGGAATTAATAGATTAAGTATTGGACTTCAAAGTACAAGCAATAGGCTTTTAAAACAAATTGGAAGAATACATGATTATAATAAGTTCCTAGAAACATACAATTTAGCAAGAGAAGTTGGATTTAATAATATAAATGTTGATCTAATGATAGGACTTCCAAATCAAAATATAAAAGATATAAAAGAATCTTTAGAAAAAGTCTGCACATTAAATCCAGAGCATATTTCAGTTTATTCTTTAATAGTAGAAGAAAACACGCCAATATATAAGTTAATAGAAAGAGGAAAATTACAATTACCAGAAGAAGAAACTGAAAGGCAAATGTATTGGTATGTAAAAAATTTTTTAGAGCTTAAAGGATATAAACATTATGAAATATCAAATTTTGCAAAACCTGGTTTTGAGTCAAAGCATAATATGGATTGCTGGAAACAAAAAGAATATATAGGTTTTGGAGCTGCTGCCCATTCATATATAGATAATAAAAGGTTTTGCAATACATCTAATATCGAAGAATATATTTTAAATTGTCAAGATAACGAATTTGAAAATAATATTGAAATTCAAGAAATTCAAAACCAACAAGACAAAATGAGAGAATATATGATTTTAGGATTAAGAAAAATAGATGGTGTTTCTATTCAGGAATTTGAAAAAGTGTTTAATCAAAATCCAATTATGCTATTCAAAAATGAACTTCAAAAATTGTATCAACAAAAATTAATAGTTATAGATGGAGATATAATAAAATTATCTAATAAAGGTTTAGACTTTGCAAATTTAGTATGGGAGGAATTTGTATGACAATAAAAGAACTATTAAATCAAGGAATTATTATGCTAAAGAATGAAGAAGTTGATGGACCTAAAAATAAAGCAAGAGCAATTTTGCAACATACTTTAAAAAAATCAAGAGAGTATTTAATAATATATGATAATAAACAAGTAACAAAAGAGCAAAGGGATGAGTATGTTAAAAACATAAAAAGACTAATATTAGGGGAGCCTTTGCAATATATAACAGGTCTGCAAGAATTTATGAAATTAAATTTTGTGGTTACAAAAGATGTTCTTATTCCTCAACCAGATACAGAAATATTAGTTGAAGAAGTAATTAATATTGCAAATAAATTAGAAAATCCAATAATATTAGATTTATGCACAGGAAGCGGAGCAATTGCAATTTCTCTTGCAAAATATGTACCTAATATAAAGGTTATAGCAACAGATGTTAGCAAAAAAGCTTTAGAGATTGCAAGGCATAATGCTAAACTAAATGGAGTTTTAAATAGCATAGATTTTTTAGAATCAAATCTGTTTGATAAAATAAAAAATATAAAATTTGATATAATTGTATCAAACCCACCATATATTCCATCAAATGATATAAAAACTTTACCAAAAGATGTTAGACAAGAGCCCATTATAGCTCTAGATGGAGGAAAAGATGGTTTAGATTTTTATAGAAAGATATTTGGAAAAGGTTATGAATTTTTAAATAGACAAGGCTATTTATGTGTGGAAATAGGATATAATCAAAGAGAAGATGTAAAAAAAATAATTGAAAAACAAAAAAGATATGTAGAAACTTACTGTAAAAAAGATTTATGCGAAAATGACAGAGTAATAATTACAAGAATTGGCTAGATTTATACTTAAAATTTTTAATTGACAAAAAATACAAACTTTGCTATACTATGAAAATGTAAAGAAGGAAGGATAAAAATGCCTAAAAAAAGTATAACAAAAAATTATTTATATAATTTAGCATATCAGATATTAATACTAATATTACCATTAATAACTACACCATATTTATCAAGGGTATTAGGCGCTAAAGGTACAGGAATCTATAGCTATACATATACAATAGTTAATTACTTTGTTTTATTTGGATCACTTGGAGTAGCCTTATATGGACAAAGAGAAATTGCGTATGCACAGCAAAAGAAACATAAGAGAAAAAAGATTTTTATAGAATTAGTACTTTTCAGGTTTATTACAATAGCAATTGCCACATTAGTTTATTATATATGTTTTATGAAAACTGGAGAATATAGCGTATATTACAGAATTTTGCTATTTGAATTAATTGCAGGTGCTTTTGATATAAGTTGGTTCTTTCAAGGGTTAGAAGAATTTAAAAAAACTGTTACAAGAAATATTTTAGTTAGAACTATAAGTGTTGCATTAATATTTATTTTAGTAAAAAAAGAAACAGATTTAGTAACTTACATGTATATATATTCCTTGGCAGATTTTATTGGAAATTTAACTTTATGGATTTATTTGCCTAAATATTTTAGAGGAGTAAAAGTAAAAAACATAAATTTGATACATCAAATAAGGCCAATAATTTTACTTTTTATTCCACAAATTACTTCAAAGCTTTATAATATGCTTGATACAACTATGTTAGGTAGAATAGTTGCTGATAAATCTGAAGCAGGCTATTATGAACAAAGCCAAAAAGTTATAAGGCTTATGCTTACAGTTGTTACATCACTTGGTACTGTTATGATACCTAGAATGGCAAATATGTTTGCAAATGGAGAAAAAAAAGAAATAAATTATTATATGAAGAGGTCTTTTTGTTTTACGTTTATGCTTAGTTTCCCAATGATGTTTGGAATAATAAGTATATCAAAAGCTTTTACACCAATATTTTTTGGACCAGGATATGAAAAAACAGCAATTCTAATGTCAATAATTAGTCCAATTGTTTTATTAATGGGAATTGCAAACGTACTTGGTAATCAATATTTATTGCCTACAAAAAGACAAAAAGAATATACTATTTCTGTTGGTGTAGGTGTAATCGTTAATTTTGTTTTAAATTACATTTTTATAACTTTATGGCAGTCAATAGGAGCATGTATTGCAACAGTTGTTTCTCAAGTTGTTGTAGACTTTATGCAATTTAGACAATTAAAAAATGAAATTAGCATAAAAAGAGTAGTTAAACTTTCTTACAAATATTTATTTGCATCATTAATTATGTTTGCTGCATGTAGTTTAACAAAATTAATAATTTCTACAGGAATTATATCAATAGTTCTTCAAGTAGCAGTAGGAGTAATGGTATATGGATTTATTTTAATAAGACTTAAAGATGAATATTTATATATGTTACTTAGAAAAATATATGAAAAAACTCATAATATCTAAAATGAAAGGATAAAAAAATGTACTTAATAGTTGGGTTAGGAAATCCAGAGCCAGAGTATAGCTTTACAAGGCATAATATGGGATTTGATGTTATAAATAAGTTATCTAATAAATATAACATAGATGTAAATAAAAGTGGTTTTAAAGCATTATATGGTAGTGGCCAAATAGAAGGAGAAAAAGTAATTCTATGTAAACCTCAAACTTACATGAATTTAAGTGGGGAATCTGTTATAGAAATAGCAAATTTTTATAAAATCCATCCAGATAAAATTTTAATAATTTATGATGATATAGACATAGAAACAGGTATAATTAAAATTAGAAAAAAAGGTGGAGCTGGAGGACATAACGGAATGAAATCTGTAGTGCACATGCTTAAAACAGAAGAATTTCCACGTGTTAGAATAGGAACTGGATTTTGCGATGATAAGGAAAATCTTATAGAATATGTTATTTCAAAAGTAAGAAATGAAGAATATTTAAAACTTTTAAAAGGAGTAAATCTTGCAACAGATGCAGTTATAGAAATAATGAAAAACAGTATCGACGAAGCAATGAACAAATTTAATTAGAGCAAGGAAGGTAAGACAATGTTAGAATTAATAATAAATAAAAATAAAGATATAGAAACAATATGTTTAGTGGAAAATGGAAAATTAGTAGAAAAATACGAAAACAATGAAGAAACAATGAAAAATAGACTAGAAGGAAATATTTATGCAGGCAAAGTTGCAGATATTGTTCCTGGAATGCAATCAGCATTTGTAGATTATGGAGATTCAAGAAAAGGGCTATTGCATTTAAAAGATGCAATACCACAAGTTGATGAAAAATCAGTAAAAAAAGAACAATCAAATAAAAAAATTAGTGAATTGTTAAAACAAAATCAAAAAATACTTATTCAAATAAAAAAAGACAGCAATGAGAGAAAAGGTGCAAAAATATCTACACATATTAGTATTCCGAGTAGATATATTGTTTTTATGCCAAATACAGAGATAATTACAATTTCACAAAAAATAGAAGATGAAAAAAGAAAAAATGAACTTTTAGAGTTAGTTAGAGGTAATATTTCAAGTGGAAACGGAGCTGTAATAAGAACTTCTGCATTTGATGTAAGCAATGAAGAGATTAAAAAAGACATTGGAAGATGCGAAAAAAAGTGGAAAGAAATATTAAATGAATACGAAAAAAGCAACCCTACGGAATTATTGTATAAATCTGAAAGTGTACAAGCTAAAATATTAATGGATTTGAAAGTAGATAAGGTGATTACAAATGATCAACAAGAATTTGAATCTTTTAAACAATTAATTAAATTTGAAGGAATAAAAGGAGTTAAAATTGAATATTCTCCTTCAAAAGATTTGTTAGTAATGTATGATTTAAGTACTCAAATAAAAAAATCTAAGGATAGAAAAGTCTGGCTAAACTGTGGAGGATTTATTACAATAGATAAAACAGAAGCTTTAACTGCAATTGATGTAAATACTGGAAAATTTACTGGAAAATCAGATTTGGAAAGTACAATTTTTAAAGTAAATAAAGAAGCTACAATAGAAATAGCAAAACAACTTAGACTTCACGATATAGGTGGAATTGTAATAATTGATTATATAGATATGCATATTCCTGAAAATAATGAAAAAATTGAAAGTTTGCTTAAAGAAGAACTAAAAAAGGATAGAGCTAAAACACAAGTTGAAGGCTTTACCAAATTAAATTTAATGGAACTTACAAGAAAACATATTTGCAGTCATTTAAATGAAGTTTAAACATTTAACCAAGACTAGTTTTTATAAGATGATTATATGTAACATATGTAGAATATAAAGAAAAAAGATATTAATGATATAGAATAAAAAAATGTATCATTAATATCTTTTTAGCTTTTAAAAATGGCTTTGAATTAAGATATCTTTACATAATATTATACCACTAATAAAGTGAATTTTGTGTCAAAAGCTGTCGAGAGACAAAAATTTTTAAAAAAATGATTCAAATAACCTGCATTGTGAAATTTATCAAAGTTTCTAACACCTGCTTTTTTTGCTGTTTGATTAAGTGAATAATTTCCTTTTCTTGTTAAATTCCTTTGATAAAATCTCTTTTCATCTTCTGTAAGCATACTATATTCTTTTTCGGTAATCTCTTGTTTTCTTGTTTGTACTGCAAAATAGGCTTGAGCAAGTGCAATAACTTTTTTTCTGCTATCTCCATTTTGCGCTATTATATAGCACGCATAGCGAGTTAATTTATAATCAACTTGCTTTCTATAAGCTCCTGAACCAATTTGAACCATTTTACTGACGTCAATAAAATGGTCTTTCTGACTAATATCACTATTTTCACAAGATGTTTTAGCTTTATTAATTATTTTCTCAAAATTTTGCCAATTTGAATACTGTAAAATAGGCATTAGTTCTCTTGCATACCAAAATTCAATTCCGTTTTCATCAATATGCTTAATGTCTTCAAATGTTTCATTTGTATAAATCTCTTTTAATTCATTTTTCATAGAAAACCTCCTTAATAAAAAATGAGTTCTTCCTACGAATATTACTACATTTAAATTTATATTAATTTCTATATGTGAACTTATGTTTGTATTATATCATTTTAATATTTATTAGTCAATATGAATCTAGCATTTTTTACAATAATATACAAAATAAATGCCGAACAAAAAAGTTCGACATTTATTTTCTTGGTGCGGATGAAGGGACTTGAACCCCCACACCGAAGTACTGGTTCCTAAGACCAGCGCGTCTGCCAGTTCCGCCACATCCGCATCTCAATTACAAATTTAATTGTAGCATAAATAGGAACACTTTGTCAAGCATTTTTTAAAAAATTTATAATATTTTGGTTACTATTCAGACTAAATTACTCTAAGCCCGCGCAAGTGGTTATATATAAATTTTTTGGGCGGTCGCCTTTTAGGAGGAACCGGAAAAATTTATATATACCACGTTTAAGCAGGGCAAAAATAATTAAAAAGTCTGAATAGTAACATTTTTTATACAAATATGACGAAAAATATTGAAAAAAAAGCAAAATTGTTATATGATAAAGAAGGAAAAGGAAAAAGATTATGAAAAATATAGTTTTGAGATTATTAGTAATTTTTCTTAAGATTCTTTATGCTCCAATGAGATTGTTAAAAATTCAAGATAAAGTTTCATTAATTAGTAGGCAAAGTAATAAGGAGTCTATAGATTTTAAGAAAATAAGAGAAGAGCTGGAAAATGAATATCCAGAATATAAGATTAAGGTAATAACAAAGAAAATAGAAGAAAAAGATGGAATTATTAAGCAACTATTACCTAATTGTATAAACATATTTCAGCAAATGTATAGTTTAGCAACATCTAAAGTTATTGTTTTAGATACATATTGTATAACAACATGTATATTACCACATAAAAAAGATACCAAAATTATACAAATATGGCATGCGCTAGGTGCTATAAAAAAATTTGGCTATCAAACAATTGGAACTAAAACAGGCTCTAATGAAAAAACAGCTCAAATAATGTGTATGCATAAAAACTATGACTATGTATTAGCTCCAAGCAAGGCAACAGGAGATTTATATCAAAAAGCCTTTAATGTA
>OCTW011615094.1_pt1 | contig 10167 bp, 8 predicted proteins | sample 1539671 | NCBI WGS metagenome assembly OCTW01 (sample SAMN02144230, study PRJEB22623) | gut metagenome | biome: sheep rumen | host: Ovis aries | place: New Zealand
GCTAAAATCCATCTTACGTAGTCTGGCATACTAATTACTTGGAACCATGCCGCTGAAGCCTAAGAAGGCAATCGACATCAAAGCGGCAGTGATCAAAGCGATGGCGATACCGCGGAACGCTTTTGGTGTTTTGTATTCTTCAAGACGAATACGGATAAAAGAGAAGACGACAATAACAATGACAAAACCAATCGCTGTACCGATGGCATTAGCCATGGACATACCGAAGGATAAACCAGAATCGGTGTTACCCTGAACGACACCTAAGACAGCGCAATTCGTAGTGATAAGAGGAAGATAGATACCAAACGCCTTATAAAGCGCTGGAGAATACTTCTTGATGAATAGACCGACAATCTGAACTAAAGAGGCGATGACCAGGATATAAGTCAGAGTATCCATGAAAGGAATCTGTAATGGTTGAAGGACAAAGGTATAAATCGGCCAGCAGACCAAGGCAGCCATGATGGTAACAAAAGTGACAGCTAGGCCCATAGAGAAGGCAGCCTTTGGTTTATTACCAACACCGATGAAGGAACAAATGCCATAGAAACGGCTTAAGACAACATTATCAATCAACATGGAAGAGACGATAGCAAGAAGGAAAGTAACAATATATGGAACAGTCGCATTCATGATTACTTGTCCTCCTTTTTGCTTTCTGTTGTGACAGGTGCAGCCGTATTCATTGCCAACTTCTTAGCGGCAGCTTCCTGTTGCATCTTGATTCTGGCATCTACTTTCTTTTTGGTGTTCTTCATGTTCTCAATTGCCATGATGACTGCTAAAGCGATACCCATGACAATAAAGCCACCGGCAGAATCCGTAAAGACAGACATCGACATATCCACCTGAGTGCCTGGATATTTTAAAAGCGGAATGGTGAACTGTGGAATGAAGGTAAAGATTTTACCGATGGTAATACCACCAGTACCTAAGGCTTCTCTGAAGAAACCGATGATGCAGATGGCCAAGGTATAACCAATACCATTGCCAAGCGCATCGAGTAAGGAATCTAAGACGCTGTTCTTGTTAGCAAAGGCTTCCGCTCTACCAAGGACGATACAATTGACGACAAGCAAGGATAAGAATACACCTAGTGTCGTAAAGAGTTCAGGAAGGAAAGCTTCCGTAAACATCTTGGTGATGGTGACAAAAGCGGCAATGACAACAATATAGCAAGGGGTATGAACCACTTCCGGAATCAGTTTCTTGAGTAAAGAGATGATCACGTTGGAACAAAGAAGAACAAAGGTGAAGAGAAGACCCATACCAAAGGCAGATTCCAAAGAGGTGGTGACCGCCAGGGCTGGACAGGTACCCAGCATAGAAATGAATAATGGGTTTTGTTTGATGATACCAGAGACGAAACTTTCTCTATGTTTATTTTCAGTCATAGTGTTATCTCCTCTCTGCAAACGTATAGACAAACGTTTGTGTTTCTTCCTGGTTAACGGACATATCCAGAGTAACAAAGGTAGCTACTTGATCGTATTTTTTTGAACATACCATCAAGGATTCTTCTACTCCCTTCTTTACCAGCTTAGCGGCAAAGGTGGCACCGCATTTGACATCGTCTAATGCAGCTTGTTTATCCGTTTCACTTGCGTTATATGGATCGATATAACCCGATTCCAGTTTTGCCTTATAGGACATGGTATCAGAGATGATAAAGAGATTACCAAGGCTTCCATCTAGACCAACCTGGACTAGCATATCGATATCACCATATCCGTTTTTGCCATAGAAACGAGCGATGTGACCTAAATTCTCACTTCCTTTTCTGGCAGTCCAGACTTTGGTGACATAATTCAAGGTTAACGATTCAAGATACTGGCCATTGGCTTTCATCTCCTGATCTTCACTATCAGATTTCCATTCCAGATAGGAAGCTTCTTCGCCATAGACTTTGGCTAGCATCGTCTTTTCCTTGGTAATGTTATTTTGTTCAATGACAGGCGCAGTCAAAGCATTCGTAGCACCAACAAGCAAAGCCGCGCCACCGGCGATGATCATCAAGACAGAACTTGTCTTGAGAAGATTCTTTGTAAATTCATTCATACTTAGAGAACCTCCACGCATAAGGCCCAAACCAAGATGAGGGTGAAGAAAGCAAAGACACCAACTGGCCAAAGGATATTCTTCCAGGTGAATTTGTTATTGGACCACTTTGGATAATCGATGACGGAAGTTAACATGTTGCCAATCAGGATAGAATAGACAACACCTTCTGGCAAGGAACCAAACAAACGAATGAAGGAAGTACAGACAGCTAAGATGACACCATAGAGAATTCTTCCTGGACGAGTGATTGGAGAAGTGACGGGGTCAGTAGCCATATAGACAGCAGCAAATAAGACACCACCAGATAAAAGATGATAGGTAGCAAAATAGAATGGATTGATGTTCTCTTCTGCTCCATGAACAATCAAACCAGCTACTAACATCATGACAAAGAACGTGCCGACATAGCTAGCGCTGATACGCCAATCGATGGTGTGGCGAATAAACATATAGATAAAACCGACCAGGATGGCAATCTTACAGATTTCACCCATCAATCCTGGAATTCGACCTAAGAATAAATCCAGCAAAGAATAATTGTCGGATAAGAAGGCTTTACCAGCAATATCGATGTAATCAGAGCCTAAGGAAGTAGCACCGGCTGAGACGATCTGTCCACCTTCTTGCGTAAACGGCTGGAAATAGACATAATGAGAACCAAAACAGGCTTTGGCAAACACCATGCCGACAGCAGCAGGGTTGAAGATGTTGTTACCAGTTCCACCAAAGACAAGTTTACCAATGGCTAAACCGAAAACGGCACCGACAATCAAAGCGACATACATCAGATATTCATAGCCAGCTTCCATATAGCTTGGCATGATCAAGGCATAGATAATCGCCGAGACTAACGGCACAGTGACATTAGATAAGCGATATTTGCCAATCGCATTCATGAAGTGTTCCTTCATGGTGTGCTTTTGACCATCATAAGGAATGCGGTTCATAATCAAAACAAAGACAAATTCCGCTAATTCCATGGTGGCAATAGAGACAAGCAAGTTACGTAACGCTGCCAAAGGCGCAGCGATGAAAGCAAACAACACAACCGGAAGCAAACCGATGACGACATCGATCATCATTCGATTCAGAGAGTCTTTTCTTCTGATATGTGGTGCGCTCTCCTTAATGAATTGAATCTTTGTATCCATTATTTCAACCTCGCAATGGTCTTCGCTCTGCGAATATAGTCTGTGACATGAATCTTAGACGTGCAGCTGTAGGTGCAAAGACCGCACTCAATACATTTCAGTGGATTGAGCATTTTGATCTTGGCTTTATCGACAGGTGCATGTTTCATGGTGTTCATGATGGTCACCGGTTGCAAACCAACCGGACAAGATAAGACACAAGAACCGCAACGGATACAGGCTTCTTCCTCATATTCGACATGGTCTAAGACAATGATGGAAGTCACGGTCTTAGAACAGATGCAATCCTCATCGGACTCACTTGCACCCATCATTGGGCCACCAAGGATAAAGACCTTCGGTGTATTTGGATTCTTATATCCTCCACACTGTTCAATCAGGTATCTGACAGGAGTACCGATACGAACTTCAAAGTTGGTCGGTCTGACAATACCATTACCGGTCACTGTGACTCTTCTATCCGTGACAGGTTTGTTTTCTCTGATTGCCTGCTGAATACCGACAACAGAAGAGGAGTTGAAGTTCATGATGCCAAATTCACTAGGCAAGTGACCAGATGGAACATCGATGCCAGTCGCTTGCTTGATCATAGCGATTTCCCAACCCTGCGGATAATAATTCTTCATCTTGGCCATGGTGATGCCTTTGTATTTTTCCTGGGTGAGAAGGTAGTTGTAGTAAACAAAGATTTCTTTATGAATGTCTTTGACACAAATACGTGCATCATGGCATTTGAAGGCTTGCATGAGGAAAAGAATACCTTCCAAGAGTTTTGGTGCTTCTTCCATCATGGTTCTCTTATCTGCATTGATATATGGTTCGCATTCAATACCATTGATCAAAATGGTGTTGATTGGTCTATCTGTCTGCATCTTGATATAGGATGGGAAAGAAGAACCACCAAGACCAACAGAAGCCGTCTTTTTGATGATTTCAGTCATCTCTTCTTTGGTCATCTTGGCTATTTCTTCATCCGTCCTGAGATGAACGGACTCATCCCAGACATCCTTGAAATCGTTGTGAATCTTTAAAAAGTCAATCTGTTTACCGCTTCTGTGATAGTGTTTCTCATAACCTTCAAAAACACCGGAACAGGAAGCGTGAATCGGCTGTTCAAAAAAGGGACCAAAACGAACGCCGACCTGCTGTCCGCATTTGACGTAGTCTCCTTCCTTAATAAAGATTTCTGCCTTCGAACATCTCGCATTTACCGTTGCTAAATACAAATATTCTGGAACAGGCACCTGAATGGTAGGCAAGCTTTCCAGAAGCTTCAACGGGTCATTGATATGAGTTGTTTTCTTTATCATCGCAATTTAAACCTCGTAACTTGATTATAGCAAGTTTAAACTTGCTAGAAAAGCGCTTGTTTTAATCTTGTATACATGAAAACACGCACTTAATGCGCATTGTGTTTCTTTTGGTCATCCTTACCACGTCAAAATAGGCCTAATAAGGCATGTTTTGCGCTGTTTTCACACAAAAAGGCCCAAAATACTGTTCAAAGAATTCATTTTGGGCCTAGAGAATAAATATTTAATTTTTAGTCTTTTTCGTATGGAAGTGGATGTTTAGCAGTCAAAGCGAGCACTTCTTCTTTCACTTTTGCATGCAAGGCAGTATCTTCAGGATTCTTCAAGACAGAAGCAATCCATTTACCGACCATACGGAATTCCTGTTCCTTGAATCCACGGGTGGTCATAGCTGGTGTACCAAGTCTGATACCAGAAGTATAGGCAGGCTTTTCTTTATCGCCTGGAATGGAATTCTTGTTGCAGGTGATGTTGACCGATTCTAATAACAGCTGAGCCTGTAAGCCAGTGACATGGAAGGTATCTCTGACATTGACTAGCATGAGATGATTGTCGGTGCCATCAGTGACAATAGGAAGACCAGCCAAGGATAATTCATCCGCTAATGCTTTAGCATTGGTAACAATCTGAGCCGCATATTCTTTGAATTCTGGCTTGAGATCTTCGCCAAAGGCTACCGCTTTGGCAGCAATGGTGTTTTCTAACGGACCACCCTGACAACGTGGGAAGACAGATTTATCAATCTTCTTACCAAGTTCTTCACTGTTGGAGAGGATCAAACCACCTCTTGGACCTCTTAAGGTCTTATGAGTGGTCGTGGTGACCACATCAGCATAAGGAAGTGGACTTGGGTGGACACCACCGGCAACAAGGCCAGCGATGTGAGCCATGTCGACCATCAAAAGAGCACCGACCTCATCCGCAATTTCTCTGAATCTCTTGAAGTCGATGAATCTAGGATAGGCAGAAGCACCTGCGATGATAAGTTTTGGTTTGACAATTCTAGCAATATCCAAAACTCTATCATAATCGATAAGACCAGTCTTCTCATCGACGCCATAGAAGAAAGATTCATAGTCCATACCAGACTCAGAGAGACGATAACCGTGAGACAAATGTCCACCGGCATCCAAAGACATACCTAAGATTCTGTCTCCATTGTTAAGCAGAGCCTTGTAGACTTCGATATTTGCCTGAGTGCCAGAGTGAGGCTGAACGTTAGCCCACTTGCAATCAAATAATTTCTTTGCACGATCAATGGCGATGTTCTCGGCAACATCCACATTGACACAACCACCATAATAACGTTTTCCAGGATAACCTTCCGCATACTTGTTGGTCATAACGGAACCATTGGCTTCACGAACAGCATTAGAAACAAAATTTTCGGATGCAATCAATTCGATATTATCGCTTTGACGCTTGTTTTCGGCAAGAATAGCAGCATAGACTTCCGGATCTTCTAACTTCAGTTCTTTGTTATCGATCATGGTGATTCTCCTTTTTAATAGAAATAGTATATCGATGACGGTTTTGGTTTTAAAGAAAATTTCGGAGAACTTCTATATTCTGTAAGAAGCAAAGAATGCACTCGAAAAGCCCCTCTGACGACTCAGAGGGGCATGACATCAATTTACTTCTTTACGCCAGTCAACTCCACATCGACATTAGCAGACTTCAATGTGAGATCGACAACTTCTGCTTTGCGGATGAAAGATAAGACAGAAGCAGCAGCAGACTTAGCGGAAGCGCCAGTGGAATAAGATTCACCGACAAGATAGACAAAGCCAGAACCAGATTCCATGATGAACTGATACTGATCCTGTTTATCTCTGGAAAGATGGAATGCATTTGGGCCAAGCTTTTCTTTGATATTATCTAAAGCAGCCTTCAAGGTTGACTTAGAAGAATAAGACTGAGCTGTGACAAATAATACTTCCTGATTATTAGCAAGCAATCTTGCTCTGAACTTGCCATTATCATCATAAATTTCTAAAGTACCAGAATCTTTCTCGTCTTCCTGATTGGCAACAAATTCCCAGGTTCTTCTTTCTCTGGCAGGAATTTCATCTAAATCAATGATACGATCGGTCTTACCAAATTTTTGCGTAGAAGCAAAGGCGGATTGAGCAGAAGCAAGAGAAGAATAAGTTTCACCTAAAGCAACAATTCTTGCTTCATTGCTGGTGGATAATCTCCACTGAGAACGATTGTTCTTATCCGTGATATAGGCGACTACACCACTTTCAAGATTCTTCTTAAGTGTATCAATACCTGCGTGAGCACCTTCTCTGGTGGTGTAACCATAAGAGACAACCAAGATTTCACCATTACTTGCTTTCAATCTGTACTTGAATTCGTCATCTTCTGGGAAGACTTCGAATTTACCAGGAATCTTGGAAGTGCCAGCCTCGCCAACTTCTTCAGAAATGGAGCCTCTGATTCTCAACTTACGTCTAGCTTCGGCTTCTTCTGGTGTTTCACCTTCTCTTGGTTCATCATTTTCGTCATCATCGATAGGTTCTTCAACTTTTTCTTGAGCAGGCTTTTCAGCAACTTCTTCTTTTTCTTCGTGAACTGGAGCTTGCTCATCAAAGTGATTAATAGCAACAACTTCGATCTTACCTAAGTTTGGTTTTGGTTCTTTAGAAGCCTTTTCTTCATTTGGACGTTTACCATCAGATAAATCATCATTGATAGCGATGATCACTGGTCTGATTCTATTGTCAACAGGAGCTGGTTCTTCAGCTTTAACTGGTTCTGGTTCAACCACTGGTTCAGGAGCTGGTTCAGCAACTGGTGCTTCAACAACTTCTTCAACGACTGGTTTTTCTTCTTCAACTGGTTTTTCTTCTTCAACAGCTGGTTTTGGTTCGGAAACAGGTTCGGCTTCAGCAACTGGTTGATCTTCTACAACTGGCTCTGGTTCGACAGTTGGTTCAGGTTGAGCCTCAACAACAGATTCAACTGGTTTTTCTTCAACAACTTCTTCTGGTTCAGTTGTTGGAACTTGTTCTTCAACAGGTTCTTCCTCTTCAGGTTCTTCTTCGCCGAAGTGATTGATAGCAACTACTTTCGCTTTACCTGGTTCACCTCTGGTGTATTCCTTAAGAGAAGTTTCTTCATCTGGACGTTTGCCATCGGATAAATCATTAGTGAGAGCAACAACAATTGGTTTGTCTTTCTCATCAGCAGATGGAGTTTCTTCTTCTTTCACTTCTGGTTCAGCTGCAACAGCAGGTTCTGGTTCGGAAGCAGGTTCTGGTTTAGCTTCTTCAGGTTCAGCTACCTGTTCAGGTTCTGGTTCGGGCTCAGCTACTTTTTCTTCTTCGGCAACAACTGGCTGTGAAGAAGTTTCTTCCTCTAACAACTTATCTTCAGGAGTGAATTTGGTAACATCAGATTCGTCTAAGGATTTAAGCAACATAGCTTCACGTTCTGTTGGCGTGATCGCTTTGACTTCAGCAATGAGTTCATCGGTTAAAAGTCCACGAAATTTACTGTCCATAAGATTTCCTCCCACCTTTGGTTTATCTTTGTATTATTTAAATTTTAAAACGATTTGTTCTATTAATCAATTTAACGTTCACAATTCTTCTTAGGTTTGAACGCTCTTGTAGCATTGACAGCCTGTAACCATCCATCATACAAGCAATCCACCTCACTTTGAGGCATCATTGGATAATACTTTTTCTGAATGGAATGATTCTGTTCAATGTCAGCTTTTGACTTCCAGAAGTTGACACCTAAACCTGCCATATAACCAGCACCAAGCGCAGTCGTCTCAACATATTTTGGCAAGGTGATTTCACACTGTAAGATATCAGACTGGAACTGCATCAATAAGGCATTTGAGGATGCACCACCATCAACTCTTAAGGATTTCAGTTCAAGTCCTGCTTCTTTCTTCATCGCTTCGATGACATCTTTGGATTGATAAGCAATAGAGAACAAAGTTGCTCTGACAAAGTGATGACGATCAGCACCTCTGGTCAATCCGAAGACAGCACCTCTGGCATCATCATCCCAATATGGCGTTCCTAAACCGACAAAGGCAGGAACGACATAGACACCTGCTGTATCATGAACACGATTGGCATATTCTTCTGACTGGGCACTAGATTTGATCATATCCATCTGATCTCTTAACCATTGAATGATTGCACCACCCATGAAGACAGAACCTTCTAAGGCATAAGTGGTGACTCCACCTTCTCTCCAAGCAACCGTAGTCAATAAGCCTTGCTTAGAAATAATCGGTTTATCACCGATATTCATCAGCATGAAGCAACCTGTTCCATAGGTGTTCTTACTCTCACCGGCATGGAAGCAGCACTGCCCGAATAAGGCCGCTTGCTGATCGCCAGCTACGCCGTGAATATGAACATGACCAGGGAAGAAAGTCGCTTCGCCAAAGTCTGCGGAATTATCTAAGACGGTTGGTAACATGGCCTCTGGAATATTCCAGATATCCAACAACTCCTTATCCCATTTCATATCGAAGATGTTATAGAGCATGGTTCTTGAAGCGTTGGTGACATCCGTGTAATGGCATTTGCCATAGGTCATCTTATAAATCAACCAAGAGTCGATGGTACCAAACATCAACTCACCGCGTTCTGCTCTCTTTTGACCATCGGGAATATGATCGAGGATAAATCTGATTTTGGAAGCGGAGAAATAAGGGTTCATTCTTAGACCGGTCTTGTTTTGAATGAATTCCATCTTATCTTCTCTTTCATCGCATAACGCCTGGGTCTGCTTGGATTGCCAGACGATAGCGTTATAGACGGCTTGGCCGGTGATTCTATCCCAGACAACCGTAGTCTCTCTTTGGTTGGTGATACCAATGGCTGCCACCTCTTCCATGCTGGAAGAAGAAACAACCATCAATTCATTGATGACGTCGATGGTAGAGATCCAGATTTTGTTAGGACTGACTTCAACCCAACCCGGCTGTGGGAAGAGACATTCAACTTCTCTTTGTGCCTTGAAAACTTCTTCACCCTGACTATTGATTAAGATAGCTCTGGTGGATGTGGTTCCCTGATCGATAGATAAGATGTATTTCTTCATAAATTCCTCCAAAAAGGTCTTGAATTTATTATAATTCGTTGTAAGCCCTTTTATCCATAATAAACCGACATTTTTCAGTCTATTTTTCCCTTATATGCTATACTTTGTGCATGAAATACCATAAATTGATTTTAATCGCGTCTAGTTTGTTTCTGACTTCTTGTCAATCCTATGAGAACATCAAGGCAAGTTGTGATGGAGATCATATCGTTTATCACAACACATATGATGTCTCTGAAGTACCGTTTTTTAAGAATGAACAGGCTTTGACTCATGACAAGGCCATGGATATCAGAAACTATTTTTTCCACTATGCAACCCATCCTTCTAACACCACTGAATTTATCTTTCTCTATAAAGGTCTTTTAAATGGCCGTTACTTCAAGATCGATATTTGCTTAGATAGCCGTAAGGAAAGTAATCCTTACTTCTTAGCAGTCACTTATCATCTAGATGATGCTTCCTCTTTACCTGATTCTTATTTCTATTACTCCACCTATTTCAATGTGACAGATTTCAAGAAGGATAACTATATCACTTCCTATTATTACGACTATGTCGAT
>OCTW011596524.1_pt1 | contig 10166 bp, 7 predicted proteins | sample 1539671 | NCBI WGS metagenome assembly OCTW01 (sample SAMN02144230, study PRJEB22623) | gut metagenome | biome: sheep rumen | host: Ovis aries | place: New Zealand
AGGGCCTGTCGAAACCACCTTTACAAGGACTATAAAATGAAAAAACATATTAAGATAATTATTTCTCTCTGTATTCTCGCATTTTGCTCTATTCCTGCCTTTTCTCAGCAGATTACAAAGTTTGGCGTTGTAGATACAGCAAAGGTATATAACGCTTATTTTAGAAATTCTGCCGCAGTAAGAAATTATGAAAAAAAGAAGGCTGAATTTCAGGAAGAAATAAACAAACAGGTTGAAGCAATCAAAAAGCTTCAGAAGAAAAAACTTGATTACGAAAATGCCGGTAATGATGCACAGGCAATGAAAACTGAAGCCGAAATCACAAAGAAAACAGATTATCTTACAGAATATACAAACGCCAAAAATGTTGAGCTTGAATCTATGCAGAAAACCCTGCAGAACTCCGACGAGTTTTATAAAAAGCTTTATAACACACTGGCAAAAATCGCAGAAAGCGGAAGCTACAGTATGATTTTAAGTCTGCAGGAATCTAATGCGATTCTCTGGTATTCTTCTTCAGTTGATATCACTAATCAGGTGATTCAAGAGCTTGGATTATAAAAGGGAATGGCTGACGAAGAAACTCTTACCCCGATGATGATTCAATACCGGGGTATTAAAGAAAAGTATAAAAACGAGGTTGTTTTTTTCAGACTCGGTGATTTCTACGAAATGTTCGATGAAGATGCGGTAGAGGTATCGCGTCTTTTGAATTTAACCCTGACTCACAGGGCAAGCCGGCCCATGTGTGGTATTCCTTATCATGCCGCAAAAATCTATATTGCCCGTTTACTCCGTCTTGGAAAAAAAATAGTTATCTGTGAGCAGGTAGGGGAGATTCCAAAGGGTGGCAAAGGTATTACCGAGCGTAAGGTTGTAGAAATTATTACACCTGGAACTGCCGTAGAGGCAGAATACCTGGATGGCGGCCGTGCCAATTATCTTGCGGCTTTATGTGTTGTAAAGGGCAGAGCCGCTTTTGCTTATATTGATGTAACAACCTCAAGCTTTAATGCCACCTCCTGGCCTGCCAGTAAAATGGCTGAAAACTTTGGAAAGGAATTAAACAGAGCTTCTCCGCGTGAATTATTACTGCCGGTTTCCCTTAAAAATAATACAGATATTCAAAATGTAGTAAGCGCCTGTGCTTCACTTTCTCTTTCCTATTATCCTGACTGGGATTTTAATGCGGAGCTTTCCTTCAAAAAACTGACAGGCCAGTTTAAGACATTGAATTTAAAGGCCTTCGGACTTGACGCAGAAAGTCCTGAGCTTGTACCGGCGGGCTTTCTTCTTGATTATCTTGAAAAAACAACGAACACTGTTCTTCCTCATATAGGAAGTATTCATCTTTACAGCGATAATGATTTTTTAATGATGGATGATTCTTCCCGCCGTAATCTTGAAATCATTTCAAACATGCGGGAAGGCGGAAGTCAATATACTCTCCTTGAATGCGTAGATTTTACAAAAACAGCAATGGGCAGCCGCCTGCTCAGAAACTGGCTTTTATTTCCCCTGACGAATCTTAAGCAGATAGAAGACCGGCAGACCAAGGTTGAAAGCTTTGTTGAAAATCGTTCTCTGCTCGAAAAGGTAAAAGCTGATTTAAGTAACATTCTTGATGTTGAGCGACTTGCCGGCCGTATTGCGATGGAAAGGGCTCATGCAAAAGATTTACAGGCTCTGAGGGCAAGCCTTGAGGCCTGGAACCGGGTAAAGGAATATCTGGGCCAGTATGATTTTTCTTTTGTGTCAGATGAAGAAGCTAAAAAGATTTGCGGCTTAATTGAAGCCTCCATTATGGAGGATCCTGCTACTTCTCTTACCGAGGGCGGTATTATAAAAGCCGGCTGGTCAGAAGAACTGGATCACTGGCGTTCTGTTCATGATAATTTTAATCAGATACTCAGTGAATATGAGGCTGAAGAAAGGGAAAAAACAGGAATAACTACTCTTCGTGTAAAGTATAACAATGCTGCCGGATATTTTATTGAAGTAAGTAAGGGGAAGCTGGCAAATGTGCCGCCGCACTTTATTATGAGACGGGCTCTTGTAAACGGCGACCGCTATACAACCGAACGGCTGCAGGCTCTTGAACAGGAGCTTAATGAATCTTCAACAAAAATCCTCGAGCTTGAACGCGATTTATTTATAGAAATCAGGAGCTCGCTCTTACAGTATATTCCATACCTCCTGCAGCTTTCTCAGGAAATTGCAAATACCGATGCGGCCTCTTCCTTTGCTCAGGCCGCCATTGAGCATAACTGGGTACGTCCGGAAATTGAAGACTCTGCCCATTTTGAAATAAAGAATGGCCGACATCCTGTTGTTGAAAATCATCTTCCTACAGGCGAGTTTGTACCAAATGATGCCCTGCTTTCAGCTGATGACGATGAAATACCTTCTTTTGCACTGATTACAGGCCCAAATATGGCAGGTAAAAGTACCTATCTGCGTCAGAATGCCCTTATTGCTTTACTGGCCCAAACCGGCTCTTATGTACCCGCTTCAAGTGCAAGACTTGGTATCGTAGACCGTATTTTCTGTCGTGTTGGTGCTTCAGACAATCTTGCAAAGGGGGAATCTACCTTCCTTGTTGAAATGACGGAAACTGCAAATATTCTGCATGCTGCTACAAAACGTTCGCTTGTAATTATGGATGAGGTGGGACGTGGTACTTCTACAGAAGATGGTCTTGCTATTGCCCGTGCTGTTTCGGAATATCTGCTTGATTCAATCGGCTGTAAAACCTTCTTTGCAACTCACTATCATGAGCTTTCCCGTATGGAGCATCCCCGCTTGAAAATGCTTTGTATGGATGTTCTTGAGCAGAACGGCTCAGTTGTCTTTTTACGCAAGGTGAAAGAAGGGGTAACCGAAAATTCCTATGGAATTCATGTAGCAAAGCTTGCCGGCCTTCCTCAAAACGTTATTGACCGCGCAAATACCATTCTTTCTCATATTCAGTCTCTTGCCGCAGATAATCCTCTGCTGCTCGATGAAAGTCTGTCAAAAGCTCCTGTAAGCAAGGCAGAAGCTCCAGCTCCTGTAAGTCCAGGCTTGTTCAGTGATGAGGAAATAATCATATCAGAAATTCTATCTACAGACACAGATAACCTTACACCTCTAAATGCCCTGCAGATAATTGCCCGCTGGAAAAAAGCCCTTTCCGGCAGATAGTTTTCTTTTTTTTCAATTTCTTTCACTTTTTTTAAACTTTTTTTCCAGAAATTTGTCATTTTTGGTGAGGTTTGCACAATTCTATAGATGTGAGGAAATTATTTTTTGAACTGAAGCAGCTGCTTATTTCTATGTTCAGACTCCTTTACGTATTTATAAACGGGGGAGAAAGCTGTGCTGTATGCGGCAGTCTTGTTTTTGTAAAGCCTGTTTGCAGAAGCTGTCTGAAAGGTCATTTTAATCTTTCCGGCCTTCTGGAAAAAGAAAGATGTCAGTGCTGCGGCAAAGAGCTTATAGGAATGAAGGGAAATTGTATGAAGTGTCGTGAAGCTCCTGTGCTTAAAAGTACAGACTCCGTTATTCCGCTTTTTTCCTATCGTCTGTGGAATCGTGAATTAATGTTCAGATGGAAAATGCAGGAGGAAAGGAGCTTTTCACCTCTGTTTGCGGGTCTTATGGCTGAGCTTCTTTGTAAAAGGGGAGAAAAAATCATTGTACCTGTACCGCCGAGAAAAGGAAAAATACGTAAAAAGGGCTGGGATCAGATAGAAGAGCTTTGTACTTTTCTGGAGAAAAGGTACGGCTTCAGGGTCTTAAGAATTCTTGAACGTAATTCCAGCGGTCAGCAGAAAAAGCTTTCCCGCGAACAGAGGCTGGAATCAATAAAAACAGCTTATTCACTTAAGCCTTACTCCGGCCAGCTTCCTTCGGAAATATGTCTGATTGATGATGTATGCACAACAGGTTCTACCCTGGAAAGCTGCGCAGAAATATTAAAAAGTGCGGGAGTAAAAAAAGTAAACGCGGTAACACTTTTTACTGTAGATTAAAGAGCCTTTACGGCTTGTTTGAAAGGAGGTTAAAAGATTAAGGGTCAAATTGAAGTTTGCATTGCAAAATCTCAATTTTAGGAGTATTATTATATAATGATAGTTTTATATATCTTGGAGGGTATCTATGGCTAACGATATAACTTATCAAATGGTAACATTTCATCTGGGGGAAGAATTATACGGCGTTAACATCATGGATGTTAAAGAGATTGTAAGACTTCAGAATGTCCGCGTTATTCCGAATGCTCCGTATTACGTAGAGGGTATTATCAATCTTCGTGGAGAAATTATTCCTATTATTGATTTGCATAAGCGCTTCAAGATACAGTCGGTAAGTCATTCAGAAGATATTGAGATGGAAGGCGGTTTTATCATCCTGAATATCGATGGAAGCAAAATTGGAATTATCATCGATAAGGTTGAACGCGTAGTTACTGTAAAAGGTGAAGACGTAAAAGATCCGCCTCAGATGCTGAGCGGAATCGGAACAGAGTATATTGAAGGCGTTGTTCGCGAGGAAACCGGATATCTTATCATGCTGAACACACGAAAGCTCTTCAACGCAAAAGAATTACAGAAAATTATCGATATCCAGTAAATTAAATGATACAGACATACAGTACAACGATTCGTAGAAAAGAAATGGATGCGGTTTTAACCTGCATGGTAGACGAAAAAATTGGTCCCGGCGAGTTAAACGCAAGATTAATCCAGACGGTAAAGGAATTTACTAAATGTGACGGTGCAGTGGCTCTCAGAAGTCCTGCTATAGCCCTTAAATATGCATTACAGGCTCTCGACTTTGAAAAAGGCGGAAAGATTATGATTTCTGCCCTTGCACCGGCCTGGCAGTATCAGACTGTTGAAAGCCTTGGTTTTGAGCCTCTGGTACTTGATGTAGATGAAGTAACCGGCCTCGTTACTGCTGAAATAGTAAATGAAGGAATGCAGAAAGGCGGAAGACTTTTGCTTCTGCATGAAACAGAAGGTATTCTTCCTGATTTTGAGGGTATAATGGCTCTGGGCATTCCTGTTATCGAGGATATTTCACAGAGTGCAGGTGCTTCTGTTCCTGTTTTGTCTCCGGAAGGAGTTCCAACAGAAGAAAGAAAACTTGCAGGATCCTTTGGTATTTATACCATTATGGGACTGGAAGAGCGCGATGTATTAACAGCCGGTGGTGGCGCGGTGCTTATGGCTCCCGGCCGCCGTGAATGGATTGTTCTCAAAAAGTATTCGGACGAAGCTCCTCTTACAGATCTTTTACCGGATATCAACTGTGCGCTTGCCTGGGTTCAGGTTAAGGAATATCCAAGAAACGAAAAGACCCGCAAGGAAATCTTTTCTATGTTCCATCAGGCCTGCCTTATTGGTCGTCATAAGATGTATGCCCGCGAAATGGAAAACGGTTCAACAATGAGCTGTTTCCCTCTGATTCTTGCATCTTCTTTTAAGGATGTTAAACAGTATGCTGCCCGAAAGGATATTGAAGTTCAGCTTGCTTATGATAATTCTGTAATTGCGCTTAAGGAAGAGCTTTCTGAATCCTGCATACATGCAAAATCTCTTTATCTGCGCTGTGTCCACATTCCGCTTTATCCGCGTTTGACCCATGCAGAGAGTGCGAAAATCGTAAAGGTTTTAAGTTCTCTGCCATAAAAAAGGACAGAATGAAAAAAGCACTTATAATTATAAATGTTAGCAAAGATGAATCTATGACTCTGGCAAAGGAAATCGCTGCATACCTTGAAAAAAAAGGTATTCAACATGATTTTTACAGTTTTGACGGTTTTGCTGATAATACAGATTTTAAGGACTATGATTTTGTAATTACACTTGGCGGTGACGGAACTGTTCTTTATGCAGCTCGTAACGCTTCTAAGTACGGGCTGCCTGTCTTTCCTGTAAATCTTGGTGAATTCGGTTTCATAGCTTCTGTACAGCCTGAGGAATGGAAAAAGGAGCTTGATTTATTCCTTGAAGGAAAGTCTGTATTTGAAAAGCGTTCCATGCTGAAGGTAACCGTTCTTAGAGGAGACAAAAAGGTTTATTCTTCTCTGAGTCTTAATGATGCTGTAATTTCTGCGGTCAGAGGAGTGTCTACAATCATGCTTTCAGTAAAACGTAATGATCTTCCTTTGTGCAATCTTAAGGCAGACGGACTTATTCTTTCTACACCAACAGGCTCAACTGCCTATTCAGCTGCCGCAGGAGGACCTATTCTTGCTCCGGAACTGGAAGCCTTTGCCCTTACACCGCTTAATTCATTTTCACTTTCCAGCAGACCTGTAGTTTTAAGTCCTGACAGTCTGCTCGAGGTTTCTATAGAAAAGTGCAGGGCTAAAGATATTACTATAACAGTCGACGGTCAGGAGCCTTTCCCATTAAAAATTGGAGATACAATTTTTGTGAGCCTGAACAGAAAGAAGGCAAAGCTGGTCGCAGGCTCCGCAGAAAAGTTTTATAATGCACTCAGATCAAAATTAAACTGGTCGGGGGTACCTCATGCTTGAAGATTTTTCAATTAAAGATTTCGCTCTTATAGATCAGGATTATCTTGAATTTACTAAGGGCTTTACTGTTCTTTCCGGAGAAACCGGCGCGGGTAAATCTATTCTCATTGGTGCACTTTCCTTTCTGCTCGGTGGTAAAGCGGACGTAACACAAATCCGTGCAGGAAAAAAAGAGGCGAGTGTAAGCGGAACCTTTTTACTGCCAGCGGGTCTTTCCGTAAGGTCTGATATTCCTGAAGATGATGAAGCCCGAAATGCCCTTGAATGGCTTAACCTTCATGGTATTGAAATTGAAAACGACCGGGTACTTTTACGCCGTATAATCCGTGACACTGGAAAAAATGCTGCCTGGATAAATGATACACCGGTAACCCGCAGCGATTTAGCCCAGTTTTCTTCTTTTCTTGTAGATATTCACGGCCAGCATGAACATCAATCCTTGATGAAGGTAAGTGAGCACCGTAAGTTTCTTGATGCCCGTGCCGGAATTACTGCTGAGGTAGATGCCTTTACCGCAAAATATGCAGTTCTTGTCGCAAAACGTAAGCAGCTGGCTCAGTACAATCTTTCAGATAGTGAACGTCTGCGAAAGCTCGATATGATGAGCTTTGCCGTAAAGGAAATTGGCGAAGCAAAGCTTAAGCCTAATGAAGATATCGAACTGGAAGAGGAACAGGCTCGTCTTTCTTCCTATGAAAAGATTTTTTCTGATGTAGATTCAATTGACCAGATGCTGTCAAATGATGAAAGTGGTGTTATTGGGCTTCTCAAAAAAATCCGCCGTGATTCAATGCACGTAAGCGAGCTGGATAAATCTCTTTCAAAGCTGGATGAACGCCTTGAGTCTGCTTTTTATGAGCTTTCAGATATTTCGGCTGAATTTTCTGATTACAAAAATAAGCTGGTTTATGATCCAAACCGTCTGCAGGCCGTAGAAGAGAGACTTTCGCTGATATACAATCTTAAGAAAAAATATGCATCTTCTGTAAATGCTCCGCTTTCAGAGCTTTTTACGTATTATGAGGAAGCTCAGCGTTTTATTGAAGAAAATGGTGATGGAAATAATAAAAAAGATGCCCTTACAGCAGAAATAAAAGCACTTGAAAAAGAAATTCTTCTTCTGGCAGATAAGCTTTCTGCGGCCCGCAAGGCAACTGCTTCAGTTTTGAATACAGAAGTTGACCAGATTCTTGCAAAGCTTGGAATGAAGGGAACAACCTTTACAGTTCAAATCAGTCAGAAGGCTGGTACAGAGGTGGAACAGGTTTGTGGCCCTTATGGAAAAGATGATATTGAATTTATGATAAGCGCAAACCCTGGAAATCCGCCGCTTCCGCTTGCAAAAATTGCCTCTGGTGGTGAGCTTTCCCGAGTCATGCTTGCCCTTAAAACTATTTTTGCGCGTACAGACAGTGTTGAAACCCTTGTATTTGATGAAATTGATACAGGAATTGGTGGTGAAATTGCTGTGGCTGTAGGCGCTCATATGAAGAATTTATCTAAAAACAGACAAATTTTCTGTATTACACACCTAGCGAGTATCGCAGTTTATGCCGATAATCAGATTAAGATAGAGAAGAGTGTCTCCGGAGAAATTACCTCTTCAAATGTTTATCCTGTGGAAGGCGAAGCTCGTGTTGCTGAAATTGCCCGTATGCTTTCCGGTGATGCAGATACATCTCAGTCTCTGGAACATGCACGCTCTCTTCTCCAGAAATTCAGCGGAGGTGACTGATGTCAAAAATCTCAGAAGAAACAAGGCTTCATTTTAACGAGGCTATACAGCCCTACAAGGGAAAAATCACTGCAACTCTTGCCAAAGAAAAGACTATGCTCAACGGCATGCACAAGGGCGATATTGATTATGAAAATAAAAAGCTTCTCTTGTGTGAAGATATGATTTATGCGGCTTCTCTTTATATGGCTCAGAACAGTCTTTCTCTGCGCCTTATGGAAGTTAAAAATAATGATGCCCTGAACGACGCCCGAAAGCTTCTTTACAAGGCAATTATTTATCTTGAAGAAATTGTTTCTGATACAATTGATGTTCCTTATTCTGATTTAACTCCGCTGCTTGAACCTATTCACAATGTTCCTATTATCAGACGTTTTACTTTAATCCGTAAGCTTGGGCTTGCTATTACTATGCTTAAGGATGCCTTTGGTGATAACAGTAAATGGAAATGGTCCTTTGTTGAACTCGAAGGACGTTTCGCAACTGTTTCAAAGAACTTTATAGATATGAAAGCCTGCGTCAAGGATTATTTTGATCCTGGTTGTGCTGATTATGAGACGACTGTTCTTTATATCAGAATGATTCAGAAACAGCTCAATGATTCAGCTACTGCTTATCGCGATAAATATGAGCTTTCAACCCGCCGTATTGATGATATGCGTAACGCAATTAAGTACCTGCTTGCTTTACGTAAACTTTATATTGCTATCGGCGATTCTAATCAGGCAGAGGAAGTAAAGAAAAAGGCTGTTGTCTGGAAGGATAAGATGGATGCAGACCACAAGGCTGGTCTCAGTAACTAATTATGGACAAAAAACTCGCACTTAAAATCTTCGAAGGTTTTTCAATTCAACGCTGGAATGATTTAATACGCCCCTTTGAGCTTGTAGAAATGGACAAGGCCGCCGAAAAAATGGTTCTGGCCTATATAATCGGCAAGTATGAGGAAAACCGCAAAAAGTATGTTGACTGGAAATGGCTTATTTATGCTTCTCTTTTTGACCTTTTGCGTAAGATTTCTCTGTGTGATATAAAGGCTCCTGTACAGCAGATGCTTCGCCGTGAATTCCCGGACGAATACATGAGACTCAACGAATGGGTTTTAAACGGCTATAAAGCTATGATGCCGGATGAAAAACTCTTTTCTGAATTTACTATTTATGTGGGCCAGCAGTCGGGCAATATTCCCATTCCGACAGAGCTTAGAACTACCGTAAATATTTACAGAGCCGCTCATAAGTATTCAACAATCCGGGAACTGGAAATGCTTTCTGTTGTTAATGAAAAGGAACGCCTGAAAAACATCAGAAACGAGCTTGAAGCAGAGATTCAGCCTTATCTGGAGCTGGAAGGCTTGCAGAAGCTTATGACTCATCAAAAGGCCTTTGATTTTATTCTTAAAATTGAACAGCTTCGCTTCCAGACCCGTTGGAATCAGACTCCCCGAGTACCTGCAACTTCTGTTCTTGGACACTGCTTCTTTGTAGCAATTATGACTCTTTTACTGGGGCGTGAATATAACCCGGAAATGTGCGACCGCCGTGTAATCAATAATTTTTTCAGTGCACTTTTTCACGATCTTCCGGAATCTGTTACCCGTGATATTATTTCGCCTGTAAAAACCGCTACTGATGATTTACCGAACATCGTAAAGAAGATTGAAGATGAAATTGTAAATAAAGAGCTTGTGCCTTTGATGGAACCATTTTTTGAAAAGGAAATAATTTACTATACAAGTGATGAATTTACAGACAGGATTCTTGATAAAAACGGAAAGATAAAGCATGTAAGCTGGGAAGAGCTTAATACGAAATATAATTCCACAGATTTTGACCCTATAGATGGCCGTCTTGTACGTATCTGCGATCATTTTTCTGCCCTTATGGAGGCTGATATTTCTAT
>OCTW011489388.1_pt1 | contig 10165 bp, 8 predicted proteins | sample 1539671 | NCBI WGS metagenome assembly OCTW01 (sample SAMN02144230, study PRJEB22623) | gut metagenome | biome: sheep rumen | host: Ovis aries | place: New Zealand
GCCGATCGAGCTGGCCCCGTACGGAGAGGCCTGGCAGATCGACAAGACGCCGATTGACCTGGACTACAACAACGCGTTCCTGCCGATTCAGGACCGCTGGCTGCCGACCATCATTACCTGTGATCCGGCCGAGCTGGATGCCAACTGGGATGCCTTTGTGGCCGAAATCACCCCCAGTGCCAAGATCTACACCGACTTCATGCAGGAAGAAGTGCTGAAGCTGGTGGACCAGGCGACTCACTGATTGTATGGTTGAAGGGGGAGAGAGGGGTCTCTCCCCCTTCCCTTTTTTGCGAGCGGAGGGGATATTATGACAAAAAACTCTGAGCGTACCAGGACGGGGGCGGTCCCGAAGAAAAAAGGCTTCTTCCAAACCCTTGGGAAGCAGTATCAGCTGATGATCATGTCCGTCCCCATGCTCCTCTACGTGCTGCTGTTCAACTATGTGCCGATCTGGGGCTGGCTGACCGCCTTCCAGAACTATGAGCCCAAGAAGGGGCTCCTGGGGAGCAAGTGGGTCGGGCTGGACAATTTCAAATTCCTGTTCGGGCGGGAGGATTTCCGTCTCGCCATTCGCAACACGCTGGCCATGAGCGTCATCAACCTGGTGTTCGGCACGGTGTCTGCCGTGCTGCTGGCCATCCTGCTCAACGAGGTGCGCCACCGCGGCTTCAAGCGCACGGTGCAGACCGTCACCTACCTGCCGCACTTCCTCAGCATGGTCATCGTCGTGGGCATGGCGCAGAACCTGTTCTCCAGCGGCGGACCCATCAACGCGATGCTTCTGCGCATGGGACTGGTCAAGGAGCCGGTGTTCTTCCTGGGCAAGGGAGAATACTTCTGGTGGCTCGTGGGCGTCATCAACGTGTGGAAGGAAGTCGGCTGGAATACCATCATCTACATCGCGGCAATGACCGCTATTGACCCCAACCTGTATGAAGCGGCCGCCATCGACGGCGCGGGCCGGTTCAGGCGCATCCTGCATGTGACGCTGCCCGGCATCAAGTCGACCTTCATCGTGCTGCTCATCATGAATATCGGGCATCTGATGGAGGGCGGATTTGAAATCCAGTACCTGATGCGTTCGGGCCTGACCATGAAATATTCCGATACCATCGACGTTTTCGCACTGATCTACAGCTTCGGCAGCTCCCGGCCGCATTATGCATACGGCACGGCTGCGGGCATGTTCAAGAGCATCGTCGGCATCATCCTGCTCTTTGGCGCTAACATGGCGGCGAAGGCCGTGGATGAGGACACGCTGATTTAGAAAGGAGGACGGTTATGGTAAAAGCGAATAAGCACAGACTGAACGGGGATTCGGCCTTTACGGTCATCAACGCGGCCTTCCTGTGCCTGCTCATGTTCATTACCCTGTACCCGGTCCTCAATACCGTTGCCTATTCTTTCAATGACGGCATGGATGCGGTCAAGGGCGGAATCGGCATGGTGCCGCGCGTATTCAGCGTGGATGCCTACAAAGAGCTGCTTCAGGACAGCGCAGTGTACCGCGCTTTCCTCATCTCGCTGTCCAAGACGGTCATCACAACGATCCTCAACCTGTTTTTCACGTCCATGCTGGCGTATGCACTGAGCCGCAAGGAATATGTGCTGCGGAAGTTCATCACTACAGTGATGGTGCTGACCATGTACGTCAATGCAGGCCTGATCCCGAATTACCTGCTGATTTCCCGCACCCTGGGCCTGAAGAACACCTTCTGGGTGTATATCATCCCGACCATGTTCTCCTGCTTTAACATGATCGTCATCCGCACGTACATGCTGGGGCTTCCGGAGGCACTGGTGGAATCGGCCCGTATCGACGGGGCAGGGGATATCCGCATTTTCTTCCAGATCATTCTGCCGCTGTGCCTGCCGGTTATGGCCACGGTGGCGCTGTTTGTCGCTGTCGGCAGCTGGAACAGCTGGTTTGATACCTATCTGTATAACGGCAGCAAAAAGAACCTGTATACTCTGCAGTACCTGCTCAAAATGAAACTGGCGACCACGCAGAACAGCTCGAATGCAGCCAATTCCACGGCGGATGCGCTGGCCTCGAGCTCGAGGGTGGCGCCCATCACCGTGCGTTCGGCCATAACGGTGGTCTCTGCAGTGCCGATTCTGATCATCTATCCGTTCCTGCAGAAATACTTTGTAACCGGCATGGCCCTGGGCGGCGTCAAGGGCTGATTCGAAAGGAGGGACGTTTTCGTGGCAAAAAAACAGACGGAAAACAGCGGCTGCCGCTTTCCGGACGGGTTCAGGATTCTGAAGGGGAAGCAGGAATACGTCTCCTATGTGGACCATTCGTCCATCCGCATCTGGGCTTCCGAGACGGAGACGCATTTCGATACCCACATGCACTCCGCCATTGAAGTCATCCTGCCGCACTGCGGCACATCGGTGTACCAGCTGCCGGACCAGTGCTACCACGTGCGCGCCGGCGAGGTGCTGATCGTCCCGTCCCACTGTGCCCATTCCCTGACGGAGGGGACGGACGTTTTCCGCCACCTTCTGCTCTTTGAACCCAATCCGCTCCTCAGCCTCAGGGACATTCCCAGGATCGGCGAGCTTCTGAAGCAGCCCCTGTACCTGAAGGAGGGCAGGGACATGACCCGGCAGGTCCGCTCGATCCTGATGGAAGTGATTGACATCTACAACCGCAGGGAGCCCATGTGGAACACGCAGTGCTATGCGTCCATTCTGCGCATGTACGGACTGCTTGGAAAGGAGTTCCTTAAGAAAGAGACGGAGCCGCAGGAGCGGACCGGCCGCAATGTGAATTCGCCCATCATGAACAGTGCCATGACCTATATCAATGAGCACTACATGGAAGACGTGACGCTGGAGCAGGTCGCGGCGTTCACCGGCTTTTCAAAGTATTACTTTTCCAGGACGTTCCGGGACTTTACAGGCCTGTCCTTCTCCGAGTTTCTGACGCGCAAGCGGCTGAATGTGGCGATGGACCTGCTCATCCGCACGGACAGCTCCATTCAGAGCGTTTCAGAGGCGGCGGGCTTTTACAGCACGGCCACGTTCAACCGGGTGTTCAGGCAGAACAAGAACTGCACGCCGACCCAGTTCCGGGCTATTTACGGCCAGAACATGGTGGCCTATGCCAAAGGCGGTGAATGGGTGCAGTAGCACCGCGGGAGGAAAGGAACATGGGATTTGCATGCCGGCAGATGCTGCCCGGGGTGTATCACATTCAGGATGCCATGGGGGTATGCATGACGCTGCTCACCGGCAGGGACAGCATGCTGCTGATTGACACCGGGTACGGGATGGAGAATGTGTGTGCCTATGTGCATACGCTGTGCGATCTGCCCCTCAGAGTGCTTCTGACCCACGGGCACCACGACCATGCCCTGGGAAGCCGCTGGTTTGAGGAAGTGCTGCTCTTTAAGGAGGACCGGGAGGTTTTTGACAGGTATACCGGGCCCGAGCAGCGCGCGCAGGTCCTGGAAGAAGCCCGGGACAGGGGGATCGATCCAGGGGAGGACTATCTTGCCTCTCCCATGGCGCGGATCAGGGATGCCCAGGAAGGGGCGATGGACCTGGGCGGCATGACCGTCCAGATCCGGCTCTGCCCGGGGCATACGCCGGGCTCGGCGGTTCTGTACGTGCCGGAGCGGCGCCTGCTGCTGACAGGGGACAACTGGAATCCCTGCACCTGGCTCTTTTTCCCGGAGGCGCTGCCGCTGGAGGAGTACCGCAGGAATATGCACAGGCTGCTGTTTCTCCCCTTCGAGCAGATTCTCTGCCCGCACCGCATGGAGATCTATCCGAGAGCCTGGCTGGAGCGTTTCCTGGCCGGACTGACGAAAGAAGCGGTGGGCAGGGCGCGCCCGACCCAAAATGGTGCCCATCTGGGCATCCTGACCGAGGAAATCGTGCTGCCTGACGGGCAGAACATGGTGTTTGATGCACTGAAAGCGGAGGTAAAGGCATGACGATGCTGCATCCCGCATGGATGGGAAAAGGGCTGCGCATGTCCAATGCGCGCACGCCGGAGGAGACGGCTCACTGGGAGGCGTCGCAGTTTTTTGACGGCAGGGAAGAGCGGGTCCGTCTGGTCCCGGCTGAGATGCCGGAGGAAGCCTACGAGATCCTGGAGACAGAGGAAGGGTACCTGGTGCAGGGCGGGAAAACCGGCCTGCTTTATGGCGTTTATGCGTTGATTTTTGCCCTGCGCTCACGGATGGAAGTGCCGCAGGGGAGAAAGGAGCCGTACTGCCAGGTGCGGATGCTGCAGTGCTGGGACAATATGGACGGCAGCATCGAACGCGGATACGCGGGGCGCTCCCTCTGGTTTGAGGAGAACTATTTCCGCTATGACCCGCAGCGCATCCGCACACTTGGACGGATGCTTTCCAGCGTGGGGATCAATGTGCTGTGCATCAATAATGTGAATGTGCACTGGCCGGCCCAGGAGCTTCTGGGCGACATGCTGCCGGGACTGGAGCAGCTGGCGGACCTGTTCCGGCCGTTTGGCATCCGGCTGATGGTTTCCGTCGATTTTGCCGCCCCGCTTCGGGACGGCCTTTCCAGTGCGGACCCTCTGGACCGGGAAGTGGAGGCCTGGTGGAAGCGGCGCGCAGGGCAGGTGTATGAAAGGGTCCCGGACCTGTTCGGCTTCCTCGTCAAGGCGGACAGCGAAAGCCGCCCCGGGCCCTCGGCCTATGGGCGCTCTCATGCAGAGGGGGCCAACATGCTTGCCCGGGCCCTGTCGGAATTCGGCGGGACGGTGGTCTGGCGCGCCTTCGTCTACAACTGCCAGCAGGACTGGCGGGACCAGAAGACGGACCGGCCCTGTGCGGCCTATGAGCTGTATAAGCCCATGGACGGGCAGTTCGAAGGCAACGTGATCCTGCAGGTCAAGAACGGCCCGTATGATTTCCAGGTCCGGGAGCCGCTCTCGCCCCTGTTTTTCGGCATGCCGAAGACGCGCCTTGCGATGGAAGTGCAGCTGGCGCAGGAATACACGGGCCAGCAGGTGGACCTGTTTGCCATGCCGCCCATGTGGAAGGACATGATGGAGCCGCTGCAGGGGAGGCGGCCCCGGTGCATGGCTGCCGTCAGCAACCTCGGCAGGGACCAGAACTGGACCGGGCATCCCCTGGCGCAGCTGAACCTGTTCGCCTATGGCAGGCTGGCCTGGGAGCAGGACTTTGATCCGGAGACGGTGATGCGGCAGTGGTGCCGCCTGACCTACGGATTTACAGAAAAGAAGGAGCGGGTGCTTCTGCAGATCCTGAGCGAAAGCGCGGAAGTTTACGAAAGCTATACCGCGCCGCTGGGGCTTTGCTGGATGGTTGCCCCCGAGACGCATTACGGGCCCAGCCCATACGGGTATGAATTCCAGAGGTGGGGCACCTACAACCGGGCGGACAGAAACGGCGTGGGCATCGACCGCACGGACAAGGGGACGGGGTTTGCCTGCCAGTATCCGGAGCCCCTGCGCCGGATGTACATGGACCCCGATACGTGTCCGGAAAAACTGCTCCTGTTCTTCCACCGCCTGCCCTATGACTACCGCCTTGAGGGCGGGAAAACGCTGATCCAGAGGATCTATGACGACCACTTTGAAGGCTACCTGCAGTGCGAGCTCATAAAGGAGATGCTGGAGCGTCTGCCCTTTCCGGAAGGGGACCGTTCCGTGATCCTGGAGAGAATCGACCGGCAGCTGGCAAACGCCAGGGAATGGCGGGACGTGGTCAATACCTTCTTTTACCGGCTGAGCGGCGTCCGGGACGAAGGGGGACGGACGATCTATCCGTGAGATGTACCCGGAAAAAGGACAATAAAAATCGGCACTTCCAGCAATGGGAGTGCCGATTTTTACATATGGGAAGGCGGGCAAACGGTCAGGGCTTGGGCGGCTCCTCTTTAACCGGGGTGCGCACGCCGTTCCATGCGCCGCCGGGCAGCCTTGCCATCTGCCGGATCCCGTCCGGCGTCAGGTAGAGGGTGAGAAACTCGCACAGGCACTGGCTGGCATATTTGAGCCACTGGGCATGGCTTTCGGTGTGCCCGATGCAGTAGCTGAACACCATGCCCCGGGAATAGTTCAGAATCCGCCTGGCGATTTCATCGGCTTCCAGGCTCTTTTTCATGAGGCCGGCTTCCTGGAGCTGCTCTATGGCGCAGCGGGTGGCTCGCTGAAGGAAACGGTCCGGGGAGAAAAAGTAGGAATCGTATTCCTTGAGCTGTGAAATGTACAGCTGCGTGTCAAAACACAGGGAGTGCTCGGTCATGGAATACAGATGGGTGCCCAGAATGCGGATGAGGCGCTCCAGGGGATCGGCGATCGATTCGAGGCCGAGACTCTGCCATTCGTCGTCCTTCGTCTTATAGGAATAGAGGAGAGCGCGCTCCTTGCTGGGAAAGTACTGGTAGAAGTTTCCCAGGGACATCCCGGCTTTTTCGCAGACATCCCGGATCCGGATCTGGTCCAGGGTAAGGGATTCGGACATTTCCTGAACGATGTGCTGCAGCTTTGTGCGTGATGCCTCTGCCTGGATCTGGCGAAGCGTTTTTTTCTTTTCCACGGTGCGCACCCCTTTCTGATGGATGAATGGAGGCAATAAAACGGGTAAGCGGACCGGGACGGACACAATTAGTACGGGCGTATGACCGGCTGCGAGGATAGTATACCACAAAAATGCCCACGTTTAAAGCGTGGGCGTTAATCTGGATAGTCAAAAATATAATAGCCGCAGGCATTGATGATTTCAGTCTGCTGATAGGTTCTTGTGCGCTTGAAATCGAAGCGGTAGCTCTGATGGACGTGCCCGTGGACGAGATAGTGCGGGTGAAAGCGGTCCATGAAGGAGACAAAGCACTTGAAGCCGCGGTGGGTCAGGTCCTTGTCGTCCCCCAGTCCGAACGCCGGGGCATGGGTGACCAGAATGTCCACGCCCCGGTGCCAGGCGATGCGGGGAAGGAGCCGCCAAAGCCGCCTCCTCATCTGGCCCTCCGTATACTGAAAGGACCCCCTGTTGTAGCGCATGCAGCCCCCGAGGCCTGCAATGCGGATGCCGTTGTGTACATAGACGGTGCCGTCAATGCAGATGCAGCCCTCGGGCGGCGTTTTTTCATAGCTGCCGTCGTGGTTGCCGTGAATGTACAGGATGGGGGCATGGGTAAAGCAGGTGAGGAAGGACAGGTAGGAGGCCGGCAGATCGCCGCAGGACAGGATCAGCTCGACGCCTTCCAGCTTGCGGCGGTCCAGGTACTCCCACAGGATCGGTGCGGGTTCGTCCGCCAGAACCATGATTTTCATTGCTGACTCATTTCTGCATCCTTTGCTGCGCTGATGCCCTGCAGTTGGACCAGAGCCTTGGCAGTCTCGTTGAGCTGGGACAGCGTGGGAATGGTCCCCTCGATGTTATCCAGAAGATAGTCCATGGAAATGATGTCCTGCCAGGAAAGCTCCTTTCCGGCTTCAAGGCGCACCTTCCCTTCCTGGTCCTTAAGAACGCCGGCAAAGGGATTGAGCCCGCCGTCCTTGATCTGGGCATGGAGGAGCTCAGCCAGGCGGGAAAGCGGGGAGGGAAGGCGCTCGGACAGGTAAAGGTCGATGGCGCCGGCGGACATGCCCATGTAATAGTTCATGGCCCGGTCCGCATTGGCCGCGCCTTCCTGGGTGTAGGCGCCGGTCAGGATGGAGCGGATGATGCCCTCGTACAGGCGGGACCAGTTCCATACCGGCATGGCCAGGCTGGTGATCTGCCCTTCGCGGACCTCATAGAGCCCGAAGGAGCGGGAAGCCAGGTGCGGCGCGGAAATGTCGCGGCTGGAAATGAGGAAAATGCCCTTTGCGGCCAGGGCGTCCTCCGGCACATGCCCGGGCAGCGTGGACCAGTCCAGGTACACCCGCGCGCGGGGGTTGGTGAACTGTGCGCCCAGGGCAAAGGCGTTGACCGAGGCGGGCAGGCCGTAGATGGGATAATCGGCGATGTAGCCGATCTTATTGTTGTCCGCCATGGCACCGGCAATGGCGCCCAGGCAGAATTTGGCTTCGTAGATGCGCAGGTAGTAGGAGCGCACGTTGTGGTAGCTGGCCAGAAGAGAGCAGTTGAGGATCTGGCATTCCGGATGGGCGGCACTTTCCCGGATGCAGGCATCCAAGAGGACGGGGGAAGCCACAAAGAGGGTGGTGTAGCCGTCTGCGATGAGGGCTTCCATTTTTTCCGCGGCCGTATCCGGGGTGACGTCTGAAACGGCCACGGTCTGCACCTGGGATCCGAAGATTTCCTCTACGGCCTTGCGCCCGAGCTCGTGCCAGTAGGTCCATCCGGACCGCTCCGGAGAGCTGTTGTACAGGAAGGCGCAGCGCAGAAGGCGGGGCTTGGGATGCAGGAGGGTCTGGATCAGGGAAGGCTTGTCCTCCTTGGGCTCATTGAGCAGCGCGGCCGGCTTCCCGGAGGCGGCAACGCTGTATTCTGCCCGGATTTTGACGATATCGGCTTCGATTTCCTTGGGCGTGCGCTTCTTGCAGGCCTCATAGCCGTAGATTTCGATGTAAATGAGGAAGGCGTCCGACGTGGTGATATTGGCCTCCGGCTTGGGCTTGTAGGACTGGGAGAAGCGGTAGAAGCAGGAGGTCAGGTCCCGTATGTCCTCAGGGGTCCAGCGCTGGCCCGGCGTCTGGCCGCACAGCTCGCACAGATGGGAATAGCTGCCTTCCCGGGTGAAGAGGATGCAGTCTATAAGGGTGTCCCGGTAGAAGGACAGGAATTCCTGATAGACCCGGTAGCGGGTGCTGTCTTCCGGCTCGGGAAGGAGCCGGGTCACCTCGGCCTCGATGGACAGGGCGCCCAGAGTGCTGCTGACGCTGACGCGCTTGTTGCCTTCCACGATGTAATAGCGGTTGTAGTATTCCAGCGCCTTGACGGGCTGTCGCAGGCCGTCCTGTACGATGCCGTCATAGAGCAGGGCCCACTTGTTGGCAAATTCGGAATCCGGCTGCAGCAGGGGCAGGAAGGAGCGGGAAAAGGCCGTGGTTCGGCCGCGGGTTACGGTGCCGGCGATCTGGGCAATGGGAATCTGGCATACGCCCAGGGAGACCTGGGACAGACGGTTCATCTCGGGAAGAAGTTCTGCCAGAACGGGAAGATAGGGATCTTTTCCGGCGGCCTGAAGGGCATGCAGTTCATGGATGCCGGCTTTCCGGGCCTCCAAGTATTCATTGATAGACAAGTGAATTCTCCTTTATGTTGGGCTCGATAGAGTATAGCAGTTCGACGCAAATTGTGCAATATGCATAAAGCCGGGTCAGGAATGGAACAGCTCGCCGCCGTGGGTCCGCAGGAAGCTTTCCGCCTCCTCCCGCAGCCGCTTGCGCTCGGTGATGGCCAGGGGCTCATACTGGCGCTCCACCTGGTGCAGGAGCTGCAAGGCGCTGCGCTCGGTGTGCTTTTCGGTCCTGGGATTCAGGACCACGGGGTAGAGGGCGGGGTCCTCCCTGTGCAGATAGGCCATGAGCCGGTTGACGGCTTCATTGAAGGTGGCCGTTTTGGAATAGAGATAGAAGCTGTGGATATTGGGCGCGCTGCTCTCCGCGCGCACGACGCTGCGCAGCGTGTCCTTGGGCAGGATGGGCTCGACGCTGGAAAGCAGCGCCGGGATCTCTTCCTTTTTGACGATGATTTTGAGGTATACGATTTCCGAGGGGCTGAAGACCTCCCCTTCCAGATAGCTGCGGTACGGGGAGCGGCGCATGCGCTCGTAAATGGTCTTTTCCTCCGGCCGCATCTGCCCGCGGTGGAAGATGCAGGTCTTGCCGTTGTGCACCGTGTACAGGAAGTAGCTGATGCCCAGGCCGTCCAGGTGGCTGCGCACCGCAATGAGCGCGGCCGTGGGCATGGTTTCCGCCTGCAGGTATACGTTTTCAAGCGGGTCGTAGAGGGCGGCGCCGTCCATGACGATCTGGGGCGTGTTCAGGTGGGCGTTGCACAGCTGCATGGAGAAAAAGGCGGGCGCATGCTCGGACATGAGGCAGATGCGGGCGCCGTCGTTGTACAGGTAATTGAGCCGGAACAGGACGGCAGGGGGGATGGGGGTGAAGCGGTCCACCACCAGGTCCCGGGTGCGCACAAAGAAGACCAGATGACGGTTCTTGCGCCGGGGAAGGCGGAAGACGTTGACGGTGATGGCGACG
>OCTW011618394.1_pt1 | contig 10160 bp, 3 predicted proteins | sample 1539671 | NCBI WGS metagenome assembly OCTW01 (sample SAMN02144230, study PRJEB22623) | gut metagenome | biome: sheep rumen | host: Ovis aries | place: New Zealand
GGCGCGCAGCAGAGCTTCGACGAGCAGAAGCAGGAGTATTTCCGCCGTATCGACCAGATGCAGCTGCGCAACCCCCGCATGATTGGCTTCGGCATCAGCAACGCCCAGACGCTGAAGGCTGCCCAGGACAATGCCGCCGGTGCCATCATCGGCTCGAAGTTCGTCACCCTGCTCGACGAGGCCGGCGGCAACGCCGACCAGGCACTGGACCGACTCTTCGACGCCCTGGCCCACTAAAGTTACCACTCATCATGTGTCCTTTTTCCTTTATCGAAGGTCAGCATGACTGAGTTACCACTAAAACGATTACGTCATAAAAAACCTTAATTAGTTCGTAGTCTCGTGCTTTTTACGTATCTTTGCACGAAACTACGAACTAAATCTATCACAACATGAAAAAGTTACTACACCTGACGCTGCTCTGCCTGCTGCTTCCACTGTTGAGCCACGCCCAAGCGTGGGACGACGCTCTCTATCGGCAGATAGAGCAAAGTATCCAGCAGCCGCAAATCAGCGGCGAGGACTACCTCATTACCAAGTTTGGCGCCAAGACTACCAACACGGCTGCCCAGAACCAGAAAGCTATCCAGAAAGCCATTGATAAATGCTCGAAGAAAGGCGGCGGCCGCGTCGTCGTGCCCGCCGGCGAGCCGTTCCTCACGGGTGCCATCACGCTGAAGAGCCACGTCAACCTCTTCGTGGAGGATGGCGCCACCCTGCTGTTTGCCTTCGAGCCCGAACTCTACCCCATCGTCGAGACGTCGTGGGAGGGCCTTGAGTGCTTCAACCTCTCGCCCTGCATCTATGCCTTCAAGCAGACCGACATTGCCGTCACTGGCCGCGGTACCATCGACGGCGGCGGCAGCAAGGAGACCTGGTGGCCGTGGTGCGGTGCCGCCAAGTTCGGATGGCGCGAGGGCATGATAGCCCAGAAGATAGAGGCCCGTCCGCGCCTGCTGAAGAACGGCGAGGACGGCATACCTATGTATAACGAGCAGGGGCAGCGCTCGCCGGAGCGCGTCTTCGGCCCCAAGGACGGCCTGCGCCCCCAGCTGGTGAGCTTCAACAAGTGTGAGCGCATACTCTTGGAGGATGTCACGCTGCTGCGCTCGCCCTTCTGGGTGATTCACCCCCTGCACTCCACCGACATCACCGTCAGGCGTGTAAAGATGATCAACGACGGCCCCAACGGCGACGGCTGCGACCCTGAGTGCTGCGACCGCGTGCTGATAGAAGACTGCTTCTTCAACACCGGCGACGACTGCATAGCCATCAAAAGCGGCCGCAACCGCGACGGCCGCGAGCGCAACATGCCGTCGAAGAACATCATCATCCGCGGCTGCGAGATGAAAAACGGCCACGGCGGCGTGGTCGTGGGCTCCGAAATCAGCGGCGGCTGCCAGAATGTGTTTGCCCACGACTGCGTGATGGACTCGCCCAGTCTGGAGCGCGTGCTGCGTATCAAGACCAACTCGTGTCGCGGCGGCATCATCGAGAACATCAACATGAAGGACATCAAGGTGGGCCAGTGCAAGGAGGCCGTGCTGAAGATCAACCTCGACTACGAGCACAATGAGATTTGCTGCCGAGGCTTCAACCCCACGGTGCGCAAGGTATATATGGAGAATGTCACCAGCGAGAAGTCTAAGTATGGCGCCCTGATCATCGGCCTCGACACCGTCTGCAATGTCTACGACGTGATGGTGAAGAACTGCCGTTTCAACGGCGTTGCCCAGGGCAACAAGATTACCGGACAGACGCGTAACATCCACTACGACAATTACTTCTGCAACGGCTCGCTCTGTCTCACGGAGATGCCCTATAAGCACTACTCCGAGTGGATGACCTACTCGGAGATGAAGCGCACGCCGAAGTCGTATATGCTCGACTTCTCTACCCGCCCCAAGTGGAGCTACGTCATGGGCATCGAGCTTGAGGGTATGCTCGACACCTACCTGCGCTACGGCGGCGACGAGATTCGCAAGTACTGTCAGGAGTACACCGACACAATGATCAACGAGAAGGGCGACATCCGCGGCTACAACATCCTCGACTACAACCTCGACAACATCCGTACCGGCCACTTCGTCACCCGCATGTATCAGCAGTGGCCCGAGAAGAAGAACCTGCTGGCCATGCAGACCATGATGAAGCAGCTGCAGAACCAGCCGCGCACCGTGGCCGACAAGGTCTACTGGCACAAGGCCATCTACGCCTACCAGGTGTGGCTCGACGGCATCTTCATGGGTCTGCCCTACCGTTGCCTGACGGCACCCATCACCAATAATCCCCAAAAATCCCAAAAATCCCAGAAGCCCCAGAAGCCCCAAAATCCCCTATCCCCCCAAACCCTCGCCATCTACGACGACGCCGTCAACCAGCTGAAGGTAACCTATGAGCGCACCCTCGACCCGAAGACGGGCCTCAACCGCCACGCCTACGACGAGACGCGCAAGGCTTTCTGGGCCGACCCCGAGACGGGCCTGTCTCAGCACTGCTGGGGCCGCGCCCAGGGTTGGTACACGATGGCTCTGATTGAGGTGCTCGACGCCCTGCCCGAGAGCTATAGCCGCCGCGACGAGGTCATCGACCTGCTGAAGAAAGACTTCGACGCCATTCTGAAGTGGCAGGACAAGCAGAGCGGCACGTGGTATCAGGTGATGGACAGCCCCGGCCGCGAGGGAAATTACTTAGAATCTACCTGCTCGGCTATGTTTACCTACGCCCTGCTGAAGGCTTACCGCAAGGGCTACGTCGGCGCCAAATACCGCGATGCGGGCATCCGCGCCTATCGCGGCATCATCAACAACTTCATCCGCATCAACGAGGATAAGACCATCTCGCTGACCAGCGGCTGCTCGGTGGCCGGCCTCGGCCCCGCCGCCACCCCCGAGGTGGAGGCCGCGCTGAAGAAGATCAACCCCAAGGGCAAAGTCAAGGAGAACCGCCGCCGCGACGGCAGTTACAGCTACTACCTCTCAGAGAAAGTCCGCGACAACGACGCCAAGGGCCTCGGCCCCTTCATTTGGGCATCGCTGGAGATGGAGATGCTGGGCTACGACACCGGCAACACCCTGGCCGAGATTAATCGTCCGGCCGTGGTGGGCCGCAACAACCCCGTCATCACCGAGGCCGACCCGCTGGCCTCGCTCACCGTGGGCAACGGCCACTTCGCCACGACGGTCGACGTCACCGGCATGCAGTCGTACCCTTTTGACTATGAGGCAGGTGTGCCTCTGACAGCCATGTCCGACTGGGGATGGCATAAGTTCGAAAACGCCGCCGGCCTCACCCCCGCAGAGAGCGAAAAGACCTTCGACCTAGGCCACGGCCACCCTGAGGCTTACGCCGTAGAGTATAAAGCCTCGAAGGGCGACGACGCCCGCCGCGTGGCTGCCACGGAATATTTCCGCGTGAACCCCCACCGCCTGAACCTCGGCATCATCGGCTTAGAGCTTTATCGTGATGGGGCTAATGGGGCTAATGGGGCTAATGGGGCTAATGGGGCTAATGGGCCCCAGTCGTCCCAGAAGCCTCAGAAGCCCCAGCAGCCCCAGCAGCCCCAGCAGCCCCATAACCTCATCCCCCTGAGCGACCTCACCGACATCCGCCAGGAGCTGCAGCTCTACGACGGCAAGATTGAGAGCAGCTTCCGCGCCGACGGCCAGCCCGTGGAAGTGACCACCGCCGCCCTGCAGAACAAGGACGCCGTCATCTACCGCATCAAGACGCCCCTGCTCAAGGACGGCCGCGCCCGCGTGAGCATCCGCCTGCCCTACCCCACCGGCCGTCATGCCGACGCTGCCACCGACCTGACGAAACCCGGGCGCCACACCTCACGCATCGTCAGCAGCGGCAAAGACTACGCCGTCATTGACCACCAGATAGACAGCACCCGCTACACGCTGACCCTGCAATGGGAGGGCGACGCCACCATCACCGAGTGCGACCGCCACTACTTCACCCTCACCACCACCAGCGACGTGCTGGCCTTCAAAGCCACCTATACAGCCCCCCTTTCTGCCCCCGACAGGGCTACAATAGCTGGCAAGCCCACTGTAAGCGGAATTGCTGGCAATCCCGCATCTAAGACTAATGAAGCCCCCTCGGGGGCTGTAGGAGGGGCTTTGGTCTTCGACCAAGAGCTGCGCGCCGTCATCCGCTCCTGGAACCGCTGGTGGCAGCAGGGCGCCATCGTCGACTTCTCGCAGTGCACCGACCCGCGCGCCCGCGAGCTGGAGCGCCGCGTGGTGCTCTCGCAATACCTCACCCAGGTGAACTGCGCCAACTCCCAGCCGCCGCAGGAGACGGGCCTGACCTACAACTCATGGTTTGGCCGCCCCCACCTGGAGATGACCTGGTGGCACATGGTAGACTTCGCCCTGTGGAATCGCCCCGAGGTGGTGGCCCGCGTGATGGACTGGTACAACGACGTGGCCTACCCCGTGGCGCGCCAGATAGCTCAGCGCCAGGGCTTCAAGGGCATCCGCTGGATGAAGATGACCGACCCCTGGGCCGGCGAGGCGCCCTCTAACACGGGTTCGTTCCTCATCTGGCAGCAGCCACATTATATATATATGGCTGAGGAGCTCTACCGCGCCAACCCCACGGCAGAGACGCTGAAGAAATATGCCACCCAGGTAGAAGAAACCGCCGAATTCATGGCCGACTTCGTCAACAAGGCTACCACAAGCGCCCAATTCTCCCAATTCTCCCAGTCGCCCCAGAAGCCCCATTCGCCCCAGAAGCCCCAGAAGCCCCAGCCCCCCTACTACCTGCAAGGCGCCACGGCCATGCAGGAGTCGATGTCGAAGGACTTCTCCTTCAATCATCCCTTTGAGCTGGCCTACTGGCAGTACGGCCTCAATGTGGCCAACGCCTGGCGCGAGCGCATGGGCAAAGCGCGCAACGCCCATTGGGACGCCATTGCCGACGGCCTTACGCCCCTGCCGCTGCGTGACGGCAGTATCTACACCGCCGGACTGCCGAAGGGCAAGACCGCCGGGCTGCCGTCGTTTGACCCGTTCGACACCGTAGGGAGCGGCACCGCCGCTGCACAGCCGACGCAAGGAAAGACCACGCTGCAGACCTTCGACGAGAAGTGCCGCAACGACCACCCGGCAGTGCTGGGAGCCTGCGGCCTGCTGCCCCTGTCAGAGAGCCACCCGCTCTATGACCCTGCCAAGATGGCCACCACGCTGGGTTGGGTGATGAAGAACTGGAACTGGCAGACCACCTGGGGCTGGGACTACGGCATGGTGGCCATGGCCGCCGCCCGCTTAGGACTGCCGACCACAGCCCTCGACGCCCTGCTCATCAACACTCAGAAGAACACCTACCTGAAGAACGGCCACAATTTCCAGACCGCCGACCGTCTGCGCCTCTACCTGCCCGGCAACGGCGCCCTGCTGTCGGCCATTGCCATGATGTGCGCCGGATGGGACGGCTGCCAGCAGCCCACGAACCCGGGCTTCCCGCAGGACGGCTCATGGAACGTGCGCTGGGAAGGACTGCAGCGCATGCAGTAAGACACGACACCTCTCTCGCTGATGCTTTACCCCAACCCCCGATAACACTTTAAATGATGATAAACAATTAATTTGGTATGTTACTTAGACATCAACAAAGAATATGAACAAACAACTACTGATACTGGCTCTGGGGCTGCTGACGACGGTGGCAGCCACGGCCGCCGATTACGACCAGAACGCACCCTTCGGCTTCTGCACCCGCTCGTCGCGCACCAGCGCCACGAGTGTCTATAATATCACCGGCGGGAGCTGCTACAACTACCCACTGCCCGCCAACTTCACGGGCAAGAGCACTGTACTGACGGCTACCGGTCAGGATATGAAGAGCACTATTGAAAATGCCATCAAGCAGAACGACGTCATCATCTTCGACGGTTCACAGGGCGACTTCATCGTCTCAAGCAACATCGGCGTAACCACCAACGGCAAGACGCTGCTGGGCATCAATGGCGCACGTCTCTGCACGCAGTGGCACGTCACGCCGGAGATGAAGCAGGCGCTCAACGCCGCCGGCGTTCCCAGCATGAGCACCAGCAGCGGCGGCGGCACATTGCCCAACGGCACTAAGGTCATCGAGCAGGCTGAGTATAACACGCGCCGCATACTCATCGAGATGACCGGCGACAGCAAAGAGAACTTCCGCAATTCGGGCGTTTTATCACTCAGCGGTTGCGAGAACATCATCATACGCAACATCACCTTCGTTGGTCCCGGCTCCGTCGACGTCGGCGGCAAGGACCTCATCTCGGCCACCAAGGCCAAGCACTGCTGGATAGACCACTGCGCCTTCCAGGACGGCATGGACGGCAACTTCGACATCACTCAGCAGTCGGACTTCTTCACCGTCAGCTGGTGTACCTTCAGCTATACCGACCGCTCATATATGCACCAGAACACCAACCTCATAGGCAGCAGCGACAGCGAGGCTACGGGCTATCTGAACACCACCTTCGCCTTCAACTGGTGGGGCACGGGCTGCAAGCAGCGTATGCCCATGGCGCGCGTGGGCAAGATTCACATGCTCAACAACTACTTCACCTGCAGCGGCTCCAGCAACTGCATCAACCCGCGCAAGAACTCAGAGTTCCTCATCGAGGGCAACTACTTTGCCTCCGGCGTGAACAACTACTACGGCCAGAGCGGAGCCACCGCCGTGACCTGGCGTTCGGACAACTACGTGGCCGCCACTACGAAGAAGCACTCCTCGACGGGGGCTACCGTCAGCGTGCCTTACGACTATACGGTGGCACCAGCCAGCGACGTGCCGTCAGCCGTGAAGGCCGGTGCCGGTGCCACGCTCTTCGCTGCCGACGCCACCACCATACGCCCGCTGACGCAGCATGCCGGGGAGGATGAGCAAGGCCCTTTTTACAACCTTCGCGGGCAGCGCGTGGACAGCAGTTATAAGGGGCTTGTCATTTGCAACGGCAGGAAACTGCTGAAATAGCCTATATTTTTTACTGTTACTTAAGATACGAATAATCCACACACACATAACAATGATTAAGAAAGCACTACTCTTAATAACCACTAACATTCTCACACTCTCGGCACTGGGGCAGGTGCCTGCCTTCCCCGGTGCCGAGGGCGTGGCCCGCTACACCACCACCGGTGGCCGCGGCGGACAAGTGATTCACGTGAGCAACCTCAACGACTCCGGCCCCGGTTCGCTGCGCGCCGCTTGTACCACCAGCGGCAAGCGTGTCGTGGTGTTCGACGTGTCGGGAACCATCCAGCTGAAGTCGCAGCTAAAAATCAACAAAGACGACATCACTATCCTCGGACAGACCGCTCCCGGCGACGGCATCTGCGTGAGCGGCCACACGCTGAACATCTCGGCCAACAACGTCATCTTAAGATTTCTGCGCTGCCGTCTGGGCGACGAGACCAATACCGAGGACGACGCCATGAACGCCTATTTCCACACCGGCAGCGAGAAGAAGAACATCATCATCGACCACTGCTCCTTGAGCTGGTCAGTAGATGAGTGTGGCTCGTTCTACGGCATAGAGAATTTCACACTACAATGGTGCATGCTCTCCGAGAGCCTGGTCAACAGTATCCACGGCAAGGGTGCCCACGGCTACGGCGGCATCTGGGGCGGCAAGAACGCTGCCTACCACCACAACCTGCTGGCTAACCACTCTAGCCGCAACCCGAGGTTTGACCACGACTACGTCAACACGCAGAAAGGCCCCGTCGACTATATCAACAACGTGGTCTACAACTGGGGCGGCAACAGCACCTATGGCGGTGAGTCGGCCAACGACAACAACGACTTCAAAAAGTACAACATCATTAACAACTACTACAAGCCGGGGGCAACGTCGAGCAACAAGGCTCGCATCATCAACCCCACAACGAAGTGCTCGAACTGCACCAAGGCCATGGGCACGAGCACCGTCGTTCCCGGACACTTCTACATCACCGGCAACTACATGTATGGCTCGACGGCAGTAACCAATGACAACTGGCAGGGCGTACACCCCGACAACAACACCACGGCGGTGAAGAACAGCATCAAGTCGGCCACTCGCTTCGTGGCCGAGAACAGCGACCAGCTGACCACCATGCACACGGCACAGAAGGCCTTTGACAAGGTGCTGGCCTATGTGGGGGCCTCCTACCGCCGAGACAGCGTTGACCGCCGCATTGTGAAGGACACGCGCAACGGCACCTACACCTTCAAGGGTAGCAACGGCTCTACGGGCGGATTCATCGACACCCAAGGCGACGTCGGCGGATGGCCCACGCTGGAAACCTACGATGTGATGGCCGACAGCGACGGCGACGGCATGCCCGACGTGTGGGAGCAGGCCAACGGCGGCAACCTGGATCCCAAGGCCTATACCCTAGACGCCAAGGGATACTACACCAACATTGAAGTGTATGCAAACTCTTTGGTGGAGGACTTGATCAAGCAACAGAACGCCGATGCCGACTTCACCCTAGAGGAATACTACCCCGCAACGACGCGCGCCGCAGGTGTGCACTACTACGACGGCACCCCCGCCCGCAAAGGCTACGGCAGCAACGACGACGACCCTACGCCAACAGAGCAACAAGCCATTTACACATGGGACCAAGGCACTGAGCGCGGCGGCACCATCGTGGCTCAGGACGGCACGAGCGTAGGCATCGCGCGCGACGGCTATACCGTTATCCAGCTTAACGGCAAGAAAGCTACTGTCGACGAGAGCGCCTATGTGGAGCTGACACTCAACGAGGCTCTTCAGGAGAAAGACCAGCTGAGCATCACTGCCTACCGCAACAAGGATACCGACGCCGCCGGTTCTATCTACTTCAAGTTTGCCAACGGCACGATTATCGACGACGAATACCTGTTCAACAACATCCATGCCAACGTAGGCCAGCAACCTAACACCAACGTGTGGACGGTGGGGGCCGGAGCCGGCAGCAAGAGTCTCAAGATGACGCGCGGCAAATCGGGCACCAATGTTTTTATCATCAAGCTTGAGGTGCTGCGCAGCGTGGCTACTGGCATCAGCAACGTTGCCGCAGAGCGCACCACCGGCGCCGTCTACAACCTCAGCGGCCAGCGCGTGGGCAACAGCTACCGCGGACTCGTCATCAAGAACGGCCGCAAATACACCGCTCGTTGAAGGAATACCTACAACAAACATATTAAATAACCCTAAAAAAAACATTAAGCTTATGAAGATTCAATTTTTACGTTTGACGCTGCTGAGCCTGCTTACGCTGCTCTGCAGCACAGTGTCGGCTAAGGAGGTGACGATGGCCTACACAGGCACTACCACCACCAACATGACCGGCGAAAACGACGCTGCCCTCATGGGCCTCGACGCCACCGCATGGTCGGTAATCGGCGACAAAGGTGCCAACAGCAATCTGCCCGGCCTCAACAAAGCCGGCGACATGCGATTCTACTGGTCGGCCGACGGCGGCAACACCGTCACCGTGGAGTCGCTCTCGGGCGAGACCATCAACAGTATCCACATCAGCTTTACCGGCGCCAGCTACAGCAATGTATCTGTCACCGTTGACGGCAAAGCCGTAACAGGCACCGACGGTGACTACACCATCGGCGCCAAGAAGTTTGTGCTGGGCAATGCCAACACCGAAAACGCCCAGGTGCGCATCAAGAGTATCATCATCGACTACGGCACGGGCGAAACCACCCACCCCACCTACACGTCGCTGAAGGACATTCAGGCCGAAGCCAAGAGCGCCAGCACGCCCGTCATCATCAAGTTTGACGGACAGCAGGTGGTCTTTGTCAGCGGCAGCAATGCCTACATTGCCGACAGTGAGGGCTACGGACTGCTGGTCTACACCAAGAACCACGGCCTGGAGGTTGGCGAGAAGCTCACCGGCGAGATGGAATGTTACCTGACGCTCTATCAGGGCAATGCCGAGATTACCGACTTCAAGAAGGACGCTCTGACCACCAGCAATGGCGACGTGGCAGCTACCGAGAAGAAGATTGCCGACATCAGCAAGGCCAACCAGAGCACGCTGGTGACACTGAAGGGCGTGACCTATCAGGCCGGCGAGGGTGACAAACTGCTAACCGACGGCTCCAATAGCATCGTCTACTACGACAAGTTTAAGACCAGCGCCGCCCTGGAAGACGGCAAGAAGTACGAC
>OCTW011552183.1_pt1 | contig 10156 bp, 5 predicted proteins | sample 1539671 | NCBI WGS metagenome assembly OCTW01 (sample SAMN02144230, study PRJEB22623) | gut metagenome | biome: sheep rumen | host: Ovis aries | place: New Zealand
CACCTCAATAAAGTATATTAAGTAGACATTTTTTTTATGTTTTTTAAAGCGTTTTTTTCTATTCTAGATATTTGTGCTTGACTAATATTCAGTTCTTCACTAAGTTCTATTTGTGTTTTACCTTCTATATATCTATCTATCAAAACTTTTTTTTCTTTGTCTTTTAACTTATTTATTGAATCCTTTAAAACAATTACATTAATTAAATCATTATCGTTTTCATTATTAGACAATTGATCAAATAAGTATATTGTTTCTCCCCCATCATCATATATAGGTTCAAAATAACTAACTATATTCTTAGTAGCTTCTAAAGCAAAAATTATACTCTCTTTTTTTATATCTAATTCCTTACTAATTAATTCTAAGCTAGGTTCCTTTCCATAATCAACAATATATTCATTTTTAAATTTTAGTACTTTGTATGCTATATCTTTTACACTTCTAGATACTCTAATAGTAGAATTATCTCTTAAATATTTTCTGATTTCTCCTTCAATCATCAAAACAGAATAAGTTGAAAATTTAACTCCATATGATAAATCAAAATTATCTATTGCTTTTACTAATCCGATAACACCTATCTGAAATAAATCATCTAAATTTTCATCCCTATTAGAATATTTTTTTAAGATACTTAATACCAGTTTTAAATTTCCTAAAGTAAGTTTATCTCTTATATATTTATCATTCTTATTATCTTTTAATTTTAGAAATAGATTAGTCATTTCATCATCTGATAATCTTTCTAACTCACTAGTATTTATTCCTGTAATTACTACTTTATTTTTAGCCAAATTAAAATCTCCTTTCAAACTTGTTATGGTTTAAAAAGAGATTTTTATTCAAAAAAAATACCTATTACTAGGTCTTTTAAAAAATGGCGGAGCAGGAGGGATTTGAACCCTCGCGCCAAGTTACCCCAGCCTACATCCTTAGCAGGGACGCCTCTTCAGCCTCTTGAGTACTGCTCCAGACTGCAATATAATTTTATCATTTATTAATATTTAGGTCAATATTAAATAAGAAAAAAAACGAGTAAATATATTTTACTCGTCCTTCTTATTCATTTTCTTTTGTAAAATTATTAATCCTGATACTAACGCTATTAAAATACCAATTATTAAACCATATCTAACAATTTTTTGTCCTGTATCTAGATTTACATTTAATTCAGCTGTAGCAACTGGATTATATGTATTATACTCAGTTTTTGGTTTGTTAGTAATAATTGAATTACCAAATACTCTTCCAGTCTTATCTACAAAGAATGTAGCTACGTTAATTGTCTTCTTAGGTAATTCTTTACCTTCTGGTGCTTTTACTTCTAGGATTCTATATTGACCTTGTTCTAATCTAAATATAATTGCACTACCATTCTTAGTAGTAATTATTTTATTATCAGATTCTTTATTTACTATATAAACATTTGCTCTATCAGTTCTTGATGTTCTTTCTTCATCTAATTCAACATTTACATCAATATATTTCTTCTTTTCATTTAATTTTTGTAGTTTAAATTCTGCACCATCTAACAGGTTATTATATTCATCAAACTTATAGAATTGATATGGTGTTTCATTATTATATAATTCTACAGTCGCATCAACTTCACCTGCAGAGAATGGTATATAAACTAGTGCAAATCTAGTTTCATCACTTGGTAAACTATATCCAGGTCTAGATTCAACTTCCTCTATTACATAATAACTTTCAGCATCTAGATATTGAATAACTGCTTCACCTTCATGAATTTCTACATTTGATTCATCTTGTCCTATATTAGTATTAGTAAAGTCACTATTTACTAAGTCTTGATTAATTAGATTACAATTATCTATACAAGTAGTAATTACTGATGTATCTTTATTACCTCTATATTCATATTCACCATCACGTATAGTAGCTAATTTTAATAATGTCTTTTGTTGATTTTGAACACTTCTATTTGGATCATAATTATCAACTTTATAAACTTTAAATTTTGCTCCAGTTAATAATTCACCAGTTTCTAAGTCATATTTTTTTAATATAATCTTAGTTGGTTTATTTGGAACACTAACAACATCAACTGCAACGGTTTCATCACTTACAGTAAATGGAGTTATCTCTTTACCTCCAGATGGAGTATCATATCCCTTTGGTGCTTGAGTTTCAACTAATAAGTAATTATATTTTACATAAGATTTTGTTCCATCATTATTATTCTTAAATTCTCCAGCAGGAAGATATCTAATAATTAAATCTCCCTTATATGGATGTAAATCACTTGTTAAATTAGCATTATTTTGGCTTGAAGGATATCTATATACTTCCTTACCATAATCTTCATTATCTTGATGATCTTTAATTACTTCTCGTTTTTCAAATTTAATTAATTTTGAAGTTGCAGTAGTACAAACACTAGGATCAATTCCATCATTACATCTATAAATACTAAATGTTGTCTTTTCACTTCCTACAGTTTCACTAATGATATTTCCATATTTTAAATCACGTTTTTGGAATACTACTCTTGTTGGAGTATTATCAATTATATGAGTTTTTGTATCTCTTTCTTTTGAAGTCTTATTCTTGCCAACATCAAACTCTATTTCAGGATGATCTTCCGGAAGAATAAATACTGAATTATTTGGTACTCCTATTTCTTCGATGTAATACTTTGTTTCTCTACATAAATGTTTAATTTTAATATTACCACAATATGTATGGATTACTTCTTGGGTATTAGTTGTACCATCATCTAATACATATCTATATAATGCATATGCACTACCATTATTAGCATTTGTTAAATTACATGTTCCAACATTCTTAACAAATTCTAATTTTAATCTTTTCTTTTGAGCATCTTTTAATACAAAATCAATTGTATCAAATAACTTTACTTCCTCATCATTTTCTAACTTAGATTCTACTTCCGAATTTGTAGATCCATCTAAATACTTATAAATATCATTTTTTGCAAAATTTATTTCTGTTACAGTATTTGTTAATCCTGTTGTTGTTATTCCTCCACCAACAGAACATTTACTTGATTTAGTTGTAATCTTCCATGCTTCACTATCACTTTCTTCTATATAATAGAAACCTAAAGATTCACATTTATTTTGATTCATATCTTTGCATCCAGTTGTACTATTTTCAACAATCTTATATGTAAATTCATGTGGTAATAATTTAATATCTATTTTTCTATTACTATCTAATTGTAAATCTTCAACTTGATCACTACTTCTTGTATATCCAGGTACACCACTCGCATATTCATAATGACCATCAGATATTTTCTTAAACTTAAGGATAGTAGTTCCATACTTAACGTTAAACTTTAATTTTCTTAATTCTTCAGTAGTTTTCTTATATTGTGGATCATTTACATCTGCAGTTATATCATTATCTACTTTCTTTGTTAATTCAAATTCAGTTTCACAGTTAATAAATCCAGTTACTTGTGAAGCGTTTGAACTAGTAATAATTTTACTATAGTATGCATTAGCTGCCTTTTGAGGAATACTTGTAACTCTACCAAAAGCATGATATTGAGCAGGTTTAGTTTCTTCTATAGTATAAGTTCCAGCTTTCATGCCTGCAACACAAATTTCACCTGGAGTACTTCCACCATTTGTTTTTGTATCATATGTTTTTAATACAGTTCCAGTAGTATTTGCTCCACCATCTGCTATATAACAAGTTTTAGTTATATTTCCTTTTTTAACAGATTCTTTATTAGCTTTTACTGTAATATATTGACCAGCACTATTTTTTACTTTAAATTCTGCGTTATTAAGCATTGTATTATTATTCTTTTCTGATACTTTATACCAGTTTAATACCAACTTAGAATCTTTAAATTCTACTGCAGTAGCAGAACATGTTCCATTAGCGTTTGCACCTTCACCCATCTCTGAAGCATTTACCTTCTTCACTTCAGTAGAAAGGCCATATCCTTCTGGAGCTACAGTTTCTCTTATTTGGTATTGACCAGAATTTGATGCAACATAGAATGTAGCTATACCAGTAGATGTATCTGTTTTAGCTGTATATGTCTTATTTCCTTTAGTTGCAGTAAATGTTGCTTGTTTCTTTATAACTGCACCAGTATCAGCATCAATTTTCTTAACCCTTAAACAATAATATACTGGAGTATTATTTTTCTTATTACTAGATAATACATCATCACCCTTAAAACCAGTTGGACAATGGTATTTTTTAGTAGATGTATTATATACCATTTCAACAACGCTCATTGTTGAATTTTTTGGTAATAAATCATTTTTATTATTATTCCATAAAGTTAAAGAATAGGTCTTATTTGGACATTTTACTTTACCAGTATACTTACTTGGAGATGTTTCTTTTACATTCCATAAGTTGTTAGTACCTAACATTGTGAATAATGCTGTACCATCGCTAGTTACACAATTTGTTGATTCATACAATGCACTTCTCTTATCACCACTTGCATTTGCATGAACTACAGACACAGCTCCACCTGTTTTTGCTTCTGCAGTATCAGCAACTTGAGAATTATTTCTCCACAATCTAAATAATGCATTATTTACTTTACCTGTACAAACATTTTGAAGTTGATTATTTTGAGGATTAATGTCTTGAATTGTAGCTGTCTTATATACTTTAGTTGCATACCATTTTCTTCTATTTGTATAATCAGCTGATGCTGTGTATTTTTTATTGACTTTAGGAGATAATTTACTAAGTGTTACTTTTACACACTTTGACTTATCCTCCCATTTAACATCATCTAATTTTGTAGTTTCACCAATATAATATGTTCCAAGTTTAACTTCTGTCCATTTTGCTTTTCCATCTGCACCAGTTGTTACTTGTCCATAAGATGTTGCATTTTTACAGTTTTTATCTGAATATAATTTAAATTTATAACCTTTAGGACTTTTTTCAGCAGCTGTTGAAGCTCCTTCAATCTTCTTAGTAACTACAATATTACCTTTTTCTTCAGGAATAGTTCTCCAAAATATTAAATTTTGGTTATATGGCTTTCTTATAATATAAACATGGAAAGTACTTGGAGGCGCAGGTCTTGATCTATACAAACAAATAATATCTCCACGACCACAATTCCAAGCATTAGGATTATTGTCCCTAATATTACTAACTAATCCAGAAGGGACACCATATGTCCAGTTTCCATAATAAGCTTCATCCTCATAGAAATATGAAAGAATAACATGAGAATATGCATATTGACCAGCTCCGTCACTTTTTCCAACTCCTAAACAGTTATAAAATCCATCCTTCATTGCTTGATCCCATCCAGGAGCATCATAAGAATAGTATAATGCTTTTACTGTAGGTCCCCACCCTGAATTATTAGTTACTTCCTCATAACTTTGAGTACCATAAACAGCTGTTAAATTAGGTTGTACACAATACATATTATATGTAGAGCTTCCAGCTTCATAATATCTATGTGTTGACCATGAACCATATGAAACAGTACCACCATTTGTAACGTTTACTGTAGCTGCATCAACCGTTTCATATCTAAAAAAAGAGAATAGTATAATTAATAAAACTAAAAATCTATATTTTTTCATTTTGTTCACCTACTTTCTCTTGATTCTAACTTGAATCTTTCTAATGCAGTAAATTTTATTCCCTGTTTTATCTGTCTGAATTGCACTTGCTCCACTAGGAAACCATTCACTCCATTTATTTTCTTTTGTATATGTTCTATATTGTAATTCATATTTTTTATATAATTTTTCTGAAAAATTAATAATTAAACTTTTTATTTTATCTTTTTTATTTCCAACAGTTTTACCATTTTTTTGTTCTTTTTCGTATTTAAAAAATTCTTCTTTTTCACCTTTACTAACAGTATAATAAATTACCCCTCTTAAACGAGATTTTACTTTAAATTGCATTGCTGTTATATAATGATCATTTCCAGAAACTTCACCAGTTTTACTCCATTTTGACCATCCATCTTCATTAGTATAAGTTCTATAAAAAACACTCACATTATCTTTTGTTATATATAAAAATAGTGATATACCAATAGCAATTATGATTACAGGTATTCCTATATATAACAATAATTTTTTCCAATCCATTTTACTATTCCTCCATATTCTCTCATTATGTTTAATTATATCATATAAAAAATGATTAGTAAATAAAATTTATTTACATTTACTACTTTTTATGCTAAAATTAAATCATAATAATAAGGGAGATGTTTATGGAAAAATTAAAGAATAAAAAGCTATGGATTATAATAGCCTGTATTATTATAATCATAATCATATTTTTAGTATTATTTTTACCAAAACTGAAAATGGATGGTCTAGAAAATGATAGTAAAGTTAAGTTTTATTATAAAACACATTCAAAATCAGGTTGGACAAAATGGAGTTATAATGGTGTTACTTCTGGTGTAGATAATACATCAATTGATGGAATTCAATTTAAAAATAGAACAAGATTATCTGGAGAAGTATATGTAAGAACACATAATAAAAATAAATGGCAAGACTTAGATTGTACAAATAAAGAAAAATGTGAATATAAATCTAATGTTGATGGTATTAAAGCATCATTAACAGGAATTATTGATAAGAATTATGATATTTATTATAGAGTACATACTAAAAAACAAGGTTGGTTAACATGGGTAAGTAATGGCGAAGGTGCTGGAATTAATAACGATGAAATAGATAAATTTCAAATAAAAATAATACCAAAAAATGCATTTTTATATGATTATTTAAAAGGATATGAAAAAGACAAAAATACAAATATGATTGAAGAATAAAGCAACTAATAAAGTTGCTTTTTTTAATACAATAAAAAAGAGTCAATAATGACTCTTTTACTATTCTACATCATAAGACCAACTTATTTTTTTTACAATACCATGTTTGTAGTTTATTGTTAATTTAGCAATATTATTTGGAATATCTACTTCATTAGAAATATTTTTATCTCTATTTACATATTCTACTTTATCTTCGCTTCTTATTCCATAATAAACATTCTCTTTTAATGCCTCATCTTTTAAAGATTCAGCAGAATAATTACCATATAAATATTCATTCTTTTTATTATCAATTCTAAACTTATTCATTACTGAAGTTATTCTATTACCTACTCTTATTTTTCTTGATAATTTATACTTTCGAGAAGTTACTTCGACTTTATTTAAAGTATAATCATCATAATATTCTTTTAAAGTTACTTTTATTCCTGAATAAGTTAAAATTTTATAACTATATCCATTCTTTATTACTTTCTTTTCTTTAGTAGGTTTACCAAAATGCTTAACTACTTCCTTTTCTGTTGAATTATATTTTAATGAATCAACAGTTAAATCAGAAACATTAAATATTTCTTTAGAATTTTTTAATAAATTGATTTCAGAATAATTTCTAAAGCGACTAGTAAATATAAATAGAATTATTGCCAAAACAACTACAAATACTAATAACGCTATACTCTTTTTATTAATAGGATTATTATCAATTTTATTTTTCATTTAAAACACCCTTTCTATCATTAACAATTAGTAGAGTAACTCTCATTACTCTACTATTATATTGTTAATAGGAACTGTAATAACAGGTCTTACTTCTTTTGCACTACTTGCAACATCTTTTGAATTAATATGTTGTGTATTATCTATAAACATTGCCTTATTATGAACTGAATTTTGTTGAATACCATAATCTACTAAACCATAATTTGTTGTATGTTCTTTATTAGAATATGTATTGTTATATGCATTAATATATTGTTGTAAATAATAAGGTGAAATGTAATCAGAATTTTGTAACCAGAATGATTTAGTTCCATATAACCAAGAAGTATCTGACAAACCACTTTCTGGTGATGTTAAATATGTATATTCATCTAGTGTTAATAATCTAACTTTTGTATTAGTATACATACCTGAAATACATTGTCCATTCATAGTTCCACCATACGATCCATCTTGTAAACCAGATGCATCATCACATACTACGTTATCTCTTAATGAAGGTAAATCTAACGTATTAGAATTAGCCCAGTTTCCATTAATAAATGCATTAATTTGTGATTCACTCCACTTATAAGTAGCTGAATTAGATAATGTATGACTCATTGAATCAGTTATTGTACCAGATTTTGCTAATAATGTAACATCTTCTGCAGTAACATTAATAACATTCCAATCTACTCCCGCATATGTTATTTCATCACCCAATTTGTAAGTTTCTCCATTTACATATTGAGCATCATCTGCAAGTTGTTCTGGATCATACATTGTACTCTTTGTTACAGCTACAGTATTCAAGAATGTTCCAGTTTCTTCTCTTTCTGGCATATATAGAACAATTTGTAAGTATTTTGATTCACCAGGTTTAATTAAAGTATCAGATAATGTATCAGTCATAATCATTCCATCTGCAACTTGAACCCATTCTTGATTTTCTTGTAATGTACTATCAAAGTACATATCTTGTGGTAAATAATCTTGAATTTCATTAATAAATCCTGATTTATTAGAATTATTCTTAATTTCTATTCCATAATAAACTTTAGCAGAAAGTCTCTTACTATCTCTTACACTTATAGAAACTATAGATTCATTATTATAATTATTTGTAGTTAATGAACCATTGTAATTAAGATCAATTCTAGTAATATATTTTCTCATTGAGAATCCAAATGATTGTTTTGATAATAAACCAATATCCATATTTTTTACTTCTGTTATTTCTTTACTTAATCTAATTCCATTTGGATCATCTGGTATCTTTTTATTAGTTATTTCAGCATATCCTTTATCACTTACTTTATATGCATCAGAATCTTTATCTGTATCTTCAGTAGCATATCTTAGTGTCAAATCATATGTATTTGCATCATAATTAAATCCAATTTTATATCTACCTCTATCAAGATTTTTGAATGAATACTTTCCATCCTTATCAGTAGATGTTTCACTAACTTTAGCTACGTTATTATCACCATCTATTGAATATAAAGTAACTGGTATACCAGAAATTGGTTTTTCATTTCCATCTTGTACACCGTCACCACTTATATCCATAAATGCTTTACCTGATATTTTTCTACTAACAACAGATGCTTTTACAACATTTGATGTATTTTTTGTTAATTCTTTTGTTTCTCCAACAAAACTATTATTATAAGTATCTTCGTAATTGTTGCCTTTTGTTTTTAATGATACTACTACATCTCCCATATATGATGATACAGGAATACTAATACCTTGTATTTTAATAGCAGTAACTTTATCTATATATGCTTCTGTTACATCGCATTCTTCAAATTTATTATCACTGTTTAAAGGTTCTCTCTTAATCTTTGATGGTGTATCCTTAGAACACAACACTCTTGCATCTGCGATTGAATCTGGTAAATCAACTTTTACACTATATGTTCCAGAAACTTGAGATCCATTATCATCACCTTTAAATGGTAATACATCAATAATTGAATAATCATCTACTTTTTTTCCTGTATTGTTATAAGCTTTTAATATATAATTAATTTCAGAATTCTTTTCTATAACAGTACCACTCTTACCAATTTCTTGTTGTACAATTACATCCTTAACACCTGTTGCATAAATAGTAAAGCTAGATGATAATAATCCAAATAGACTATTATCTACTTCATTATTTATATTTCTAGCATTAACAGTACTTGTTACTGTTATTGGAACAGATGTTTCTGTTATTGTAGGTTTTAATCTTGTTCTAAATTGAATTTCTGGTATATTCATATTTGGTTTTGTATATGGTAATGAATAATATAAAGTAGTTCCATTCGCTGTTTTATTAACACTATATGGTTGTCTTAAAGATTTATCAGCAAAATATTCTAACTCTTTAGGAATATTTACAGTTACTACTAAATCATTAATATACCATACATCATCAGCACCAACATCCATATTGTTATCTTCTATTATTGTTTTTGCACTAAATGTAATTGTGTCATTATCTTTTATATCATAACTTGTCTTTAACGACCCATCCGAATTCTTATTAACTACAGTTAAATCTTCTCTTGAAGTGAAATTAACTACTCTTAATGCATCACCAAACATGCTTGTATCACCACTAATAAGTCTGTTACCTACATAAGTTGGTTTAATATAGTT
>OCTW011307486.1_pt1 | contig 10154 bp, 8 predicted proteins | sample 1539671 | NCBI WGS metagenome assembly OCTW01 (sample SAMN02144230, study PRJEB22623) | gut metagenome | biome: sheep rumen | host: Ovis aries | place: New Zealand
AAAGCGTATATCGGATTCCAGAATGATTATGAAGTAAATACAGGGCTTGGCTTTGGGGCGGACAGGCATAACCCCGCAATAGGGACTATGCTTGCCATGTATGGCCACAGGCATTTTGCGGATAATAACGGGGGTTATGACAGGGTACCGTGTCCCGCCACGAATACAGCCGCATTACTTACATGCGGGCTGAAAAACGGGAAGACGGGAAGCAGGCAAATACAGCGCCTGGAAGGTATTACCGTATATCCGGAAGAATATTTCAACCCTATGAACTGGAATAACGGGAAAATACAATTGACAGAAAACACATATACCATACATCATTATGCCGGGTCATGGAGCAGCGCTCAGACAAAAAAGATGGCCAGAATAAAAAAAATAATGCCTGACTGGGTGCTGCGGGGCCATGACAATAAGGTTGCTCAGAAAGATATCGAAAAGGTTATGAAAGGCCTTGCCGGCCGGGGTTGAATTGTGGAAGAAAAAATCACTTATATTATCGTCACCTGGAACAACGAAAACGAAATCCGGGAATGTCTGGATTCTATAGAAAAGTATTCCAGCTCCCCGCACAAGATACTCGTGGTTGACAACAAATCAACAGACCAGACGGTAAAGATCATAAGGGAAGAGTATAAGCAGGCAGACCTGGCCGCTAATGATGTAAATATGGGGTTTGCCAAGGCAAATAATGTCGGCCTGGAAATGGTAAAATCCCCCTATGTATGTTTCCTGAACCCGGATGTCATCCTAACGGAGGATATTGCGGCACCCTCGATAAAAGAACTGGAAGGGAATAGGGACATAGGCCTTGTATCCTGCAGGTTAAACAACAGGGACGGGTCGTGGCAGCCTTCCACGTTTTCATTTGCAAACAGCAAGAATATGTTTAACGAGATACTCCATATTGGAGCGTTTATGCCGCAGTCCATTTGTAGAAAAAGGTATATAAACTATTACCATCCGACAGAAAGGTTCTATCCTGACTGGGTCATTGGCGCGGAAATGGTCATGCGGACACCTGATGCAAGGGCGGTAGGCGGGTTTTCAACAGAATATTATATGTATACAGAGGATATGGATCTTTGTAAAAAAGTGGATTTATATTTAAAAAAGAAGATCCTCTTTATACCGGGTCATTCCCTTGTCCATTTGGGCGGGGCCAGTGAATCGCAGAATATCAGTTATGATAAGCAGAAAAAGTTGTTTGAAAACGACCTCTTTTTTGTAAAAAAATTCTACGGGGAAAAAGAGGCGCAAAGGACGAAGGAAAAAATGATACAGGCATACAGGATCCGGTTGCATATGCTGAAGATGTTCTATCAAAAACATGATAGGGATTTCCAGATAGAAAAAACAGAAAAGGCTTTGGAAATGATAGAGGGGATCAGGCGTTAATGGCAGTATTTGTCGGAATCATATTTGTCATTTTTCTGGTATTTTTAATTTTGAAAAGGAATGTTGATTTTTTTCATCCGGCTATCCTTTTTACCATTATCATACTGGGCACCTATTTTCTGGCATGCCTGCGCCTGTCAGACCTCCAGACGGAATATCCGCTTTGGTTTACCATGCTGATATTTGGGATGGTGTCCGTGTTCTGGCTCGGTTGTAAGGCCGGGCAGGTATTACCAGTGCCGGAAGGAAAGGAAATGGAATATTATTCGGAGTCCACCATGAGGCTGGTTGTCCGGCTATTGTGGCTGGCAATTATCATTTCCTTTCTGATAACGACAAAAACCCTCGGGGCACCCCCGGCAATCAGCGGGACCAACAGGGCGGATTATTTCGTATCCGGCTGGGGCTCAATCGTCTTACTGCAATCCACGTTGTTGGCATTATTATTATATGACCATTACAATGAAAACGCGGTTGGGAAGCCATTCTGGTTTTATGTTGTCACGATCGCTGTCGTGGCTGCGCTGTTTGCCAATAAATTTCAAATCCTGTATATGCTGGTCCTGATCATGGCCGCAAAAAATTCATACGGCAAAAAGGTCAGGTTGTGGGGAATCCTGGTGGCAGCCGCTGCCGCAGTTCTGATCTTTACGGTCTTGTTTTTATTCGTTTATGAGGATATGTATGGGATTTCCATTGACGACATATACATGGGGTATAAAATGCATATACCCTCCCATATGAAATTCCTGACACAGCCTTATTTGTACGCGGCATTTAATTACGAAAACCTGTATCATTATCTGACAGGGGACACACATCATATCCACGGGTATAAGTCATTCAATGCGGTTATCAGCACGTTCCATCTGGAAGGGCTCTGGCCAAAAAGTGATATAGAGTATGCCGGAGAGTGGAAGGCGATGTTAAAAGTCCCGTCCCTGACAACGGGTACCATGTTTGAGGACTTCGCCCAAGACGGGGGCATTATATGGATGATGGTGGGAACCTTTGTATGCGGCATCATCTCCTCTTTTTCTTTTTTTAAGTTTAAACACGACAAAAACTATTTCTGGTTTTTTGCCTTTTCCGCCTCCGTCGTTGCGGTTGCTTTTTCGTTTTTTTCTAATTCCTTTACATCTAAGGTAACATTTATCAACATCCTTGCATCGGCACTCTGCGGATGGCTTATCAAATACACATTTACTTTTAAAGGGAAAGTCCTGTGAACAGAAAAAAAGAACTATTAAAAAATACAGTTGTGATCGGTATTGGGAACATCTTTACAAAAGCAATCTCGTTCCTCCTCGTGCCGTTATTCACCCTCTGGCTCACGACAAGACAATACGGTGATTATGACCTGCTGTACAGCTACATATCCCTGATTGTCCCGGCCATTACCCTGCAGCTGGAACAGGCGGTTTTAAGGTTTACCCTGGACGAAAAGGAAAAAGGGCCGGAATATTTCCATATATGCGCATCCATCGTGCTGGTGAATTCATTTATTATTGCCATTATCTTCTGCGCTGTTTGTAAATTCGATTATCATATACCATTCGCGTTCTGCTCCATCTCCTATGCCATGGAAACCTATTGTGCGGAATATCTCCGGGGGTGCAATGAGCTGCGGCTGTATTCCCTGATGAACGTCACCTGCGGCATCTGCACCTTGTTCTTTTCATTCATCTTTGTGAAAATGTTGGGCGGCGGGGTGGCAGGGCTGTTAAATGCTTTCGGGTGTTCCTATCTGGTCACCGCCTTATACATTTTCTTAAAGAAAAAACTATACCGTGGGGTCTTTCGGGACTGCTCATCAGGTTCCAGGCTGGTCTTAAAGACCTTATTGCTCTATTCACTGCCCCTGCTTCCAAATGCGGTCTCCTGGTGGGTCACGAACGTATCAGACAGGACGCTGATCAGGATATTCCTGGGGAGCCACTATAACGGGCTGTATGCCGTCAGCTGTAAAATCCCCTCCCTGGTAACCGTCTTTTATGGGATCTTCAACCTGGCATGGCAGCAGAGCGCAATCCTGACCGCAAAAGACCAGGAAGACAAAAGGAAGGTATTTTATAATGATATCTTTAAGCGGTTACAGGCCTTTTTGTTTTCCAGCGGGCTGGTGGTTATTGCGGCCACGCCGGTCATTTACAGGCTTTTTTTAAAAGCCGACTATATGGACGGCATGAATGTCGTGCCAATCTTAATATGGGCCACCAGCCTGCTGAACCTGGCGCAGTACCTGGGCGGGATACTCCTTGCGCAAAAAGATACCAAGACAAACGGTACCACGACTGTGGCTGCGGCGATTATAAATTTACTTATTGATATCATATTTATCAGGACAATCGGCCTGTACGCGGCGGCCATTTCCACCCTGGCCAGCTATGCCGTCATGCTGTACCTGCGTCTAACCAGGCTGAAAGGGTATTTTGACGTGAAGAAGGATATGTTGAATATATTATCCGGTTCAGCCGCACTGGTGATAGGCGCGGTTGTCATGGCGAACGTAAAGCACTTTATCCCGCAATGCCTGTTCCTGTTCCTTTCGCTTATCATCTTTTTCGCCATGAACAGAAAAGTCATGGGAAATATTGTTGGAAAAATAAAGAGGCGTTGAAATGAAGATCGTAATACTGAACCAGTACTGTGAGAACCGCGGGGACGAGGCCGCGGGGGAAGCCCTTGCAGAAAACCTGTTAGGCCTCCCGGATGTTGACAGAATTGATATTATTTACAATTCCGCATACAGGCTAAACATTGAGGATCCCAGGCTCTTCCACAGGAACCAGGACTTGCTGTTAAAAAAAATTGGAGTCAGGGCGATCGGGAAATATCTTGCATTAAGGAAAACACCGTTCAAAAAATTTGCCGTCTCGAACGAAACATTGGGGCAGATGATCCGGACCTTGAGGGAAGCGGATTATATCTTTATCACACCCTGCGGGGCCAGTATTGGGATCTATAAGGACTGGCCGTTCCTGGTCAGGATCCTGTTTGCCGTATTGGAAGGCAAAACCCCTATCTTTTACCTGGACACCATCGGAAGGAGCCATGACCTTGTCTTCGACCATATCGCCAGATATGTTTTGAAAAAATCAATCATCTACGTCAGGGAAAAGGCGAGCCATGATTATCTGGAATCAATCGGCATACCTTCCAAAACCGGCGTGGATACTGCCTTTTCCCGGAAACCGGTATATCTGGAAAACAAGCCGGGAAGTATCGGGCTGGTGGTCACGCGTCTGGACTGGCATCCGGATTTCAGGGGTACGGATATTAACAGCAAAATCCTGGACGGGATTATACCGGGGATCGCACAGTTCTGCTCGCAGAACGGGCTTTCCATTGACCTGATCCCACATATCGGGAACCAGGATGAATTGGAGTTTATGGCACAGATAGCCTCGGCCTTACAAAATAGCGGGTTATCTGGCCAATCCGTCCATATCTGCCAGCAGATAAAAACAGCTGCGGAATACGATAATAAGATTGCCTCTGAAAGGCTGGTTGTCGGCATGAGATACCACAGCATTGTCCTAGCCGCCAAGAATGCTGTCCCCTTCCTTTCGATTGCTTACGAAAATAAAATGGTAGAGGCCTGCAGGTATACGGGTTTCCCGGAAAACTGTCTGGACCTGCACGATCCAATTTCCGCGAACGATATTACCCATGCACTAGAAAGAATTTATCAGGATTCAGAAAAAATAAGCAGCAAACTGAAGGAAAGATACCCTGTTTTACAGAACCTGGCCCTTTTACCGCTGGAAAGGCTAGGCAAAACCAGATAGAACCCGCCCTTACAAAAAATATGGCGATTCATCCCACGGTTTTAAGGCTAAAGTTCTGGCCAAATATAAAAATGTTCATATTCATTACCCGTGGAATAAAGGAGAATAAAAATGGCTTTAAGACTCGATGCGGGAATTCTCGGCAATTGAATTACCGAGAATTCCCGCATCGAGTCTTAAAAAAGAAAGGTGAATTGGGCGTTTCCTCACACGAATGAATTCGGGTGTACCCACGCCCAATTTTATCAATGGAGTAATATGAAGACTGTAATTACAAAAGATACAATATTAAAACCATATCTTGCGGACATGAAGAATCTGAAGATGTTCCAAATCGTCGGTGTAATAATAACGATTCTTATGATAGGGCTATTTGCAATTGGTTTTATTGGCAGCAGAAAGGCAAAATGGGAATATTTAGGTGTTGCTGTATTTATATTGGTTTTATTCATTTTTATCCCATTTAAAGCTTCAAAGGAAAGTAGAAATAGGATTAGGGAGATTAACGGGGGACACTTCCAAATAATAAAGGATGTGATTTCCAACAAGGATGGTGATACAAAGAAAGACCAAGGAACTGGTGACTATAAATGGGAATATACTATTAAGGTGGAAAATCTTGGGGAATTGCCACAGCTCAATAAAGCTGACTGGGATGCCTGTGAAATAGGAGATGAGATCTATGTTATTATTGACTCGGAAAGTAAGCCGATGGCTTCATTCCCTGCCAAGATTTATTCGTTGTCAAACAGTTTACTTGAATATGTAGTGACTGATTAATTCTATCTCACGCGGTTCTCCCTCTATAATGCTGCTGCCAGGAATGCGCCCCGATCTTTCCGCACAACCCCGTTTTTACATAAAACAAAAACAACCATATATTTCATAACAATATTGATGATCCGGAGTTCTAACAGAATGACGGATCTTAATTTTTGCCCTGGGGAAGGGCGGAGAGGAGACAGGATGTGTTATTTATCGGAAATGATGGCAAAGGGTTATTGGTCAGACAACAACGAATATACCGGCCTGGATGACCTGTATGAGGACAGGTCGCTGAACGGTGATTATTCCTTCAGCGACCTTTGTGAGACAGTAGACGCGGTCAGCCGCGCCAGCTGGAACGCAAAGGTGAGCAGGCAGCCGGTGGAAAGGTACCGCCTGCATATCGGGGACCGGGTCGACTGGTGTTATGGCACGGGGTATATCCGGTGCCGTGTCGTTTCACTACGCCCGGACGGGACAGCTCTGGTAAAAGGGGTACAGGACCGGATACAACTCCTGATATCCCAAATAAACGAATACGAATTTTTTATGCCTGAATAAGGCGGGAGGAGACAGATATGATACAAATGGAAGACACTGGCTACAACAAAGAAAGTATGGAGAAGGCATTAATGGACAGACAAGTCAAAAAAATGGTTGTCCGTACACCGGACATCACGCTTTACTCGTTAAACCCGACGAACATGCCGGATAATAAAGAGTGGCTGTTCACGAGGGTTGACAGCCAGGCAATAGAGCGGCTGAACAATAACCAGCGGCTCTATGTAAACCGTGTTGCATCAGGGTGCCTGCCGACATGGGCAAGGATGTCCGTGATCCGGACAGGGTTCTTCCTGTCCGTGGCCACGAAGGAAGAGGAACTGCAGTTCTTCGTGGAAAGGAACGCGGTCAGCACGCTGATGAAGTTCCTTTCCCTGCAGGGACGGGCATTCGTGAAATCCGGCCTGCCCCGGAACATTTTGTTAAAAAACGAAATGGACGAGCAGGACCTGGCAATCTCACTGGTTTACCGGGAAGAGAAACGGGTAAACAGGTATGGTGACAAGGTCACCTACCGGTCCATCGTGGCCTTCCGGAATGAAGGGTTCGACACCAGCCACCAGCTGGAGAACCTGGAAACAGCGGTTAATTTCTGGGAACAGAAAGGCGCTGTTGTTGACAAATGGTCGCAGGACCAGGAAAAAATAAGTGTCCGAATGATCCTGCCGCAGATGGGGGAAATCCTGTTCCAGGGGGAGTATTCCCTCCCAAAACAGGTTGTACCCTGTATCACGATGCGGGAAGGCGAAACCGGCGATGCTGCCTTCCGGATGCAGACAGGCGTTGTCATCCTGGCGGGGACGAAGGAAACCCGCCAGGGTGCGGAAGCCTGCGCCATCGGGGGGCTTGCCAGCGGCAAGGCCAAGACGGTACTCCGGCTGGACACAGATACCCTGGAAGGCCTCTGGAACGAGGCTTACAGGCAGTTCTGCGGGTTCGCGTCCCAGATGCACGAGATGCAGGGGAAGAGGATATCCCCCACAGGCAACGCGGATGACGACGGGACCTGGGAGGCCAGGAACATGAAGCAGCTGAGGACCTTTATCCTGTCAGCGCTCAAGGCCTGCGACTTCCGGAAAGCTGTCGGGGTGAAAAGGAAGGACGTGCTGGCAGAAAAAATGCTGGGCGCGCTCAACCCGGCAAGGGCCTATTCCGCGGCGGATATCGCCCTGCTGTTCTTCAAGATCCCTGGTTGGATGAAGAAGTGGCAGTGCAACGAAAGTGTATGCGACGGGGCGTCCGAGAACGCTGCCAGGATTGTCGTGATGAAGGAGGCGGCCTGATGGGGAGCCTTCTGATTCATGACAGGCCGGGGCTTTACGTTGTGTCCGGATACGTGGTATCTGCGAAACCGGACAAGTGCGAAGTCGTGCTTGAAAACGAGGTACGGCTCCCGGGAAAAGGCGTGTCGCGCCGCCGCTGCAGGATCCGGTTTCTGAAGAAAGAAAACTTTCAGATGATGCCGTTTAAACCGGGCGACTTCACGTTCGTTACGGTAAAACAAACGGAAAGTCTCAAGGAGCTGGCGAAGCTGGTCCTGTACCATGACCCTACCGCCATGGACCTGTACAAAGGGGAGTATTTCACCTTCGGGTATTCCGCAAGGTATACCGGCTCGTGTGACATCGAACCATGCAGGCGGACAAAAGCCCCGGAAGAACACATTTTCTGCGGGGCGGTATGCGGCTGTGACGTGCGGAAGGTCAACCAGAAGACCTTCTGCCGGATCGCGGTAGGCTGGAACAAGAACGGGCTGCGCCAGATCCGCTGGGTCTATTCGGAAAAGGACCTGACGGGGGCGTTCCGGCAGATGACGAAATGCCTGATTGTGACCGGCGCGCCGCTCAAGACATCCGGCGGGACAGAGTGGTTCCCGCTCAAAGCGTTCACGTCTGTCTAACTGTAAAAAGATCCGAAAACCGAATAAGAAAAAGAAGAGCACCTGTCCCCGCCATATGCGGGGGAGGGTGTTTTTCTTTGCGCAAAAAATCAAACAAAAATCTGATTTCATCCATATATAGGGATAAGGAAGGCAGATTGTGTCCAGGTAAAACCCAAAAATCACAAGAAAAAGCAAAAAGAAAACAAGGAAAAGGAAAGGAAAAAATATGAGAAACACACAGGAAAGGAAAGGGACGTTCAAGGCAACAGGCAAAGGGTACGGGTTCATCACGCCGGATGACGGGGACGGGGAGTCCTGGTTCGTGCCGGCAAAATATACAGAAAACGCGTGGACGGGGGACCATGTGGAATTTGTGGAGGATTACAATGGATACCGTCCCTGCGCGGTCGTGACAGGGATCCTGGAGCGCGCGGTCACGGAAACAGTAGCGGTTGTCGGCCACATAGACACGTACGGACAGGTTTACCTGACCTCCATGGACCGCAACGTACCGCCACTTGTGCTGAATCGCAACGAATGGCGTGACGCGGGGGAAGGCGACGTGGCAAAGGTCAGGATCACCAGTTATAGGAATGTGCCATGGGAGGAGGAACCAAACTGCTCCCTGGTCAAAAAACTGGGGAAGCAGGGAGACCCGGGGGTGGATATCCTGGCTGCCGCGGAAAACGCGGGGATCAGCAACGAGTTCCCGGAAGACGTGCTGGGGGAGGCGGAAAGCCTGCCAAAGGAAGTCCTGCCGGAAGAGGGGAAGGGGAGAAAGGATTTCCGCGGCCTGCTTACCGTTACCATTGACGGGGAACAAACGAAGGACTTCGACGACGCGGTATCCATCGAAAAGACAGGGAACGGATACCGGCTGTACGTGCATATCGCGGACGTGACGCACTACGTGAAAGAGGGCTCCGCCCTTGACCGGGAAGCGCTGAAAAGGGGGACGTCCACGTACCTCCCGGACCGTACAATACCGATGCTGCCTGTGCAGCTGTCCAACGGGATCTGTTCCCTGAACCCGGGCAAAGACCGCCTGGCGCTTTCCTGCGTGATGGAGATTGACGGGAATGGGAAACGGACAGGCATGCAGCTGTGCGAAAGCGTGATCCGCTCCGACGAGAGGATGACGTATACCGATGTGACGGCAATCCTGGAGGGGGACGGGACGCTCCGGAAGCGCTATGCGAAAGAAGTACCTTCCTTTATACTGATGGAAGAATTGTATCAAAAATTGGAAAAGAAACGGAAAGCCCGCGGAATGATTGCCTTCACGCTCCCGGAAGCAGAATTCATCCTGGACAAAACAGGCCATGTGACGGACATTATCCCGAAAAAACAGGATACCGCCATGAAGATGGTCGAGCAGTTCATGCTGGAGGCAAACGAGGCGGTCGCACAGATGTTCCGGAAGGAAAAAGTGCCGTTCGAGTACCGCGTGCATGAGCTTCCGGACCCGGTGCGGCTGATACGGGCCAAAGAAGCATTTGCGAACCTCGGTTTTTCCCTGGAACAGGCAGGAGAAAAAATCCGTCCGCTGGAATTCGCAAAGGCAGTAGATGCCGCCACAGGAACAGCAGCGGAAACCGGAATCGGACTGATCTCTGTCCACACCATGAACCGGGCACGCTATTTCCCGGAATGCAAAGGCCATTTCGGTCTGGCTGCAAAATACTATTGTCATTTTACCTCGCCGATCCGCCGCTACCCGGATACGCAGATCCACCGGATCATACACGAATACC
>OCTW011466858.1_pt1 | contig 10154 bp, 8 predicted proteins | sample 1539671 | NCBI WGS metagenome assembly OCTW01 (sample SAMN02144230, study PRJEB22623) | gut metagenome | biome: sheep rumen | host: Ovis aries | place: New Zealand
ATGGAAGATGAAGTCTCTGCAAATTCCATCCTTAAGCGAGTAACCAAGCATTACAGTGTTATGATTGAAAGAAAATTGGCGGAATAAGCCCCGGCCACTATTAGTGCAAAGTGGCCACTGGCTTAACGCACCAGTGGCCACTCAGCAACGCAAACCGCATTTTATCATATTTGTCCTATGTATACCAAAGAAGACACGACAAGATTCCCATTTGTAAGAGAACTTATTCTAAATTTGACTTGCATGAACCTTTGGGGAGACAACAAAAAGCACACCATTCCTAGTGTGCTTTCTAATATGGTACCATTTTGATGGTGTTTTTTCTAATCAGCTTTTTGTGGGAAACTGAATAACAACACCCCATGGTTCATTTTTCGCTTCCTGTGAGGATTTTATTTTTTCTGTGTCAGTATCGGCAACGGACGCTTTCATTCCCTGCCAAAATTCTTCTTCGTTGATTCCGTTTTTCTGGGCTACATCAAGAGCTATACTTACGATGTTAGCCGCCATATTAAGGAACGCCTCCGGGGTCATGTTTTCTTCGCCATTTCCCCTAAATGACGTGTACGTTTTCCCCTCTCTGTCCGTACAAGACACAAGGCTTATGTCATACTCCTCCAAAAGAGCCTCTCCAGCTATTTCCATAATAGTTTTCTTTGTCATCCTTAAAATCCTCCAAATACTGTATTTTTTTCTTTCCCCCTAGCTTTAGCTACAAGGAATAAGATTGTTGTTCCTGCATAAAACTTCTGCGACGTTATTGTCAAGCATTGTGAAATTTTCTCTTTCAAATGCTAAAATAAGAGAACGCATAACTTTTGGAGGTTCACATACCAAGAGTAGCGTAAGACCATACACCATTTTACTCTTTTGGTGCATAAGTATAAAGCTGTTTCGATGCGAACTTTCTTTGCCAAGCGTCTCATCTGACTGCATTAACTATATAAACTCTCTTTAGGAGAGCCCACGGAGGTTTTATCAGGCTTCCAATGTATGATTTTATTATATCATCTTTGGCGATGATATGTGCGAATCGGCATGAGTTGTGAAAAATAATAACAGTAGTACCTACAAAAGAACGCCCCCATAGTGTCGTGGAGTAAGTATGTTTTTATTATCTCTTTATCGTTTTCGGCAAGAAGACTCCACCCTCGAAGCGAAGCGTATATCTACGGTTGGCGGCATAAACCGTCAGAGTTGTAGTAGAAGCCCACGAACCGGGCCACAACGGACGCAAAACTCCGTTGTGTAGCCTGCTTGGGCAAGCTGCGGAACTTTGTGGCGGTCTTATGACTCCGCAGGGGCGGTCAACACCAATCCCAGACTTTTGTCTGTTGTTCCTCGGCTTGCCGTATCAAACAGGAAGCCCCCATTTCTATAAGTGGGGGAGGTTCACAATTTCCTTTAGTCTCTAGTCTATATCTATGACAAAAAGGCAAAAGAGAACATTGCATTAAATAAGGAACAAAACATAGCACAAAATTTACCCCCCCGACAAAAATTCCCACCATAACGAATAGATAACTACCTGCAGCATGCTCTACCTCTGTATAAAAAAAGAGTACAAAATATTTTTTTGTACTGGAACAGGCGTTATGTCAATCGTGACTATTAACGGGAAACAAGCTGTTATTGAAACTTGTCCGGGAAACCGACCCCGTAGGTAGCAACAAAGAAAACACCCCTCCAGTCTATATTTATGACAAAAAGGCAGAAGGGACATTGCCTTTGATAAGGAAGTAAACATAGCAACAAAATTGCCCTCCCCACCTAAACCGACAAAAATTTCCACCATAACGAATATATAAATGCCTGCGATATGCTCTACCGAACGTTCCACTTAGCCCTAGAATAAGCACTTTTTACCTAACACTTATCTTTTTCCCACTACAAAATATACTTATCGACCAAATATACCACCACAAAACAGGACATATACCTTTTCCGAAAGTGCCTCTTATTGAGTTCCGACGATTTATACCACCATAAAATAAAAGGTGGGAATTATGCATCTTACATCACATATCGGTGTAGAAGGAAAAAATTCGGCGAGTGAATATTTTAGTGTACTAAAGTATTCACTCGCCAAATTTTTTTATAGATGACAGACTATCAGTTTATAAACATATCCATTGTAATATACCCAGACATTAGACGCTGTGCAAGATGTTCCCTGAAGAACATTGTTTCCTTATTACGCAAGTCACGTTTTTGAATTTTAACTCTTGCATCGCCAATATCATAGGGTATTCCCATATTGCCGGCCATATTTTCCATTGCAATAGCTGCTGAATCAAAAATCTCTAAAAGATTTTTCATATTGCCTTTTTTGATGATGACACCTGCATTGTTTTTACATGTCTTGTAGACATCTTCCAGTTGCATATCGGTCTTCTGCAATTCAGTTTCCACACTGCCATTGGTATCAGCTTTACGGAGCCAGGATTTTCTACGAGCTTTAGCGTAGTCTTTTTTTACGCAGTTAATAAGATAGCCTGCACTAAGGGGTTCCTGCTCCGGCTTTCGCTTTTTAAGCTGTTCTTTGTAGTAGGCCAGATTGCTTTTCAGAACCTCTATACTGTAGCTATTGATTATATCCAAGCAAGTAGATTCTGGCTTAATGCCAAACGAAGAGAACTCGTCGAATAAACGGAGATGTTCAGAATCAAGATTTGCAATCTTATCTTCTGTAGTGATGATTTTTTTCGGAGCAGGCAATACTTTACCTTCAACGTCAGTAAGATGGATTGTTATCGTTGTAGCAGCTCTGCGACCTTTTCCGTCGTGTGAAAAGTGGAATTGCTTCATCGATGTATTCTTACGAATTTGGTTTTCTGCTTTTTTAAGAACGTCCCTCTGAAAATCACGGAAGTTAGCATATGATGTTACTGGCATATTAAGTCGCTCTTTGAAACGGTCAATGCTGATGGAATAAGTACCTTCGGCTATGAGCTCTTTGACAACCATGAATACTTTAAGCTGAGTAATGCCACGGATTGCTAGCATTTCATCAATGTCCACTTCTGTGAACTTTTCAGTAAAGTCCTGAAGATATGGTATCATCTTTTGATTTATAGCAACAGAAACCGTATCATTAAAATCATTGTATTCAACTGAATTGTATAAAGGTATTTTTAACCAGTTGTGCTTATCATCTTCGCTGGAGTAGCGTTTGACGATTTTAAGGCTTTTATCAGAAACCTGGTCTAAGGCTTCGCGAATAATGTTTCGCCAGCCTTTGTCTTTGTTGATGCTAAGTTTATCTGCGAGAACAGATATATTATATTCGTAGAGAACATCGTGATTTAATAAATTCTCTTTTGCTAGAGAAGCCATCGTGAGAAGCCAGATTTTCATTTCGTTCTCACGCATGGAGTGCTTAGCGAACATAAGTTCGTTAGCGAATTTTGTTGGAGCTTCAAAATCCAAATTTTGGTAAACGTATTCTGGAGTCTGGGATAATGGCTGACCTTTTTTTGGTGGCATAATCATTTATCCTTTCGAAGTTCTTCTTACACGCTTATTATTATACTATTTGTGGTAGAATTAAGCAACATTTATTTCCCACAACAACTGATTGTGTCTTATATATTATATGTTTATAGAATAAACATATATAATATATATAGGGAACGTTGTGGTGGAGGAATATGTCGGAAGTACGACGGCCCAGGTAGTATAAGGGATAAGGAGGTTTTCTGGGGAAGAAATTTGATACTTATCGTGGGAACAAAGGTCGGAAAAGCATTTGTGGTGGGAAGTTTTGTCGGAACAATGTATAATGCCTTATTGGTAAAGGGATAAGACCTATTTTTTACCGTTGTAGTGGTATCTTTGGTCTGTCAGAGAGAGTTTGTTGTGGGAGAATTTGTCGGTTGTAGTGGGGAGATTTGTCGGGGAAGATTTTCCTTTTATAAGTAGTATTACCAATGAGCCCAATAGCAGACAAGGAAGAAGAAGAAATTTGTTGTGGGAGAGTTTGTCGTAAAAGGCTTTGTAGTGGGGAGGTTTGTCGGTTGTTTGGAAGCATAAGTAAGGTCGATTTCATTTATTGTGGTAACATTTGTCGGTACAGCTGTTGTGGTGGGTTATTTTGTCGATTCTATCCACAGTTTATTGTGTATAAAGTTGAGAAAGCCTATAAACAAAGGACAAAACTATCCACAACCTGTTGATAAATGGCGATTGGATATTACTTTTCCCTTTAGATTGGGGTTACGTCCGACGTAAATACCCACCACAAATTTTTGCATATACGCAAAATGTGTTGCATTATTATGAAGAGAACTGACCTGAAATGGGTCAGTTCTCTTAGTAGTTACTCGGATTCGTCTGGAGAGTCGAGGATATAATCTTTGTATTTGTTTTTGAAAGCAGTGGCTTTCTTATCAGGAATATACATAATAACGAGCTGAGAGGCCTCTGGAGCCTTGCCTGAGAGGTGAATGGTATATCCATCCTTATTTTCAGTTAAGGACTTTATAGAGCCAATTCTGAGGCTTTCAGCCTGTTCTTCTCGATTTTTGGTGATGAGCTCATGGAAGATATCCATAACCTTATTAGATGGGGTCTTGGCAGGGATGCCCATGATTACCTCATCTGTTATATTATCGGACTCCGAGTAAAGCTTTTCCTGAACCTCCTGTGTCCAAGATGCTATTCGGGATGCAACTTTCTGGGTAATGGCACCGTTGTCATACATGGTGAAAAAGGGTGGGATAAGGTTAGCCATTTTATTCCAGTAGAAGGCGGTCGTTCGCTTCATACCCATCTGTTCGGCGGCTTTATCAAGAATTTGCTTTTCGCCACGTTTTTTCAGAATGGTAAGCTTTGTGTGTACAGCAAAACTCTTGTCGCTGCCAGTTAGATTGGCTCTCTGAACATAGTTTGTATCAGAAGCAATTTCTCTGGCCTGGTCATCTGTTAATTCTTTGTATCCGTATACTTTACACTCGATGGAGAGGTATTTATCATCGCCAGTAATCTCGTGAAGAACCTCGTAGATATTCTTTCGGGTGTTACCTGCTAAGATTTCAAACTGCTTTCCCTCTTTATCGAGTGAACGAACAACAAGTGGCTGCTGGAGACCGTTACGGTAAATACTGTCGGCCATCAGTACTTTTTTCTGATTGGAGATAGGGGTGAACTTATTCCAGTCGTCTTTAGTGTTTTTTAGGCAGGATAAGGGTAAGACCCTATAAGTTCCAGTGTTTCCTGCAATGTCTGTTAGAATTTTATCCGTTTTAGCAGTAGTTTCCTGGATAGAGGATAAAGATTCCTTAGAAGTATCATCTTTGCTGGCTGGGACAGACGCACCATGAGAAGCGAGGCGTTTTCGGGTCATCTCTTTAAAGTCCTCATTCTCAAAACGGTTGCTTACTCCCACGGGCATATTGGATGTGTCTTCTGTTTGACCGGAAAGGTCTACAAAACTAATGCCCATCATGTTATTGTTATTTTTATTTTTCCTGCTGCTCAATTCTATTCACCACCTCATCACAAAGTTTTATATAAGCTTTAGAAGCCTTGCATGCTGGTTTCCGATAGGTTACGGGAGCACTAAGGTTCTCAGAGTTGATAACGTCCTGATTGTAGGGAATACGAGTTTCGAAGAGCATTTTATCCCAACCGTTCTGTACCATGGGAAGGAAGTCGTGGAAGGATTTTGTTCTGTCCACTACCTTGGTCATAAAGGCACCAAGAATCTTCAGCCCCGGACGCTGCTTGGCTGTAGTGAGTACAAAGCGGGCCATAGCGTTAGCACCCAAAATGGCATGCTTAGCCGGTTCCACGGGGATAATGACATAATCCGTGCCCAGGAGGAACATAGCCACTTCGTTGTTCATGGCTGGTCTGCTGTCTACGAGAATATAGTCGTATTTATCCATAGCCTTGGCTTCTTCGATAATATCGGCAATAATATAAGCATAGCGGACGCCACCGGCATTGAGTTCAGCATAGGTGCCGTCCAGACGGATATCCGAGCAGATGAGGTCAATGCGGGGGAACTCCGTAGAGTTAAGGATATAGTAATCCAGCTTCACACATTTGTCTGGTGCGTCATCCTGAACGGCTTTCATGCGGTCCTTCAGCAGGTTACCAAGATAGTTATCTAGAATCTGGTTCTGACCTTCACCCATATAGTTAAAGGTATTGGAAAGATTGCCCTGGGGGTCAGCATCAATGAGCAGGACGTTCTTGCCCTTCTTGGAGAGCAGGTCGGCCAAAGCTGCCACGGTGGTGGTTTTGCCGACGCCGCCTTTGTTATTGCTCACGGAAATAACGATTCCTTTATGCTTCTTTGCCTCTTGTTCCATGCTTTCCTCCTTTTCGTAAAGGATGTTCACAGCATCATCTAAGATTTTAGTCTTGGGGACGCCTTTCTTTTCGGAAAGGGTCTTGAGCTTCTCCACATTGTCGTTGGATAGAGTAGTGGTGAAAGACTTACGGTTAGTCAACTCAGCCATTAGCTATCTCCTTTCTGTATTATATAATTAAAAATCTAAAATTTAACTAAGTTATTGGTAAATCATACCATATATGACAACAAAATTCAAGGAAACTTAATTAAAAATATGTTTATAGAGTATAATAGTGAGAATATTGAAATGATGATTAACATCAAATAACGTGGATAATGAAGTTATAAGTATAAAAATTCACCGAGCGAACACTTTAGTAAACTAAAATATTCACTCGGCGAATTTTTGGGAAGCATCATTGAGCTTAATGGGAGAAAACTTCTCCCAGCATAGCGGTAGAGAAGTTTTTTATATGCACCGTGAGGCTAATAATATCAAGGGGGAGCTAGCGTTTCTTTGTGACATTTTTGTTAAATTATCTGGTCTGTTTCCGCCCATCTCGGTTTATTTCTTTATAAACGACTATTTTTAACCTGCCTTTTTTTAGAACGACTATTTTTAACCAAAACACGTCCTAAAAACGACTATTTTTAACCAAATTGCAAAGTTATCCACAGTTTTTTATAAAAATAGCCCCAAAACAGCTATTTTAACCCTTATTTTGGTTAAAAATAGTCGTCATTTGGTTAAAAATAGTCGTTTTTAGGTTAAAAATAGTCGTTCTAATTACCCGTAAGCCCAACAATTATGCGGGTTTGCAGAGCGGAAAGCATACCCTCTTTATGCTGGCTTGCTTCTCTTTCGAATTTTCTAATCACAGTCTTCCGCACATTCTTTGAAGATAGAACAGCCGTTCTCTTCTCTCTTATTCCAGATTGCCTGCCCAAATATATGTACTGCCGTATCTTCTTTAACTCTTAAATTTGTCATCCTGCGTTCTAAAAGCTATTCTATTAAGGAGAACGGCGGAAATTTTTTGGAAGCATATTGAAACTAATGGGAGAAAACATCTCTAACCTTCAAAACGAGCATTTTTAACCTACATTTTTCAAAAACGAGCATTTTTAACCCAAAATCGCCCTATAAACGAGTATTTTTAACCAAATTGCAAAGTTATCCACAGTTTTTTTATAAAAATAGCCCCAAAACAGCTATTTTAACTCTTATTTAGGTTAAAAATACTCTTATTTAGGTTAAAAATACTCGTTTTTAGGTTAAAAATACTCGTTCTAAGTACCCTTAAGCCCAGCAATCATGCGGGTTTGCGGAGCGGAAATATAGGGATGAAAATCAATATTTATGGGGATAAGATTAAATAACAGAGTTATAAAAATCAATAGTTGAAAATAGAATAATATTGATTTTTATATCTTTGGAGAATGTAGCCTGGATGTTTCTAAACGTAAGCTTCAGGCAGTCAGCAGCGATTCTTTTTCGGATAAATTTTCCTTTACCTGTGGTTCTGTACAGCATTTACCGAATGATTTATTTGTTACAGGCTGAGGTTGGTAAACAAAAGGTAACGAATGTATGTTGGTTTACAGCATGAAACAAGGAAAGAAACTCGTGAGTGTTTCGCTGGTCAATCCAAAGAATATAAAGCATCAATGCGTGTTTTTGGGGGAAGAGTTGATTGGGAGTTGGCCTCATGGTAATATAGAAACATAAGTACATAAAAGGTGCCTGTTGCCACCGGGTAGCAGGAAAAACGCCGTATCTTTATCGTTAGGTCAGGGAAGATAAAGATATGGCGTTATTTGCATATGAGGAGGAGCAGATGATGTTTAGGAAAATGAGACGCTTCAAGCAGCAGATTACCGAAGAGGAATGCTGTGAGGTTCTAAAGACTGCAAAAAGGGGCGTGCTTTCCCTGTTGGGGGAGGATGGATATCCCTATGGCTTGCCTATCAATCATTGGTACTGCGAGGAAGATGGCAAGTTGTATTTCCATGGGGCTAAGGAAGGGCATAAAATTGAGGCTATAGGGAAATGCGATAAGGCCAGCTTCTGTGCTTACGATGAGGGATATCGCAAAGACGGGGAGTGGGCTCTCAATATCAAGAGTGTTATTGTCTTCGGCAGAATCAAATTGGTGGAGGATGAAACACTATCCCGAAAGATATGCACCCATCTCGTAGGCAAATTCACTGACGACGAAGAATATCTGGCAAAGGAGCTAAAAAATGCTCTGCCAAGGGTACAGTGTTTGGAGTTACGTATAGAGCACATGACGGGCAAGCTAGTGAATGAGTCTTAAGAAAGGTGAGGAATATGAATTTGGAAAAAATAGAAGGTCAGCTGACGGTCTGCAAGCTCAAATCGACAGCTGCTATTGACTTGAACCATGATTTCTATTTCATTGGCAGAACAGATGAGGAAATATCCCTTGTCTGCAAGACGGAGGATACACCAGCTGAAACATTGGAGCGTGACGATGGCTGGCGGGCTTTTCGCATACAGGGTCCCCTTGATTTTTCGCAGATAGGTATTTTGTCGAAAATATCCTCCATATTGGCTGAAAACAAGATAGGTATATTTGCTGTATCTACCTACAATACGGATTATATTCTCGTCAAGGAAAATAGTTTTGAGGCAGCATTGCTGGCTTTGCAGAAAAATGGATATAATGTATTATGAGTATGTGATAGAAATTTGTCTGGAGGATTATGTATGAAAACGTCGATTATTTATGATTCAAGAACGCATACAACAGAAACGGCGGCAGCATTTATTGCCAAGGGCATTATGGAAACTGGATACAGCGAAGTAAGGTGCTTTAATATCGACGAGGCTGATTTAGATTATATTAAGCAATCCGACATGGTTATCTTTGGTTCACCTACATATATGGCTTCTGTTACGGGGAAAATGAAAAATTGGCTGGAAAGCAATATCAAGAGGCTGAATTTGGCAGGAAAGCTGGGGGGAGCCTATGCTACAGAGCAGTATATCCACGGCGGTGCCGAAAATGCCATCAAGGAAATGATTGTGTTTATGATGGTGGCGGGGATGGTGGTTTATTCCGGAGGCAGTTCCTGCGGAAAGCCTGTCATTCATCTCGGCCCTGTAGGTATGAGCCAGGATATTGAAGGATTCGAGGATTTATTTATCATCTATGGAAAGAGAATGGGGGAACAGTTGGGCAAATTGCAGAAGACATTATAAGTTGTAGGGGCTGCCCTGTAGGCCGCTAGGCGTGCTCGCATTCCCCCAAGCGAATGTGGCCCAACGGTCGTTTGCGTTGGGGAGAAGTAGAGCGAATAGTTTTCCACGTAGACTATATTTTTTCATTTCTTCATTAAAACTATGCTCCTCAAGAAGACGGATTCCGTTGGTCAAATTTGCAATTTCCTGGGCGGAGTCAGTACCGGAACGGAAATGTGCATTAGTGTTTTTGACTGTATCATGGTGTTTTTCGTTTCGCATCATCAGTTTGCTGTTTTGCTCGGCAATTAAGATGCCACGAGGAAAATTATCTTATAAATATTTGGACAATAGCATCTGGACATGATAGAATAACATTAGGAGAGTATTTTATACGTGATAGAGTCCTCAGGGGTTTGTGTATTACCTGAGGGCTCTTTTCGTTATATAAGCAGGTGTTGAATAGCTTAGAAACGAAATAATGTTTGTAAGTACGAACATTAAACAGGATAATGTTCACAATTACAAACATTAAAAGATATTATATAGGCGGAAGACGAAAAGTTAGAGACAGTTCCCTTCAAACGCAGGGCTCATTCGCTCTATAGCTGTACGGGACAGACCATATTTTTTAGCCAGGATATGCCA
>OCTW011557154.1_pt1 | contig 10153 bp, 12 predicted proteins | sample 1539671 | NCBI WGS metagenome assembly OCTW01 (sample SAMN02144230, study PRJEB22623) | gut metagenome | biome: sheep rumen | host: Ovis aries | place: New Zealand
TCTACTTCAACAATAGTACCCTTCTCGCAGGAATAATACGCCATATTTTCTTTTGTCGTGATTTTGACTTTCACCAAATCACCTCCTACAGATTTTTGTACTATTTCAATAACTTGACTTTTATATTTTTTTATGATATAATATTTTTATTAGGAGGGATTAGATGAATTATAAACATTATTTAGAGTTGGCGGCTGATTGCGCGAAAGCCTCTACGTATAGCGGCCCGTCCCGAGTAAAACTGGGATGCGTAGCGGTCTATCATGGTACTATTTTAGCCAAAGGAAGCAATAGTGATAAGACGCATACGGTTCAGGCGCGCTATAATTACCTGCGCTATGATGTAGAGCATGTAGGAAAGTACTGTCCCTCCAAAGTCCATGCCGAGATTGGATGCATTAGTAGAATCAAATATCTGGATATAGACTTTTCAAAGGTTACCCTGTTTGTATATAGGGAGTTTAAGAACGGGACTCCCGCGCTCGCTAGACCTTGCGAAGCGTGCCTTGCCGCAATCCGTTCTATGGGAATATCCCACGTGGTATATTCCACTCCCGATGGATATGCGATTGAATACTTAAATTAAATTTTTAGCATCTAAAATAAAAACCTAAAAAGTATTCTAATCTCGCTCCTTTGTATATGAGGAAAAATGTTTTCTGCGCCGATTATTATCGGCGCAATTTTTAATTTTGAGAAAAAGGAGGTAAAACTGAATGGCGACAAATTATAATTCTTACACGCCGACTGAATGGGCTCCGAATACACCTATTACGCAAAATAAAATGGAGAAACTAGAAGAAGGCGTATAGGAAAACCGAGATGACGCGATTGATTTAAATAGTAGAGTCAATGGCCTTTCTACTCGCATGACGGATGAGTTGCAGCAACTAAATACAACTTTATCTAATGAAATTGCGTAGAACGTAGCGTCAGGAAGGCGCGCGATGACTGAGTTGCAGAAAGTAATCGTTCTTAATCCTAGCACACAGGAAACTACATATGGATTAGATAATATGAAATCTGACTTAGAAAATGCTATTTCTGTGGTGCAGCAAAGTTTGGGCACTAAAACAGTAGTTTCACAGGACACGCAAGAAGCCTAGACTGTTCCGGCATATAATAATGCCAATACGGTTTATAATGCTATTGAGAATCTTATTAGCGCAATTGGTCGTGATGCAAACGGGAACTTAGCTTATAGTTATAATGCCAACCCATCAACCAACAATACCATTCTTAAGAACTTAAGTACTATTCAAGTAGACTGGAATAATGCTCGTGGCTCTGATGCTACATTAACAGACCATTTAGGCAATATGGCGGCAGATACCATAAGAGCTTAGCAAACAGCTAATTATTCATAGGAACAGATTCAAAACGCAATGCGGACTGACTTAGTAGATGAAAATTAGCTACCAATAAGCGATAGCCTTGCGCGGCGCTTTAATGATATTGTTGCGGCTTTAGCAGAACACACCGATGATATTAGTAGTATCAATAGCAATATTGACTCTATAAATGGTGATATTGATACTAATTATGTAAAGAAGGCCGATGTGCGTAATGACTTTGTGTCTCCCGATACTAATCTTCCTCTTAGTGCGGCAAAAGGTAAAGAATTACGCGAAATGATTGGCGGCAACTTCACTACAGCAAGTACTGTTGCGAGCGCTATTGCGACCGCGCAAAGCAATGCCGAAACCAGAGCAATCGGTTATGCGGATACCAATAAGGTAGATAAAACTAATATCTATAACGATTTAGATTATGTTCCTGCGCTAGATGCTACAGATGATAAAGTATTGGATGCCCGCCAAGGTAAGGCTTTAAAGGACTTAATTGACGGCATGGATACTGCTTATAAGGCCGCGGATACAGCTCTAGATGGACGTCTAACCACAGCAGAGGGCGCGATAGCCACTTTAAATGGAAATGCTTCCACCGAAGGCTCCGTGCTCAATACTGTCAATACCCGAATTGCTGATGTGGTTGCCGAAGCACCCGAAGCATTTGATACTTTAAAGGAAATTGCAGATTGGATTGGTACTCATAGCACTAGTGCGCTAGAAATGCAGCAAGATATCACTGATAATGCTGACGCTATTGCATCTTTACAAGATACAATCACTGATGAAAATACTGGTCTTGCCGCGACAAGAACGCAAATGACCACTGCCGTAACTAATTTAGATGGTCGTTTAGATGCTATTGATGGCGGCACAGCTCTAACTGGCGCGAAAACCTTAGCAACTCGTGTCAGTGAAGCAGAAAGCGCGATTACAACATTATAGAATGAGCCGAAGTCTGCTACAGTTATTATAGACAATGTAACTTATGATTCTTCAACTGGTAATCCAGTAATTGATAATCCATCTACTGATGCTGATTATCTATTAAAGAAAGATGACAAGTATTACTATTGGAAATATATAAAAACCGGTTCTAACCCCGATACATTTGAATGGGCGCTAATTAGCAGTGCGGGTGGTTCTGGTAATAGTTCTGGATTTGATATGACCGAGACGCAATATAGCGACTTAGAAGAGCATACTCAGAATACAGACTACTATGTTTCTTACGATGATGGCACCGTTCATCATTATCGTTATGTACCCGATACAGTTAATGGCGGCTTAAAGCAGATTGAAATTGGACAATTTACCGATCTTACTAAAATCAAGCGCTATAACATCGGTCTATCTGAAGAAGGTGAAGGCGAAAATGCCGTTACATATTTAAATCTATATCAGTATGATTATTCTGAATCTAGTAATACTGATACTGAGCGTGCCTTCTTCAACCGTGTAGCTCTACCAAAAGGAGGCGGCGGAAGTGCAACCGGTGGCGTAAGAAAACGTTTAACTCGTATTGGAGACCAGCAGGTTCAAAATATTGTTGGTAGCACCGTAATGCTACAAGTTTTCTACTCCTATTGGACTACAACAGTAGATGATAATAATTAGGTTCATGCGGAAGAAAGTAGCGCTGGTACATATGAATTAAGAAATGGTAATACCGTAATTGAAACAGGCACTATTCCTAGTGGTGCATTTGGTGAAGTTATAAATGGCTATAAAGCCAATACAGATGGTTATTATCAATTTGATGTAACTCAATATTGTAAAGCCGGTGATAACCGCTTTGAATTAACCGTTACTACAAATGGTGAAACTCAAGGTAAAGACTGGACAATTACTTTAATTGATTTGCGGCTAGAATCAGATGCGCCAGCTAATCAGTTAATTAACAATGCTGAAAGTTTCAGTTTCCCATATACTCCTTTCGGCGCAATATCTAAACAGTTATTTGTAAAGATTGATGATACCTTAGTTACACCTGAAGATGGTGTTACATTATCAGCAGTAACCGCTGGTCGTCCTACTACATATACCATTTAGCCGCAAGAGCATGGCGTACATAAAATTGAAATGTACTTAACTGCGGATGTTGGAGGTATTGGTAGAACAACTTCAAGTCTAATTCGTGAATATATTTGGTACGATGAAAACGATGAGGAATAGCCCGTATTACTTGCTTCATCTTATGATGGGCAAACAATTACAGCGAAACAGTATTCCACTATTCAAATCCCATATCAAGTATATAAGAAAGGTGTAGAACAAATCAATGTTGAATATTATTTAAATGATGAAACCACACCTTTTGATAACGTTACCTTAGACCGCGTAAATGTTGGTACTCTATCTTATCTTGCTGTAAATGAAAATGCGAAAAAATTAACCATTAAAGTTGATGACTAGACTGTTGTTATCAACCTAAGCATTACTGTTGATTAGAGTATTGATATTGCCCCAGTAAGTGGAGCAATTATTGACTTTGATCCAACTTCTTTAACCAATAGCTCCGCTAACAGGTTACCAAGTTGGACAGTTGGCACCGGCGCGAACGCCACAACATATTCTTTAACTGCCTCTGATAACTTCAATTGGTCTAATGACAGCAGTGGCGGTGGTTATAAAGATGACACCGATGGTAAATGCTTAGTTATAAAAGCAGGTACCTATATTGACTTAAATTATCCATTATTCTCTGGCGACAGGAATAACAACATATTAACGCGCGGCGCCGAGTTTAAAGTTGTGTTTAAAACTAAGGCAGTACGTACAGCAGATGCTGTGTGGTTATAGAGCGTTGGTAAGTTATTTGAAAAAGACATTGGATTACAGTTGGGCGTACATTCTGGCTGGCTAAAGACAACCAAGGCAGTAAATGAAAGCGTTACAATTGAACCAGATGAAAATGGCGTTATTACTATAAATAATACTTCTTACAATATATGGAAACCCAATACCGCATATGCGGTTGATCAGGTAGTAGTCCTATGGGATGAATCTGATGAAGATAACCATCAGCTTATATTTAGATGCATTCAAGCATGGGATGATACACATGATACCTTCCTAAATGCAAAAGGTAAGGTTCAAACTGATTATTGGTTAAGTGTTGGTAAAATTTCTACCAATATCTCTTCTACAGATTCTTATCTATATATGCCTTATTCTGAACAAGATAAGATTGAGTTGGATATCAACGTAAATAAATACAATGCGGCGGCATCTACCAACTTCATCATGTCTTATGAAGATGGCGTTCCTAGCAAAGTATATGCTTACAGCGCTGGTTCCGGCGGCGACGGATTATATCACAGTAATACAATTCGTATTGGTTCTGATGATTGTGATGTTTATATTTATCGCTTACGTATTTATAATCAGCAACTTGGAACAGCAGATATTCTACAGAACTTTATTGCCGATGGACGCGATATTGATGAAAAGATAGAGCGGTATAATCGTAACTGCATTTATTGGGATGAAACACAAAATAGATACTTTACTTCTCCATCTGGCTCTGCCCATCTAGACCCAATTAAACTAGCAGAGGTAATGCCTGATGTTAAAGTATTGATGTTAGATACTCCTATTTTTACTACAAGTAAAAAAGATTTCGTATTTAACAGTTCTTTACGTTGCGTTTAGGCAGATGGTGGTAATGTTTATAGGTCTCGCGGCGATGCCGATAACTGGTTATTTACAAATGGTTTCCATTCAGGACAAGGAACCACCTCTGATAACTACGGTCAAAGCGCGAGAAACGTAGATTTCTTATTTGAAGTAGATGGCGAGCATTGGCCCACGAAGTCTAAAAATATGGGAACATATAAGCCATCCGACCATCCAGATTATAAATCTACAGTTTATGTAGGTAAAGATGCTTCTAGCTTTGACGGCGTATCTTGGACTCCAACGCGTGATCCAAAGCCGATTGAAATCTGCGAGAATTGGAAAGAAGATCAATGTAAGGTATCACTAACTTCCACTTCAGTACCAAATAACTACTTTAACTTAAAAGTTAATGTAGCTTCCTCTGAAAACGTTAATAACGCTTTGTTCTAGAAGCGCTATGATGATTTCTTAGTATATACGGCTCCATCCCAGACTAGACAAATTGCAAAGCATCGTGCGGCATATAGCGCATTAGGCGTTAATCCAAATGAAATTACAATTAAAAATAGTATGGAATTTGTGCCTGCGGTATTGTTTGTGCGCGAAAATGATCCAACATTGACTAAGCACGTAGAATTTAATGATACAAATTGGCACTTCTACGCGCTAGGAAATATAGGCGATTCCAAGAAAACAGACTATACTCGTGCATATGACCCAGACGATATGAACGAATTCACCTGTGAAAACTCTGATAACAACACGAATAACGGACAATTCCAGTCTGGCGTATTTATGTACAATGATCATGAAGCAATTGAAACTAACTACAATGCATGGTCAGACGCCGCAGAATATGAATCTGGCGATATCGTTGTATATGATGGCATGATTTATACTTGTAATACCACAGCAACAGTAGGCACGTGGGTATCCACAGAATGGACTGCCGCAGCCTATACAAATTGGACCGACCAGACAAAAACTCCATATTTCGCTCCTCGCGTTAATCCTAATCCAATGGATTACACATTCCCAATTACTCCTGATCAGTGGAATGTACAGTTTAATGGTCAATATCTTAACAGGAAGCATGTAACTTTAATTGAAGAGGAATTTGACGGTGATCACTCCTTTGAATTCCGCTATGCTTGCTGCGGCGATTACCGCGATGGCGATTTAATTAACGATACAACAGGCGATGCTGATGCTCAGTTTGAACTTAATCATGGCGTCGTATTAGCGTTCTATGAATGGCTAATTACTGCAACTCCAGAACAATTTGTAAATGAAGCACCTCAATGGTTCGTAAAGAGCGCAATGGAATTCTTCTATGCATACACTCATTATTACACAATGATGGATAACCGCGCGAAGAATACATTCTGGCACTTTGCTAAAACTAATACATATGTTGAAGTTTCTCGTCCAGTAAAAGCGCTATTACATGTATATGAAGAATCTGCTGACAACGGAGCAACCTGGCAGAAAGCAACAGGAACTGAAATTGATCCAGCCAAGAAATATCGCACACAATATGCTTTTGATTTATGGGCATATGATATGGACACGGCGGCCGGTATTGATAATAACGGTGAACTTTCTTTCCCATATGGTAAAGAAGATGATGATTACCGTGTTGAAGGAGTACCGACATCCGGTTATGCTTTCAATGGTGCAGGTTCTATTTTCTGGCGCCGCTTAAAGACAACATTTGCTTCTGAAATTGCTGATGTTATGAACTCTGCTTAGAATTGTTTTAACGCAGAAGATTTAATTGAAGAATTTGATCAGTTCCAGAGTTGTTTCCCAGAGGAAGTATGGCGCTTAGATATTGAACGTAAATATATCCGTACCTTTACTGGTGAATCAATTGATAATTCAATTACAACCGGTAAGAAGAATCCAAGGTTCTTAACATCTATGATGCAAGGGCGCAAGAAATATCAACGTCGTCAATGGATTCGTAATCAAACTCTATACTTCAACAGTAAATATAGATTAAAGGATATTACTATTGCAGATAATACTGTTGAATTTAACGTTATTACTCCAGCGGATAAAGAAAATGCCGCATTAACTCCTAATTACGATTTAAAACTTACTCCTTATCAGGATATGTATTTAAATGTAACAGTTGGTAATGGCGGTCCTACTCCTTCTTTACGCGCGAAAGCGGGTAAAACTTATACTATTCCTATTGCAAACTATACTGCCGCAAACTTCGGTGAAACTCGTATTTATATTTATGGCTTTAGCGGCATTTCTGGTGTAGGTAACTTAGCATCAATGTATCCATATAAGTTCTAGCTTAATGCTTTAGATCATCTAAAGACCTTAGACATTGGTACAGAAGTAAGTGGTTATGTAAATGCCAACTTAACAGCGTTGCCTTTCACAGAAAGTACCGAGTTACCGCTACTAGAGACACTAAATATAAAGAATTGCCATAGCTTAGGCGGCGCCTTAAGTCTAAATCAAGCGAACAATTTAAGGACACTTGAGGCAGCAGGAACAAGTATTACTGGTGTTAATTTACCAGAATATACCAGTATTGAAACTTTACACCTACCTTCCTCTGTAATAGAGCTTATTCTTTACGGCGCAAGGAAGCTAACCGACTTTAAGATATATGATACTGCCGGCAACATTGATTACAGTAGCTTATTTACACTCCATGTTACAGATAGCGATTATTCCGCTGAATGGTATGGTAATAAGGAATATAAAGTCGGAGATTGTATTTTACTAGACGATAAATATTATCGTTGTACTACAGATCACACTAGCGTTTCTAATACAGTTAAGGAAAGCGCAGATGCTACTGAGTGGAATGCGTACTTAGCCGCAAACTGGCTTGAAACTACCACTCCAACGCTACCAGTAGATTGGATGGCGATTGCAACAGCAATGTTAAGTAAGCAAAGCACTGAAACAGAGATTTCTCTATTGCGCTTAAACCATGCCTTAATTTAGGATATGCAAACCCTAGAGCCATTTAGCGATGCAAAGAATAATTCGCAGATGATAGATTTAAGTGGTATTATCCATGTTATGGGCGACTGGTCTTCAATTGAAATTGCGAACTATTTAACTCACTGGCCCAACATATAGTTTGTAACTCTTCCCGCAAAAGAAGTAACTCGTTATAGAATTGTATATAAATACGATGACTATACCGGAGACGATGGCGAACTTATTGAAGGCGAAGAGATTAAAACACTATATGTTCGCGCGAATACTCGTATTCCAGATATTGCATATGGTGATGATGCGCTAATAGATGAGCCCACTCGCGCGCAAACGGTACGCTATTCTTACACTTTTGGTGAGAAAGCTTATGACCACTATGTTGAAAATTCTGGTTGGAAAGCCGAAGGCAGCGAAGAGCATTTCATTGAGATGCCATTAGCTACGAGAAATATGGTTATTGAAACCTATTTCACTAAGACCGCCCGCAGATATCAAACCAAGTGGTTTATGAAGCGCGGTGATACTAGCACACTAGTCAAAACTAGCGCTGGTTTCGTTGAATATGGCGGCGGTGCGGACCTTGAAGCTCCAACTGTACCTGAAATCCACGCGGCTGGACAGCCCACTGCAGTTATCAATAGCTTACAGGGTGGCGTTGTAAATTATTCAATCTTTAAAGGATGGGAGACTTTACCAATTGAAATTCATCCATTAGCTACTGATGTCACTTATAACATTTATGCAGATTGGGAAACCAAAGAAATGGCATTAGGAGATTTGTTTGCAGACACATCTTCTCTAACGCCTGAGCAACTCTTCGTTTATGCTCACATGACTAAAACAGATAGAGATAACTACGCTAATGATGATCAAATTGACGTATCACAGCAAGTTAGTTTCACATTAGGACATGACAGCGACGAAGAAGGCCAGATGCTAATCGGGCCTGGTGGTTCTCTAGTAGATGGCATCTTGCGGTTAGATATTACTCCAACTCCAAGAGTTTCTACTATTCAACCAATGCGCGAAGGAAATGACGCCTTTACTATTATGATTGACTATAGCTTCAATCCAAATGACCCAACCCGTTATAACAACAAGAGCGCCGGTATTTTAATGAGTTGCTATTATTATAATGCGGCAAGCGATGTAATTAGCGGCTTTGCGCTATATGATAACTTAAATAGCAACTTAGGTAGTCTCGGACCTCGTGTTGGATTTGGTAATATGTTTGGTAATTCTAGTTACTCATAGGCAGTTGGTGGAAAAGGCACATATCATGAAGCTAGGAACGTATTAGTATTACGCCATCCAGCTGGCTCCTCTGTATTACACGTTTATTCCGGTTTAACTAGCAGTAATAAGATTAGTTCTGATATTACCGCAACGCAAATACCGTGGAATAATTCAACCAATAATGCTTATATTAACTTTGGGCAATTGACTAATGCTACAGATGATGATTACACTAACTTAAAGGATGTTATGGCTGTAGGTAATGGTACTATTTATCAAGCTAAATACTGGAGTAAAGATTTGGGTGTAGGCGAATGCAAGCGCTTAGCCGCATGGCCGCACGAAACCGTTACTTTCGGTATAGCGCAGATAAGTACCAGCCCAACAAATGGTACGCCATCTGATAACAATCCTATGCCATCCTTAAGTTTAAATACTCTTACTACAAGTAGTTATGGTCATTTAAATGAAGATACTAGTGCTTTAAGTTGGGCTAGTTCTACTTATAGAAATATCGTGAATAGCCACGTTATTCTAGGGCTACCAACTAAATTACAAGCAATCCTTAGTAAGCCAAAAGTTAAATACTTCCCACTAATAGAGGGTGAAGATAATCTGGGCGCGCAAACTAAGACATTAGCAAACGTTGTTGAATCTAAAAATGATTACTTATTCTTCCCCAGTATTTATAATTTAAATATAAGTTATAGCAATTATTTGCAGGAAACTAATGCAACATTTGAATCTAGCCCATATCCTTGGATCAATAGTAGCGATATTACGCTTTATTATTATAATCCAAATAGCGGAACCGTTGGTTCTTGGGATATTATAAATGGTGACAGAGGTTTCTACGCAAACTTACGTTTCTCTATTCACCCAATATCTACATCTTATAGAATCTTTAGAGAAAATACCAATAGTTTCTCTAATGGTAATACTACAACAATTCAAGCAGCTATTCAGACTGGTGT
>OCTW011514369.1_pt1 | contig 10152 bp, 8 predicted proteins | sample 1539671 | NCBI WGS metagenome assembly OCTW01 (sample SAMN02144230, study PRJEB22623) | gut metagenome | biome: sheep rumen | host: Ovis aries | place: New Zealand
TCGTATAGCAGCTTTATGCGTGTCTATTGAGGGAAACCCTTTTGAAAAAGGGTTCTTCCTCAAACTCCTTTCCTAAAACTTTCAGTATTAATTTTTGCCCATTATAGGGCGCACATAAGTAAAGTAAGAATTTTTCATAACTTTCAAGTGCGCCCTATAATGGGCAAAAATTCTATTAAAAGTCTTTGGAAGGGGGGACGGGGGAGAACCTTTCCTCAGAAAGGTTTCCCCCGATAAATACATATAAAGTTGCTGTAAGAGTACCACGGTTAACCGTGTCTGTTTTATTATTCGTATCTGAGTGCGTCGATGGGGTCGAGTTTGGCGGCTTTGTTAGCGGGGTAGATACCGAAGAATACGCCGATAACAGTTGAGAAGATGAGTGAAGCGATGATAGCCGAGAAAGAAACTCTTATGTCGAGAACTACCAGTTCTGCGTATTCGGGGAAGGCTTTGAGTGCCATATTGCCTATGACCTCCACAAGCAGTCCGTTGAACATACCGAAGAGAACGCCTATGCCGCCGCCTACAAGGCAGAGTATAGCGGATTCAATCAGGAACTGCACTCTTATAGCACTGTTTTTAGCGCCGAGAGCTTTTCGTATACCGATCTCACGGGTACGCTCTGTGATGCTTACCATCATGATGTTCATAACGCCGATACCGCCGACCAGCAATGAAATTGCAGCGATAACAGCCAGCACTATGGTGAGGATGTTCATTATCATCATAGTATCATCCATCTCTTCCGACATATCGTAGAACATCGGCTTCCAGTACTTTGCGTTCCTGTACTTGCTGTCGAAGAAAGCCTGGATATCATCTATGGCTTTCTTGGAATCAGTTTTGTTGTCGCAGATGATGAATGTAGGGTATATGTCGTGATCGGGAGCGGGTTCTCTGAGACTTGTAGCTGTATAGTAGGGGATGAATGTCGGTGTAGTCAGCTGTTCCTTTGGTGTGCCTTTTTCAGCCATATACTTGAGATAGCTGTCGGAAAGGCCGAATATGCCGACGATGGTGAAATCGATATTGCCGACGCCGTCTATTGAGATAACGATATCATTTCCGAGAGCATCGGATTTTTTGCCGAAGTACTGCTCGGCAAAGATATCGGATACCAGAATGGTATGCTTCCTACCGTTGTTATCCTCAATAGTGGGATATCTGCCTTCCGTCAGCTTGTAGAAATACTTGTTTTCTCTGATAAATCCCTCGGAAGCACCTGAAACCATAACATTAACTTCCTTGCCTTCGGAATTTTTGAGTGTTCCATGGCCGACAGATGATGTACGGCTGACCAGATATTTTCCGCCGAAATAATCTTCAAACTCATCCAGCATCTCAGTTTTGATGTAATCTTCTTCAGAAAGGTGTTTTTCTATTGTCAGATCCTCTTCACGGATATAATCATAGTAGGTATTGACAGACTGACCTTCCAGCATATTCAGTGTGCTGTTGAGGGTATCCTTCAGCGAGTTGCCGATAGTGGTGATAGTGACCACGGAGCTTATGCCGATGATGATGCCCAGCATTGTCAGTACTGAACGAAGCTTATTGGCTTTCAGCGAAGAGAGGGCGAGGCGGATATTTTCAAGAAAGTGCATCTGTCACGCCTCCCTTGCTGTCTGATACGATATTTCCGTCATTTATGGTGAGTATCCTCTCAGTCTCCGAGGCAAGCTCGGGGCTGTGGGTGATGAGGATGATGGTCTTTCTCTCCTCTTTGTGGAGCTTATGGAAGATGTCCATTACCATGCGTCCTGTTGCTGAATCGAGAGCACCTGTGGGCTCATCTGCGAGGATTATTGACGGTGTGTTTATTAAAGCTCTTGCTATAGCGATACGCTGTTTCTGGCCGCCTGAAAGCTCATTTGGGTTGTGGTCGGCACGGTCGCTCATACCCACAAGCTCCAGAAGCTCCTCAGCACGTTTTCTGCGTTCTTTGCGGCCTACTCCTGCGTAGAGCATGGGGAGCTCCACGTTTTCGATGGCGTTTGTCCTTGAGATGAGATTGAAGTTCTGGAAGACGAAGCCTATCTCTTTGTTCCTTATTTCGCTCAGCTCGGAATCATCCAGCTGCGAGATATCGGTGCCGTTGAGCTCATAGAAGCCTGAAGTAGGCTTGTCGAGAGCGCCGATGATATTCATAAGGGTACTTTTTCCCGAACCCGAAGGTCCGACGATAGCGGCGAATTCGCCTTCGTGTATCTCAAGGTCAAGGCCGTGGAGTATCTCCAGCTCATTAGGCTGACCTATGAAGTATTTCTTGACAATATTCCGCATGGAAATGATGCGTCTCATTTTGTTATTACTCCTCCGATGTATCTAAAGCAACTATATCTCCGTCGGAAACGTTGGATGTTCCTGTGATAACGATGTCGCCTTCTTTAAGGTCGCCGGAAGTGATCTCTGTGTAGTAATCAGCTTCAAAACCTGTCTTTATATCTATTTTCTTTATCTTGTAGTTATTGCCTGCTGTTTTCTCAGCCTTCCATACATAGCAGTTATCGTTTTCGTCCTTCTGAACAGCGTCGTATGGGATGCATAAAACATTTTCCTTGTGGTCGAGGACTATCTTGACGTTAGCGTTCATACCGAGAAGAAGCTTGCTGTCGTCGAATGATACCTCAACAGCGTAGCCGCTTGATGAGCCGTCTGCTTCCTTGCCGTTGGAACTCATCTCGATACGCTCGACCTTGCCGTTGATAACGTCCTTGCCGAGAGCGCTTGCAGTGATCTCGGCGCTCATGCCCTTGATGATGCTGAGGATGTCGTTTTCGCTGACCTTGCCTCTTACGATAAGTGAAGAAGCATCGCTGACTGTCATGATGATGTTTGATGTGGGGAGAGTGCCTTCAGAAATATTGAGCTCTGTGATGATACCGTCAATAGGAGCGATAACTGTACAGTCATCGATCTGCTGGCTGAGCTTCTTCAGTTTCTCGGTAGTTTCCTCATCGACAGCTGCGTACTGTTCCTGATCAACTGTATCCTGAGCGTTCTGGAGAGCATCGTCCGCATTTTTTACTGTGGTGTCATAAGCTCTGTTTGCAGCAGTGATAGCATCATCGTAGCCTGCGAGCTGTGCGTGGTCTGCTTCAAGTTCAACATTGAGAGCAGCAGCCTGAGCTTTGAATTCCTCCCACTTTGCCTCAGCAGCCTTTGCAGCTTCTTCATCGGCAGCGTCGATCATTTCAGCATAGGTACGGTCGATCTCCTGGTTGATGTCGTTGTAGCGCTGTATCTTTGCGTTGTAGTCGGCATAAGCCTGATCACGCTTTGCAACAGCATCGTTGATGTCCTGCTGAGCCTGAGAGATGGCATTTGCTCTGTCACGCTTAGCCTTTTCGAGATTTCTCTGGTTGATGCCGTGAGAGTAGTTTGCAGCGTCCTGTGTCTTGGAGCTGCTTGCGGAAAGTGCGTCGAATTCCTCCTGGAGAGTGGTGTTGTCGAAGATGCAGAGGATGTCGCCCTTCTTGACCTCATCGCCCTTCTTGACGTTGAGCTTTGTTACCTTCAGTGTAGGGTCGCCTGTGATGGAAACGCTTGATTTTCCGTCAACGGTACCTGACATGGTAACGTATTTGTAGAGGTCCTGCTTTTTGATCTTACCGCTTGTGTAAGTACCCACGGGGCCGGAGCTCTTGTTTGAAAGTCTGGATAATACCACGCCTGCAATGACGAGAAGCAATAATACTGCAATGATTATCCATTTGATGATTTTTCCTTTTTTCTTTGATTTGCTCATATAAAACTATCCCTTCTGTAAAATTAATATACATAAGTCATGATATCATATTTCAGGATCAAAGTCAATACTTATGGCTGTAATACTGTAAATACGCCACCTTTCCTTTCATTGATATAATTATATCATGGCAATTATTAAAAAGTCCTTAAATATCAAAAATTTTTTAATATCTGAGAACGGCTTACATTATAATACGTACACCTCCCTCATTTCTTATCCTAAGCACATGGCAGCTTCCTTTCCCGAAAACACGCTCCATTCCGTCAATGTACTCCCTGACTGTGTAAATGGGGACGAAAGCCTGTACCGTGCCTGCGAAGCCGCCGCCGTGAACACGTACAGCGCCCGAACCTCCCAGTATGCGCTTGCTCAGCATTATTGCAAGAGGGATGGACTGAGACTGCGGAGAGGACGGGGGATAGAGGTTCTGGAGAAGCTGTGCCGAGGAATCGCCGGAAGCGTTTACAAGTTCAAAGAACTCCTCTGTATCGCCGTTTCTCAGCGCCTGCGCCTCAAGTATTGCTCTTTCGTTTTCAGCGAAGAAATGGGCTGCACGGAGTATCTCACGGTCGGAGCAGACTTTTCTCAGTTCGGGGATAAGGCGGTAAAACTCCTCCTCATCCGCCTCACGGAGAACTGAGTATCCCATGGCCTGTGCGATATGTTTCATCTCCGCCGGAACAGCTGAGTAATCATCGGAAAGATCGGCGTGACTGCTTCCCGTGTCTGTGATGCAGATACAGTAGCCTGCATCTTCAAGGCTGAAGTCAATGCGGTCTGCCCGTGGAGAATCGGGAACTTCAAAGTCTATGGCCGCCAAGCCGCCGAGAGCGCTTGCCATCTGATCCATAAGGCCGCTTGCCTTGCCGAAGTAGAGGTTCTCGGCAGCTTGTCCGATGCGGGCGATCTTCTCTGCGCCTGTTTCGCCGCCGTTGTAAATACAGTCGATGACTGTGCCGATGAGGACTTCAAAAGCCGCCGATGAGGAAAGTCCGCTTCCCGTCGGGATATCCGATGAAACAAGGATATCAAGTCCGCCTGCTGCGGTTCCGATGTTTGCAAAACCTGCGGCGATACCACGTATCAGTGAGGCGGTAGTGCCTTTTTCCTCCTCGTGGACGGCAAGGTCATCGGTGCTGACAGTGCATTCGGGGCATTGCTCCGAGGAAAAACGTATAACTCCGCTGTCATTGGGGGCAGCAACAGCTATCATGTCCATATTCACCGCCGCCGCAAGCACACATCCGTGCTGATGGTCGGTGTGGTTGCCGCCTATCTCGGTGCGTCCGGAAGCGGAGAAAATCTGTATTTCGTCCTGTTCGGGATAAAGTCTTGAAAAGCGCTCGCAGGCACTGAGAAAGCGGATGCGCTGAGGAGTGACCGAGCCGTAGAGACTGCGGAATCTGTCATCGAGAGCGCCTGAGTTGATGTTGTTTATCAGTTCACTTAGGTTCATATTTGGCTCCTTTCGCTGAGATAATTTATGATAACAGGCCGTGCCTTATCCATGGATACAGGGAGTCCGTGACCTGTCGCAAGCCATTGGGGAGATATTTTCAGTATGCGCTTTAATGAGTGCCGCATAGCCTTGAGGGAAGCAGCATGGGGAGTGATGTCTGGTCTGCCCCATATAGCGGTAAAAGCGTCGCCGCAGTAGAGTACGCCGTCCGCCAGAACCCCCACCGAGCCGAGGGTGTGCCCGGGGAGAGGGACGATATCCGCATTATAGCCGAGACTGCGGAGGATGCCGCTGTCCTGCGGCTTTATTACTATATCGGGGGAGTAGGGGCGTGTGCTGAAAAGCTTCATGCCTCCGCACACATTCTGCTGAACGTTGCGCAGACGGTACTTCCTCATAGTCGCTTTGACGGGCTGACTGCGGTAATTGCCGATGAGTGGGACATCCTTTTCGCTGAGAAGTATTTGCGCACCTGTCAACTTCCTCAGTTTTGCGGCATTGAAGTCGTGGTCAACATGGGCGTGAGTGAGGAGGATGTGGCGGATATTGAACTGACTGAGCCATTCCCGAAGCTTGTCACAGCAGAAATAGAAGCCTGTATCAATGAGAAGACTGCCGTCTTTGCCGTTTATGACATAGCAGGTGACAGGTGATCCTCCGATATGCATACATATATAATGTATATTATTAATGGGACGGGTAGTGCTGTTGATTATTTTCATAGCTGCTCCTTTTGGGTCTTGCAGTAAATTAAGGCAACACCGCACAAAGCCCGCCTGACGGCTTTGCACTGTATTGCCTTAATTATACACTATGGGCATATGCAAGTCTACATAATAGCTGTAAATTCTGAATGTAGAAATATGAGCGGAAAATTAGTGCAGTTTCACGAATTTACTTAAATTTGATTTTAAAGCTTGACTTAACCGATTAATTGTAGTATAATTTAAGCATAGGAATTAAGCTTGCGTTAAGCAAAGGAGATGGACTATGGCTGATATCAGAATAATCGGAGATAATCTTTCAAATATGCCCTGGCAGGATAAGCCTGCTGACTGTACGGCACCTGTGTGGAGATACAGCGAAAACCCCGTTATAGGCAGAAATCCGCTGCCGAATGTGGCACGTATCTTTAACAGTGCGGTGCTGCCCTATGAGGATGGCTTTATCGGCGTTTTCCGTGGCGAGCAGAGGGACGGTATCCCGCATATTTATTTAGGCAGAAGCAAGGACGCTGTTCACTGGGAATTTGATTCTGAGAAGATACCTTTCACCGACAAAAACGGCGAGCCGTTCATGCCGAAATATGCCTACGACCCACGTCTTGTCAAGGTGGAGGATACATATTATATAATGTGGTGTCAGGATATGTTCGGTCCTACCATCGGAGTTGCGGTCACTAAGGATTTCAGGACGTTCACCCGTGTGGAGAATCCATTCCTGCCGTATAACCGCAATGCCGTGCTTTTCCCGAGAAAGATAAACGGCAATTTCGTAATGCTTTCACGTCCCTGTGACAACGGTCACACCGCTTTCGGCGACATTTTCATCAGCGAAAGCAAGGATATGGAATTCTGGGGACGCCACCGCCATGTGATGGGACGTTCCGAAAACTGGTGGGAAAACCTTAAAATAGGCGGAGGTGCTGCTCCTATCGAGACTGACAAGGGCTGGCTGATGCTTTACCACGGAGTTGTGAACACCTGCAACGGATATGTCTACAGTATTGGTGCGGCTATCCTCGATATAAACGAGCCTTCAAAGGTGCTTCACCGCTGTTCAAACTATATCCTCGCTCCCGAAGAATGGTACGAGGAAAGGGGATTCGTGCCGAATGTGTGCTTCCCCTGTGCTACTCTCCACGATGCGGAGACAGGCCGTATCGCCATTTACTACGGATGTGCCGACAGCTACGTTGGCATCGCTTTCACGACCGTTCAGGAGTTGTGGGACTACATTATAAAGTATGACAAGCTCCAGCCGGATGATGAGAATATTGGCATGAGATGATATTCAGTATCTCGCCACGGGTAAAAATGCACAAGGATAAATAATCACGAAATCAAAGAGCCGTTTACCGTATATCGGGAACGGCTTTTTCTTTTGGCCGGTCATGCAGCTTCGTCATTATTACCATGGACAATGTGCACAAGGGTACCAAAAAAAGGAAAATCAATCGGCAAAATAAACAAAAATACCTGTGGAAAATTGTCTGCGTTACGCCTTACTTGCGAAATTTACTGTGTTATCCTGCATTTTCGCAAAAAATACTTGCAGTTTTTTGTGAAATGTGATAAAATATAGTGATGCTTGAAAATGACTATACTCAATTTTCGATACTATTACAAAGGAGAACAACATGGCAAAGATAAAGGCAGCTGTGATTTTTGGCGGTACTTCGAGAGAGCATAAACTTTCACTGGCTTCCGCCGCTGAGGTCATCAGGAATATTCCCGAAGATAAATATGAGGTGATATGCATAGGCATCACCAGAAAGGGCAGATGGCTGTACTTCCCCGGAGATGTGGAGGATATCCCTACAGGCGAATGGGAACAGGATCCCGATTGTACATCGGCTATAATCTCTCCCGATCCGCTTCACAGAGGCATAATCCTCATCGAGAACGGTGAAGCCGTTGTAAGAAAGATAGACGTTGTGTTCCCGGTAGTCATGGGAAAGCACGGCGCTGACGGCACGATCCAGGGACTTCTCGATCTTTCGGGCATTCCTTATGTGGGATGCGGAGTACTTGCTGCGGCTTCGTGTATGGATAAGTCGCACATCCATATGGTCATGGATGACTATGATATCGCTACCGCAGACTGGAGGATAATCACTCAGCGTGAGATAAGCGAGATCGACAAGCGCTGTCACGAGATAGCAGGAGAGCTGGGATTTCCGCTTATCGTCAAGCCGGCAAAGAGCGGCACCAGCGCAGGCACAGGCAAGGCTGATGATCTTGCACAGCTTATCGCAGCTGTAAAGGTGGCATTCTCCAACGATAACAAGGTGGTCGTTGAGAAGTACGTCAGCGGACGCAAGATGGAAGCTGCCGTCTTCGGCTATGATACGCCCTTTTCCACTTATATAGGTGAGATACTCGATCCCGACAGGGTCTATGATCCCACGGAAGTAAACCAGAGCACAGGCGACGGACTGAAGATCCCGGCAGATATTTCCGATGAGCTTCAGGCATCCATCCGTGAGACTGCTGTCAAGGCTTACAAGGCTATGGGCTGCAAGGGACTGGCGAGACTGGATTTCTTCCTGACAGACGACGGAAGACTCCTCCTCAACAAGATCGGAACATCTCCCGGACTCCGCAAGAACAGTGTGTTCCCGAAACTGATGGAGCATATGGGCATCAGCCATGAGGACTTCGTTGATATGCTCCTTGAACAGGCTATAGATAATGCGGAAAGAACATACTGATCCATATAAAAGGAGACTTGTCTTGAAAAAGAATGTAATGATATCCCTGACCAGTGTCCAGTGGCAGGACGACGAAAAAAGCGAAACTGAGCTGATGACCAGGGCAAAGCATATCCGTGAGAACGGCTGGGATATAATATCATACGAGGATACCTCAGCTACAGGATTTGAAGGCTCGGTCACCACTATCAAAGTGGACAACGGCAGGAATGCTTCCATAACCCGTGAGGGTACGGCAAATTCGGTGCTCTCCCTTGAGATAGGACGCAAGCACTTCTGCCAGTACGGTACCCCTTACGGAAACCTCCAGATAGGAGTTTACACCCACGCTATAGAGAATACCATCGCAAAGGATGGCAGACTTTATCTTAAATATACACTTGATCTCAATTCCTCATATCTGTCTGATAACGAGATAATCATGACAGTGCAGGAGTGATAATAGAAAGGACGTTACACCAATGTCAGATCTTATTAAAAAAGCGTCAACTCAGCTCCGTGAAATGATAATGGATGCTCTTGGCGTTCTTGTAGCGGAACAGGCTGTACCTGCCGTTCCGATGCCTGATTTCACTATCGAGATACCTGCGGATAAGTCACACGGCGATTTTGCTGCAAATACAGCAATGGTCTGTGCAAAGGCGTTTAAAATGCCTCCGAGAAAGATAGCTGAACTCATCACAGAAAAGGTACAGATGGAAGGAACTATGTTCGAGAAGACCGAGGTAGCAGGCCCAGGATTCATGAACTTCTTCCTTGGCAGAAAATGGTTCTCCCAGGTAGTGGAGAATGTTCTCGAAGAAGGCGAAAACTACGGCAAGACAGATACAGGCGCAGGCAAAAGAGCGCTTGTTGAGTTCGTTTCCGCAAACCCTACAGGACCTATGCATATCGGTAATGCCCGCGGCGGCGCTATCGGCGACTGCCTGGCAAGCGTCCTTCAGTGGGCAGGCTGGCACGCTGAGCGTGAGTTCTACGTCAACGACGCAGGCAACCAGATAGAGAAGTTCGGAAAATCTCTTTCTCTCCGCTATATGCACATCTGCTCCGAAAAGGGACAGGAGATATACAAGTCAGCTGCCGATACCGAGGAAGTTTGCAGACGCATTTACGGTGAGGATGGCAGCAGCGAGGATTTCCCCATGCCTGAGGATGTTTACCTCGGACAGGATATCATCGAGCACGCTAAGAATTACTTCGACCTCCACGGCAATTCTCTTGAGAATGTCAGCGAGGAAGAGCGCCGCAAGGCTCTCGTTGATTACGCTCTGCCGCTGAATATCGCAGGCCTTGAGCGTGACCTGAAGAAGTACCGCATCGTTTACGATAACTGGTTCAGAGAGAGTACAGTCCATGAGAAGAACGAGACAAAGCTGGTCGTTGACAAGCTCATGGAAGCAGGCAAGGCTTACGAGCAGGACGGTGCGATATGGTTCAGGGCTACAGATTACGGCATGGACAAGGACTTCGTACTGAAGAGGAGCAACGGTCTCTATACTTATATAG
>OCTW011593203.1_pt1 | contig 10151 bp, 11 predicted proteins | sample 1539671 | NCBI WGS metagenome assembly OCTW01 (sample SAMN02144230, study PRJEB22623) | gut metagenome | biome: sheep rumen | host: Ovis aries | place: New Zealand
TCTCCCCAAGATAATGATTGTAAGTAATGAGATTCTTTATGATTAGATACAAAATCGTCATACTTTTTCTTTTCTATGTTTTGTAAATGGTACATAAAATCCTCACTTTCTATTTTAGTATAACACTTTAGTTTTATTTTAAAAACAATTATGTTAAAATATTAAGCAGGTGATTTATTGTGAGACTTAGAAATTTAAAGGATAAAGAAGAAATTATGAATAATTGTGATTTTCTTATTCTTGATCCTTCTAAATATATTGGTGCTTGGCAAAAGTTATTTAAAAATAATAATCCTATATATATAGAAATTGGTATGGGTATGGGTAAATTTATTTATACACAAGCTCTTAATAATCCTGATATTAACTATATAGGAATTGAAAGATATGATAATGTTATTGCGAGAGCTATTAAGAAATTAGATAAAAGATTAGATAATTTATATTTAGTTAGGACGGATGCTAGATTTATTGATGAGATATTTGATAAAGAAGTTGATAAATTATATTTAAATTTTTCTGATCCATGGCCTAAAAAAAGACAAATTAATAAGAGGTTAACTAGTCCTGTTTTTCTAGAAAAATATGATAAAATATTTAGGAATAAATGTGATATAGAATTTAAAACTGATAATAAGAATTTATATATATATTCAATTGAATCTTTAAGTAATTATGGATATGGTCTTAATAATGTTAGTTTTGATCTTCATAATACTTCAGAAGACATTGTTACTACTGAATATGAAGATAAATTTGTAGAGAAGGGAAATCCTATATATTATTTACAAGCGTATAAGTAGTAATTGTTTTACAATTAATGTTTTTTTGATATAATAAAGTAAGAGTAGGTGAATTATGGAAAAAAAGATTATTTTACTTATCTTAATAGTCTTTGTATTGGTTACTGGATGTAGTGTTACTACTCTAGATAGTGCTGATTATTCACATAATGTAGACGCTATACTTTCTACTGAGAAGGGTAAAGCTTATAATACTTATTTTGAAGGATATAAATATTATCTTCCAAAAGAGTTAAAGTTTTTAGAAAAAGAAGAGTATAATTCAATATTATTAGATAAACATGGTAATAGATTTTATTTATATGTAGATGCTATAAGTTTTTATTATAAAGAAAAAAGTAACTATGATATTGATAAAAATGCTTATTTTTCAAAGAAATTGGATTATAATAATATTGATGGTTATTTACAAATAGATGAAATTGATGGAAAGTATTTAATTCAATATATGTATAATTATGCTAAGATTGAAACTTATGTGGATAAAGATGAGATAAATGATTCTATTATTAGTATGTCTTATCTACTTAGAAGTATTAAGTTTAATAAAAAAGTAATTGCTAGTTTTTTAACTAATGAATTAAGTTATCAAGATGAAGAATATAATCTATTTGATGATTCTTCTGAGCATGAAAGTTTCTTAGATGTAGTTTATAAAAATGAAGATAAAGCTTATAAAGAAGCTGTAGATGAGGAAAAAATTAAGTTAACAGATGAATAGAGGTGAGGAGCATGGGACTTTTTGATAAGTTAAAAGATGCTTTGTTTGAAGAGGTTGAAGAAGAAGTAGAAGAAAAACCTGTTGAACCTAAAAAAGAAGTTATAGGTGATAAAGGTTCTTTTAAAGATAAGTTATTATCTAGACAGAAAAAGAAAGAAAAGAAAGAAAAAGAAGTAATTGCTCAGAAAGTTTTATTAGAAGAAAATAAGATTGATGATAGAGTAGATCATCATGTTCTTAGAGATGAAGATTTTGAAATTGAGCCAGATAATAGAGAAGAAGATATGGTTTTAGAAAGACCTATCAATAATAATGGAAGTTTTACTGTTATTGAAGATAGTGATTTAGTTGGAGATGATTATATTCCTGAAGAACCTCAAATAATTGATGTTATTCCTAAAACTGAAGAAGTTGAAGAAACTGAATATAGTTATTATGAAGAAAAGGAAGAACCTAAAGAAGAAAAAATATATGATAATCCAGTTAAGTCTTATGATCATTTGTATGGAATGGATGATGATAAGATTGAGATTAATGGATATGGAAATTCATATTCTTATAGGAATGAGAAGACTACTTTTAAGCCTTCACCTATTATTTCTCCTATTTATGGAATTCTTGATAAAAACTATAAAAAAGAAGATATTGTTCAAAAAAGAGAAATACGTTTAACTAGTGAATATGAAAGAAGAAATTTAACTGTAGATGATGTTAGAAAGAAAGCTTATGGCACTTTGTCTGATGATTTAATAGATGATATGGATAAGGGGCTAGAAGAAGTATCTAATAATGTACAAAAAGAAGAAGATAATTTATTAATAGACTTAAGCAGTGATATTAGTAAGCCTCAAGTTAAAGAAGTTACTGTTGGAGATGCTGAAGAATACTATGATGACTTAGGTTTAGAATATAATGTTGATTATAAAGATGGAGCAGTTGAAGCTAGTAAGGAAAATTCAACTACTGAAGAAGTTCCTGTAGTAAAAGAAGTAATTGATAATATTACTTCAAAAGAAGAAAAGGCTCCTAATGATATTCATATAGAAAAAAATGATACTGAAGATGATGATAATCTGTTTGATTTAATTGATTCAATGTATCAAGAGAAGGAGTAAATATATGGTTGATTTAAATTCACTTTTAATTACATTACTTTATATTGCTGGATTTGTATTACTTGTAGTTTTTATTATAATTGGTATCAAACTAATTGGAATACTTAATAAAGTTGATGCAGTTGTAGATGATGTAGAAGATAAAGTAGCATCATTGAATGGAGTGTTCCATGCAGTTGATAAATTTAGTGATAACATTAATACATTTAGCGAAGCTGTTGTATCTAATGTTGTTGGTGCTATTTCTAAAATCTTTGGAAAAAAGAAAAGTATAATTGATGAGGAGGATGATTTTTAATGGGTAAGAAATCAGGATTTGGAAAATTTGCTTTTGGAGCATTAGTAGGTGTAGGACTTGGAATGTTATTTTCACCTAAGAGTGGAAAAGAAAATCAAGAAGATTTAAAGAAAAAAATCGAGGAATTAAAAAAAGAAGTTAAAAAGATTGATGTTGAAGATGTAAAAAGACAATTTCAAGATAAAATAATTCAAATTCAAGATGAATTAGAAGATATGGATAAAGAAAAAGCTATGGATTTAGCTAAAAAATCTGCTAAAAACGTTAAAGAAAAATCTCAAGAATTAGTAGATTTAGCTATTGAAAAAGGAACACCTATCCTTAGAGATGCAGCTGATGCTGTTAGAGAAAAAGCTGTAGTTGTTACTCGTGATGTTTTAGCAAAATTAGAAAAAAAAGAAAAAGAAGTTAAAAAAGAAGGTAAGTAATAACTAATAATTGATATTTTGTTATTATTATGATAAAATATGTATAGTTTTCGTTGATTAGTAATTAGTAATATTTATTAATTGGTTTTAGAGACTTAGTGGTTGGTGGAAACTAAGAGATTAATAAAATATGAATTACATACTATGAGAAAATACGTATATAGGCGTTAACTATTAAAGAGATGTAGATTATTACAAGTAAGGTGGTACCGCGGTAATTCGCCCTTATGTAATAATCTTTTTTGTTAGGAGGAATAATATGAATTGTTTTGAAGATTTGAAATGGAGAGGATTAATTCAAGATATCAGTAGTCCTGATTTAATTGATAAATTAAATAATGATAGTCTATCATTTTATATAGGTACTGATCCTACTGCTGATTCTATGCATATTGGTCATTATTCATCATTTTTAATATGCAAGAGACTTGCTAAATATGGTCATAAACCTGTTTTATTAATTGGTGGAGGAACTGGACTTATTGGGGATCCTAAGCCTGATGCTGAACGTCCTATGATATCTAAAGAAGAAGTTGATAAGAATGTTAAAGGATTAACTAAACAAGCTAAAGATATATTTGGTTTTGAAGTAGTTAATAACTATGATTGGATTAAAGATATTTCAGTTACTGATTATTTAAGAGATTATGGAAAATACTTTAATATTAACTATATGCTTGCTAAAGATCATGTTAAATCTAGAATGGACGTAGGTATTACTTATGCAGAATTTTCATATATGATATTACAAGCACTAGACTTCTTACATTTATATGAAAATAAAAATGTTCAATTACAAGTTGCTGGTTCTGACCAATGGGGTAATATAACAGCAGGTATTGAGTTAATTAGAAAGAAAATTGATAAAGAAGCATATGGTATGGTTATTCCACTAGTAACTGACAGTACTGGTAAAAAGTTTGGTAAAACTGAAGGTAATGCCTTATGGTTAGATAAAAATAAAACATCTTCTTATGAGATTTATCAATACTGTTTAAATTTAGAAGACTCTATGATAATTGAATATCTAAAGAAGCTTACTTTCTTAAGTAAAGAAGAGATTGAAAAAATAGAAGAAGAAAATAAGAAAGAGCCTGAAAAGAGACTTGCTCATAAAGCTCTTGCTCGTGAGATAATAACTGATTTACATGGTAAAGAAGAATATGAAAGTGCTGTTAAAATAAGTGAAACTTTATTCAGTGGAGATATTTCTAAATTAAATGAAAAAGAAATAGAAGAAGCATTTAAAGGAGTAGAATCATTTGAATTAAAGGGTGAAGTTAACATAGTTGATTTATTAGTAGATCATGAGATTGTTAAGAGTAAAAGAGAAGCTAGGGAATTTATTTCTAATGGATCTATTTCTGTTAATGGAGAAAAGATTACTGATTTAGAATATACTGTTTCTAAAGATAATGCTTTATATAAAAAGTTTGTTATAGTTAGAAGAGGTAAGAAAAAATATCATATAGGTATTTATAAATAATAAAATATGTTGGATAAATTATTACAAGAATATTATAAATTGTTTCCTAATGCTAGGATGTTTCCTGAATGGTTTGAATTGTCTGATAAGTTAAAGATTGAAGCTCTTAAAGAAGCAATTCGCGTTAAAAAAGATTTAAGTCAAACCAAGGTATTTAAAAAGTATGAAGAAAAAGTAATAATTAACAAAAGTTTACAATAAAAAAGGAAGATTTAAGATCTTCTTTTTTATTGCCTGTAAATGATTGAAAATATTTGATATGATATATTTGGGAGATGTATTTGTGAATAAGAATAGATTAATAACATTCAGATTTTTAATGACAACTGTAATATTATTTTTAATATTATTTGCTTTGATAATTTATTTAATTATTTCTAATTCAGATAGTAAAGTATTAATTAATAGTGTTAAATCAATTGATTATAAAGATAATACTTTCTATGTAGTCGGAAATACTAATGATAATGATAATTATGTTGAAAAAGCTAAATTTAGTATTTATGATAATAAATTTAATAAAACTAAAGAAAAACTATATAATAAATCTTATGCTAGTTCTTATAATGATTTTTATTTAGATGGAGATAATTATATCTTTGTTGGTAATATTAGTGAGACTGTTGATACTTATAAAAAGAACATTAATAAAGCAGTTATTATTAAATATGATGATGAAGATAATGTTATATTTGAAAAGAACTATTCTTTAAATGATAATAGTAGTTTTACTAATATATCAAAAATTGGTGATGATTATTTAGTAGTTGGTTATAGTATTGATGATAAAAAAGGTTCTTCTATAATTATTAGATATGATAGTAAGGGAAAGGTTGTTTGGAAGAATAATTTTGGAGATAATATTTATTCTCGTTTTAATAGTGCAATTATAGTAGATAATTATATCTATGCTGTTGGTTTATCTAATAAAGATATTGGAGTTATTTGTAAATATGATTTTGATGGTAATTTAGTCTCTTATAAAGAGTATAAATATACTAATGGTATAGGCTTTAGTGATATTGTTTATCATAAAAAGAGTTTATTTGTAGTTGGAGGATATAAAGTTAATGATACAACTACTAGTAATGATGCTTTAATTGTAAAATATGATTTATCTTTAAATGTTGTTGCTGAAGAAAAATTTGAAAATAATCATGATAGTAGATATAATAAGATTATAGTAGATAATAATAATTATTTGGTTGTTATTGGTAACGCAAAAGAAGATGACTATAATGGACTAATCAGTAAATATGATGATAATTTAAATAGGATTGCTACTGTTAGTTATGGTGATGACAAAAATGATTATTTTAATGACATTGTTCTATATGAAAACAATTATTTAGTTGTAGGATATTCTCTTAATAAGCATATATATCAAACTAAATTTATTATTTATAGTGATGCTTTAAAAGTATTGGAGGCAAAATAATTATGAAAATTACTTTAGTAAGACACGCTGAAACTATGTTTAATGAGAATAATAAAATACAAGGATCTAGTAATATTAAATTATCTGATAAAGGGGTTAGAAATGTACTTAAATTGAGAGATAAGATTAAAGATGAGCATTATGATATATGTTTAATGTCACCTTTATCAAGATGTGTTGAAACAGCCTTTTTATTAATAGGAGATAGAGTTCTAACTCAAGTCGATGAAAGACTTTTAGAGCGTGGTATGGGTAATTTAGAAGGAAAAGATTTTTCTTGTTATGATAAATATAAATATTGGAATTATGATATTAATTCTAGTGAAGAAGAAGTTGAATCTGTTAAAGAATTAATTGATAGAGCTAGATTATTTCTTGATAGTATAAAAAAAGAATACAAAGATAAATCTGTATTAGTAGTTAGTCATTCTGCTATGATTAGGGCAATTATATTATTAATTAATAATGTTCCTTTAGAAGGGGAATTGTATGATAAATGTGAGAAGATTCCTAATTGTTATATAGGGGAATTTGAGATATAGAGGTGAATTATGAATAATAATGAGTTGGTTAAAGATTATTTAGGAAATATTAGTGATAATCTATTTAATTCTAGTGGGGTTAGATTACCTGAAAGTGTAATAAATAGTATTGTTACTAAATATGAAGGTTCTGATTTAGAAGTTGATGCTTTAATCGAGAGTGTAAATGAAGATGTTCAAGCTTATATTGATGAAGTTGTTGAAAAAGATAGTATGTATGATCAAGAAGAAGAGCCTGAAAAAATAGAAGAACAAGAAGAGCCTGTAAAATTAGATGAAATGGATGCTAAAACTGAATTAGAAAAGAAAAATGTTGTTCTAAATAATACTGATTTAAATCTAATTGCTATAGCAAATGCTTCTACTCCTGAAGAGTTACAAGCGGCTATGAATAATTGTCCTTATTTAAATAAAAGATTAGTTGACTCTAAATTAGATGGAGTAGAATTTGAAAAAACTAAGAGAAATGTTTTTGAAATGTATAGAGATTCTATTCCTGCGGAATTAAGAGATATTGGTGAATTAGGTCTTAATACTATGGATGATTATGTTGCTTTTTCTAATAGTCTTCATGATGAGTATGATACTGTTACTATGGATGATGGCTCTGAATATGGAAAAGTATATGATTTAAAAAATGGTAATAATATTTCATTAGAGGAAATGAGAACTAGTGATTCTAGAGAGATTGAAGCAGGAACTAATAATTCTTCTTTAAAAAGAGAAGATTCTAATCTTGTTGATACAGAAGGTAATCTAGAACAAAAACATAGAATAGATATAAATAATGAGAATGGTAAAGATGAAGCTGCTTTAAAGAGAAGTGGAAATGTTATGTTAGGAACTGCTGTTGCTTTAGGAATGGTTGAAGGAGCAACAGAAAGGCAAAAAGAAAGTAGTGAAGAATTAGCTGAGATGTTAAAATCTCCTGAAGTAAAAAATGATACTAAATTAAAAGATCTTAATAATAAGCCTAAAGTATTAAAGCTTAATAATAATGATAATAATAAAGATAGTTCAACTTATAAACAAGCTGGTATGGCTATGAGTGATTCGTTATTATTAATCATCTTTATGATAGTATTTATAATCTTTATTGGAGTTGTATATTTCTTTACAAGATAATTGAAAAATAAAAAAGAGGATTTAATCCTCTTTTACTATTTATTATAGAATTCAACGATTAATGATTCATCAATGTCAGCATTAAGTTCGTTTCTTTCAGGATATCTTACATAAGTTCCTGCTTTTTTATTTTCATCATAAGTGATGAAGTCAACTCTCTTAGTTACTTTTTCTAATGATTCATTAACAACTTTTAAGTTCATATCTTTTTCTTTTAATGAGATTACATCTCCAGGTTTACATCTGTATGATGGGATATCAACTTTATTACCATTTACTGTAACATGACCATGGTTAACTAATTGTCTAGCTCCACGTCTTGTTGAGGCAAATCCTATACGATAAGTTAAGTTGTCTAAACGTGATTCTAATAATTTTAAGAAGTTCATACCTTGAATACCTTCTAGTTTTGAAGCTTCTCTGAAAGTTTTTTGGAATTGTCTTTCGCTTACTCCATACATGAAACGTACTTTTTGTTTTTCTTTTAACTGAGTACCATAATCTGATAATTTACCACGACGATCAGCACCATGTTGACCAGGTCTATTAGGTCTACGAGTTAATTCACGTCCAGTTTCAGTAGTAGAAAAACCTAAACTTCTTGATCTTTTGAATTCACTACCAGTATATCTTGACATATCTATTCTCCTTTCATTATTTTACAAATCAATGAAATAGTTTAGTCATATCATAGGGAGTTTTTGTTCACTTTGACAGCCCAAAGTTACTTTTTTCAAAAACACTTTAATAATATTCTAAACCTGCTGTTTCAAGGAATTTGCATGTTTAATTATATGATAAATAGTCAATAATGTCAACAATTTTATTGATTTATAAGGTCTATTCTTTGTTTAAATACAAAAATATTAAAAATAATGGAAAAGTAAGACCTAATTATGATAAAATATTATTAAGATTGGAGTGATTCTATTTATGGGTGGACAATATCTTATTATTGGATCTTGTGTTGTTGTTGCCTTGATAATTGTAATTATTGTGCTATTCCTTATTAGAAGAGCCAATATTAAATATTTTAGGAATCAAATTAAAGAGTTAGAAATAAAGAGAAATGAAGTTGCTTCTACACCTGTACTTGTAGAATTATCTAAAGTTGAATCTATTACTAAGAATAATGATTTAATGGGTGAAAAGTGTGTTAATTGGCAAGAAAGATTTACTGAGATTAAAGATAAACGTTTGGGTGTTATTGATGATATGTTAATTGAACTAGATACTTTTATTGATAATCGTGATTATGAAAATTGTGGTTATCGTATTGCGAAAGTTCAAGTAGAAATATATAAGATTAAAGAAGCAGCGGATAAGTTACTTGCAGAAATTAGAAATGTTTCTTCTAGTGAAAATAGATTTAGAGAAGAAATTACTTCTTTGAAATCTAGATATAGAGTAATTAAAGAAAATTATAAATCTCATATAGATAATTATGGGGATATAGCTGAAGCAATTGATTTGCAACTTGAGAATATTGAAAATAGATTTATTGATTTCGAAAAGATAATGACAAGAACTGATTATGATGAAGCTGTTAAATTACTTGATGCTTTAGAGCAGATGATTAATCATATTGAGATTGTTGTTAATGAAATGCCTGATATTATTAGAATTAGTAATAAAGTATTACCTGATACTATTAGTGAAGTTGAAGAAACTTATAAGAGTATGACTGAGAAAGGTTATTCTTTAGAATACTTAAATATTGAATATAATATTACTGAATCTAGAAAGAATATTGAAAATATTATCCAGAAAGTAAAACTATTGAATTTAGAAGATTGTAAATTTGAATTAGAGAATATGTTAGATTTCTTTCAATCTTTATTTATAGATTTTGAAAAAGAAAGATTGTCTAAAAAAGCTTATTTACAAGAATTAAATGGTTTTAAGATTAAATTAGAAAAAGTTAATGAACAATGTAATAGTGTATTTAATGAGATGGATAATATTAAGAGTACATATAATCTTAGTGAAGAAGACTTAAATGATATTAATGAAGCTAATAAATTACTTATTATGATTAATGATGATTATAAGAAATTAAGTTTAAAAGATGAGAGTAATGCTACTCCATATTCATTGTTATTTGATGAATTAGAAGTTTTATCTAATAGATTAAATGATATGGATGATGACTTTAATAAGACATTAAAATCATTAGGAAATATGTATGATGATGA
>OCTW011090744.1_pt1 | contig 10149 bp, 12 predicted proteins | sample 1539671 | NCBI WGS metagenome assembly OCTW01 (sample SAMN02144230, study PRJEB22623) | gut metagenome | biome: sheep rumen | host: Ovis aries | place: New Zealand
TACTATTATTATATCAAATTATAAAAAAAAAGATATAGTTTTCACTATATCCATTCTAATGACATAATTAATTATTTGAAAGGAAGTAAGAATAAACTATTATAAGAGGTTTAAAATAATATATCATTAGAACAAAGGAGAAAAATTGGGGTTATATATGAGAGGTTTTTTCTCCTTCAACATGATAATACAATAAAAAAAAATATAGTGCAAATGAAGGTTTTGTATTTTCATATAATTAAAAAACAGATTTTTTGTTAAATCTGCCTAAGCAGAAATATTAAATCTGTTTTATTTTTTTTACAAAAATATATCAATTAGTAAAATTTTAATTTTTTAAAAATTCTTCCATTTCTTTTAGTTTTTCTCCTCTTAAAGGTCTACATTTTTTATACGCTTCAAGATTTTTACACATTTCTTTTGCCATCCCACTACAAGATCCAAATCCACAAGAACCACAATTATATCCAGGTAATCTTTTTAAATATTCTTCTTCATTTTTATCTACTTTATTTATTTTTAAATCTACTAAAACTAATATTATACCTAATATTAATGCGGTTACAGTTAATATTAAAATCCCTATCATTTTCTCTCCTCCTTAAATAAATTACATCCATTACATTTTGAACAATCATGTTTACATTCATTTTTATTTGTTAAATAAAGTGTTAGAACAAATAAAGCAATGATTAATACAAAAGGGATTATAATCATATATATCTTGAAAATAATAGAGCCATGATTGCAGCTGTTATTAGAGCTATTGGATGTCCTTTAAAAGGTTGTGGAACATTTGAATTATTGATTTTTTCTCTCATACTTGAGAACAGATAGATGACTAGTGTAAAACCTAAGCTACTAGATATGCTATATACAAGCATTTCTATAAAATTATAATCATTATTAATATTTAGTAATACTATTCCGAGTACTGCACAATTAGTAGTAATTAAAGGTAAATATATACCTAACATTTTATGAATATTTGGCAGATATCTTTTAAGCATTATTTCAAGTAATTGTACTAATGATGCGATTACTAATACAAATAACACTGTTCTTAAGTATTCTGTTTTAGTTGGTATTAATAAATAATGATATAAACTCCATGTTATAATTCCAGATAATGTTACAACAAGCATTACAGAAATTCCCATTGAAATAGCACTTTTTCTTTTATTTGATACTCCTATAAAAGGACAAATACCTAAAAATTTTGTAAGGACTACATTTTCTGTTAACAATGCTCCTAACATAATATTAATTAGATTCATGATTCTTACCTCCTCTTATATAGTTAAATAAGGCTATTAAGAATCCTAGTGTTAAAAAGGCACCTGCAGGTTTTGTTAGTACAGATATTGGAAATATATTATTTGGATGATATATTTTATATACTAATTTTTGTCCTGTAATTTCACTAATATTATTCATAATTGTTAATGTATTATTACCAAATATTTCTCTAAATAAAGCAATTATCATTAATACTAATGTATAACCTATACCTATACCTAATGCATCCTTAAAACTTGTTCTTATATTTGATTTTGTACCTACTGATAAAGCTCTACCAAGTACAATACAGTTTACAACTATTAAAGGTAAATATATTCCAAGTACATTATAAAGTGGATTTACATATTCTTTAAGTAATAATTCTAATATACTAACAAATGTAGAGATTATTAGTATGTATACTGGTATTTCAACATTTTTAGGTACAAGTTTTTTTATTAATGATACAGTCATATTAGAAAATATGAGTATTATAAGTACACATAATCCCATTATATAAGCATTTTCAAAATTGGTTGTAACTGCTAAAGTTGAACAAAGACCTAAAAGTAATACTAATACCGGATTTTCATTTATTATTCCATTTAATATTGTCTTCATTTATGACTCCTTTCTTATACTAAATCTTCTATATTGATATCTATTTTATTGATATCATCTTCATACATAATTGAACCTATATATCTTTTTAAATCATTATAATTTATTTTTCTAGAAATAATTATACATAGTTTAGATAAATCTTTATTTTCCTTTTTTATTTTTGTTGTTTCTTCTTCTATTACTCTTTTTAAAGTACTTTCATATTCATCTATAGTCATTGTTTTTTTACCAATATTTAATAAATTATAGTAAAAATTATCCATTAACTACCTTAAAGACTAAATATAAAAGTATACTACATACTAAGGCAGTTATGGTAAGTGTTATTATTCCTTGATATTTTTTCATTTACTCATATCCTCCTTAACATTAATAAACATCTTTTTAAGAGCAGTAGATGATATTGTAGCACCTGATACAGTATCAACATTTTTTAAATTATTTTGATTTTGTATTAATTTATCAGTATAATTTGCTTCTTCTACTAATTTATAATAGTTTTCTGTTTCGTTACTATCTAATATTTCTATTTTAGTTATCTCGTTATTTTTGATATATAATTTTGCTTTAATAGGACCACCATTACCTTTTTGTGAAACAACATAATAATCGTTTGTTTTTTCTATCAATTTAAAATTATAATCTTTATCATTTGGATGATTAAATCGATTTCCAATATAAATACTTATACCTATTAATAAAGATAGTCCAATAATAAGTGGTATTGCTATTTTTTTGATAGAATATTTATTTGAAGATCCTATTCTATCAAGTAACATAACAAACATATTCATTGTAAGTATTGATGTTAAAACTCCCTCTGGAGCACTTGTTAAGAACCTACATACAACGGTAAGAATTCCTAAAAACATTGCATATATTATTTGACCAACAGACGTTACTGGTGATGTAACTGGATCAGTTGCCATGAATACAGCCCCAAATAATAATCCTCCACTTAATATATGAAATAATGGATACCAGGAACCTACTCCAGCAATTGAGCCAATAATAAATGTCATGGTAAAAACTGTTCCTACATATATAACCGGTATTTTCCATTTTATTACTCTATTAAATACTAAATATATAAATGCTAATATTATTAAAAATGAACATGTCTCTCCTACTGTACCTGGAATATTTCCGATTAAAAAATCTTTAATTGAACCAAATGGTTTTACAACAGTATCATAAGTTCCAATATCACCTATTATTTTATAATTAGTTAGTGGTGTAGCACTTCCTATTGTATCTAGTTCATATTTATTAATATATCCACCATTTTTATTAATTATCGATCCATAACAAGTTAAAACAAATAGACAACCTATTAATGCTGGATTAAATATATTATGTCCAAATCCACCATATAGCATTTTACCAATTATAACTGCTACCACACACCCAATTATTAATATTTCTATTGGAGTATTTAGGGGTAAAACTAAACTAACAAATAACCCAGGAAAAATACTAAATGAGTTTAGTATATATTCTTTTAATTCATTATTTTTCTTTTTTAAAAAGATAAATGAATATAATGTTTCTGTTAGAAAACTTGTAATAATACCAGTTATTATAAATAATAATGGATAAAACATACCAAATAAATCTGTTTTATCATTTTTGTATAAAACTATTCCATTTTTATAAAAAGAAAAAATAATAATTGGAAATAATGCGATTAATAAATTAAGCATTATTTTATGAGTACTATTTTTACTTTTAACAAATGGTCCTTTTAAAACATTAAATTTCATTATTTCACCTTTTTCTTAGCTTCTTTTAAATATTCGCGTAAATTTATCTTTGATGGACAAACAAATGAACATATACCACATTCAATACATCTTCCAACATTAAGTCGTTTAAGTTCATCTTTATCATTAATATTATCTTTTACTAGAACAGGACATAGTTTTACTGGACAATGATCTGCACATTTACCACATCTTAAACAAGTAATTGGGTCAATTTTTTTATTATTTTTTAAAGCAATTACTGAATTCAAATTATTGGGTATAACAAATTCATCACTTGATATTGCCTCTCCCATCATTGGTCCACCAGAGAAAAGTATTACATCTTGTTCACTGTAATTATTAAAAATATCTTTTAAATCACTAAATAATGTCCCAATTTTTATTTTTACATTGGTTGGATTATTAATAGCGTTACCACTTATTGTTATTGTTTTTTCTATTAAAGGAATACCATTTAATGCATTATAAATAGCAAATATAGTTGAAGCATTTGATACAATTATATTTTTTTCTATTGGTAATTTCACATAATCTGTATGTTTTATGTATCTTACTAATGATTTTTCCCATCCCATTGGATATAAATTAGGTAATTCAATTAATTTTATATTTGTATCATTAATAATTGGAATTATCTTATCCTTTAAATTTAGATTTCCTGTTTTAATTGCAATTACTATTTCTTTTATATTATATTTTTTTTCAATAGTCTTTAAAGTATCAACTATTTCTTTTATATGATTAAATAATATTGTATGATCTGCTGTTATATATGGTTCACATTCAACACCATTTATAATTAGTGTTTCTACTTTATCAGTATCATATTTTATATATGTTGGAAATCCAGCACCACCAAGTCCTACAATACCACTATTTTTTAATAATTCTACAAATTGTTCTTTGTTATTTATATCTACTTTTTTAAATACATTTTCTTCTTTAAAATCATTTTCTATTTTAATAAATTTTGCTTTGTTATTTTTATAATCTAGTTTTTCTTCAAAGCAAATTACTTTTCCACTGACACTACTATGGATATATGAATCAAACTTTGTTTTAATTATTTTTTGTCCACATTTTACCTTTTCTTTTTCTTTAACAAGTATTTCATCATTATCATTTATTTTAAAATAAACATATTTAGGATTTAAGTATTCTTTAAGTTTATTCATTGTTTCTTTTTTATGTTTATCTAATTTTATTCCAATCATAAAATCACCTAATATAATTATACTCTAAATAGTATATAAATACAAATAAAAAACTAGATTAATCTAGTTTATTTCTTCTTCTATTCTTATTAACTGATTATATTTGCACATTCTATCTGTTCTAGACATTGAACCGGTTTTAATTTGTCCTAAACTAAGTCCTACTGATAAATCAGCAATTGTAGTATCTTCTGTTTCGCCACTACGATGTGAGATAATTGTTTTATAGTTATTTGCTTTAGCAAGTTCAATTGTTTCTAATGTTTCAGTTATTGTTCCTATTTGATTTACTTTTAAAAGTATTGCATTACCTGCTTTTTTATCGATTCCCATCTGTAAACATTTTTTATTAGTAACAAATAAGTCATCCCCAACTAATTGAATTTTATCTCCTAATCTTTCAGTTATTAATCTAAATCCATCCCAGTCATTTTCATCCACTGGATCTTCAATAGATATAATTGGATATTTTGAAACTAATTCTTCATAAAATTCAATTAATTCTTCTGTTGTTAAGCTTCTATTTTCTCCTGCTAAATTATATTTACCATCTTGATAAAATTCAGAAGCTGCAACATCAATTGCTAATTTTACATCTTTACCTGGGATGTATCCAGCTTTAGTTATAGCTTCCATTATAAGTTCAAATCCTTCACTATTTGAATTTAAATCAGGAGCAAATCCTCCTTCATCGCCTACACCTGTAGATAAATGTTTTTCCTTTAAAACACTCTTTAATGCATGAAATACTTCTGATCCAATTCTTATTCTTTCTTTAATTGTATCTGCTTGTGGAATTATCATGAATTCTTGAAAATCCAATTTATTATCAGCATGTGCTCCTCCATTTAAAATATTCATCATTGGAACAGGTAATGTTGTACCATTACCAATATATTTATATAAAGGCATCTTTTTAGATAATGCAGCTGCTTTTAAAGTAGCCATTGAAATACCAAGTATTGCATTTGCTCCAAATTTAGATTTGTTTTCTGTACCATCTAAATTAATCATAGCATAATCAAGTTCTTTTTGATTATAAGCATCCATTCCTATAACTAAATCTCTTAATGGACCATTAACATTATTAACTGCTTTTAATACTCCTAATCCATTAAATCTACTATCTTTATCTCTAAGTTCTAATGCTTCTCTAATTCCAGTAGATGCTCCACTTGGAACAGCTGCTCTACCTAAAGTACCATCTTCTAATATAATATCTACCTCTACTGTAGGATTACCTCTTGAATCTAATATTTCTCTTGCTTTAACATCCTCTATTTTCATTTTTTTCCTCTTTTCTTTGATTTAATTTTTTGACTTAATTCATTTTTTTCTTCTTGTAATTTTGTTAATTGTTCATATAGTTCATTAGATTTTTCTTCTAGTTCTAACCATTCATTATATGCTTGTTCTTCTTCTGTAGTTATGTTTACCCCACCTTTATCAATAGAGTAAACAGATATACTATTTATTTTTTTTATACCTCCAATAATTAATCCACCTGCTTTTTTAAATGTTGGATCATCTATTTTTACTAATTCATAAAACAAATCAATATCTGTTGTATCATATTTAGCTATATCTATTTTTTCTCCTTCATTTACATAAATATTATAAAATCTTCCACCATTTGGATTCTTATTATTTTGTACAAAATACATATTTAATTCTTCCATATTATCTTAATCCTTTTACTAAATCTTTAAATAATTCTCCTCTTTCTTCAAATGTTTTAAATTGATCCCAAGAAGCACAAGCTGGAGAAAGTAATACTGTATCTCCTGATTCTGCTATTTCATGTGCTTTATTTACTGCTTCTTCTAAATTGTTTAATACATAACAATTTTTATTATTGTTATCAGCAAATTCTTTTATTTTATTTTTTGTTTCCCCATAACACACGATGGCTTTAACATTAGAAACATAATCTTTAAGATTATCAAATGGAATATTTCTATCAAGACCTCCCATAATTAATACTGTTGGGTTATTAAATGTCTTTAAAGCAGTCATTGTCGCTTCGTTATTAGTTGATTTTGAATCATTATAATAATCTACACCATTTATTGTATCAACATATTCTATTCGATGTTCTACCCCTTTAAACGCTGATAAATATTCTTTTATTATTTCATTTTCTACATCAAATTGTTTAACTGCTAATATACAGGCCATTATATTTTCATAATTATGCATTCCTTTTAGTTTTATATCATCAAATTTTACTACTAATTCATTATTATAGTAAACTCCATCATTTTCAATATAAGCATCTAATTTTTCTGTTTTAGAAAAATATTTTTTTGTTGATACTATATCATTTGTTAGATCTAATACATCACTATTATCATGATTTAAAATGGCCAAATCAGTATTTGTATGATTATTAAATATACGCTTTTTCATTGCCTTATATATTTCATAACTTCCATGAAAATCTATATGGGCATGTACTAAATTAAGAAGTAAACTTATATTTGTTTTAAATTCATACATATCACACAATTGATGATCTGATATTTCCATTACTAAAATTGAATTTTCTTTTATATCATTAACTATTTGAGATAATGGATATCCTATATTACCACCTAAATATACATTGTCATATTTTTTTCTTAATATTTCATATATTAAGGTTGTTGTTGTGGTTTTACCATTTGAACCAGTAATACCAATTATTTTGACATTTTTAGGTAAAAAATGGTAAGCCATTTCTATCTCATTTATTATTTTTATTCCAAGTTGCTTTGCCTTTAGAACAACAGGATTATTAGCTGGTATTCCCGGATTTTTAACCATATAGTCAAATGATTCATCGATTAAATCTGCTTGATTAGTTGTTATTTCTACTTTAACACCTAATTCTTTTAATTCATTAACATGATCTAAATCTTGTTCTTTACCATCAGTAATTAATATTTCATTATTGTATTTCGCAAGTAATTTGGCAGCTTCATATCCACTCTTAGCCATACCAAATATAAATATTTTTTTATTTTCAAACATATTCATTCTCCTCTACTTCATTATATCAAAAAATTACTTTAATGTTAAGTTAAAATATGATATAATACTCGTATAAAAGGAGGTTTATATGATTTTAAGAGAATTAAGTAATGAAGAATTTAATTATTTTAAAAATAATTTTAATTATAATTCTATGTATCAAAGTGTTCCATACGGGAAAGTTATGAATAATCAAGGTTTTGATTCTATTTACGTAGGATTAGTTGATAATAATAATATTTTAGCTGCAGCTTTAATCTTAATTAACAAAAAAGGTAAAACTAAATATGGTTTTGTTCCACGTGGCTTTTTGATTGATTATAATAATTTCGAGTTATTAAAAACTTTTACAATAGAAATTAAAAAATATTTAAGTAAAATGAATGTTATTTCTATAAAAATATGTCCTCCAGTTATAAGAACTATCACAGATATGAAATATAATATAACAAATCATAATAATTATTATGATAATATCTTATTTAATTTAAAAAGTTTAGGTTATAAGCATCTTGGATATAATAATTATTTTGAAGCTTTAAAACCAAGGTTCGAAGCAATATTAGATATTGATATACCATATTATATTTTATTTAAAAATATTAAAAAGGAATTTAGAACTAAAATTAGAAGTGCTGAAGCAAGAGGTATTAAAATATATAAAGGTGATATTTCTAATATTGATGATTTATATAAACAGATTAAATCAAAATATCCAAGAAACTATGATTTCTTTAAAGATACTTATGTTTATTTTAATGAAGAAAAAGCTGTTGAATTATTTTATGCAAAATTAGATACAAAATATTATTTAAATAAAATGCAAGAAAATTATATTAACCAAGAAACTAGATGTAAATATTTAAGTACAATGGTATCTAGTAGAAATAAGGATAATCAAAAATATGTTAAACTTAAGATGGAAGCTGATAAAGAATTAAATAGAATTCATAGATTGTTAGTTAAAGCTACTAAGTATTTACAAGAAAGTCCAGATGGTATTATAATCGCAACTGCAATTATAATTAAGAATAAAGATGAAATATTTGTTTTAACCGATGGATATGATAAGAAATATAAAGATTTTAATCCAAAACATTTATTAGTTTGGAAATTAATTGAAAAATATTCTAAACAAGGTTATAAAAAAATTACATTAGGAGCTATATCAAATCCTAATATAGATAAAAATGAATATGAAGGATTGAATTATTTTAGATTAAGTTTTAATGCTTTATGTTATGAATATATTGGTGATTTTGAACTTATTTGTAATGATAAATTAAATTTCTTATATAATAATATAAATATTAAGAAAATATTAAAGATCTGATTTAATCAGATCTTTTTATTGTATATCAGTTTTGTTAACATCAATTACTGGTCTTGGTGCATGTCTATCATATAAATGCATATATGTTATTGATACTTGTTTAGTTTGACCATATAATAACCATGCTGCATTATCATAATGTTCTGTATCTATTGTTTCTAACCAATATCCTGGATATGGTCCAACAGGAGTTAAATTATCAAATAAAAATTCATATCCATTTAATGCATTTGCAGCATATGGATTACAATTATTACATGCCCTTACAACTTCTTGATAAGTTAATAATCTTGCTGCTCTTCCAGAATAATCAAAATTTTCAACTACAACATTTCCATTTTGATCTAATATATTTCTAGTAGTTTTATATAATGATATGTTACTCCATTGTGTTGTTGTTGGTAAATTAGCTTTTAATTCCGTAGGTCCATCAGCTATAGTACCATATTTTTTGTTAGTAGTTGTATCTTTTATTCCATCAACAGTATTATATGCATATATTAATGTTGCATAATTTGATTCAAATTCGTTTGTTTCAGTATTATAATAATCACTTACATAATAAAACTTTTCATCTACATTATCATATTCACCATTACCATCTACATCACATACTACTGTAGTTCCTGGTGTCAAAGTTGAAGAACCTATTTTTTTACATTTATATGTTACTTGTTGTTCTCCTGATTCACTGCAATTTCCAACTACACGTGCATCTCTATCTTTATATTTAACATTATACCCATTTACACATAATGTTGCTTCTGTTACTTTTCCGCTTGGATCTATTGTAACACTCCCACTATCTGGTTTTTTTCCTTTAAATTTTATATTTATATTTGCTATATCTCCTGATTCTACTTTTGTATATCCAGATACTCCGGCATCTGATCCTAACATAGCAAATCCATTATTGTAT
>OCTW011519778.1_pt1 | contig 10148 bp, 7 predicted proteins | sample 1539671 | NCBI WGS metagenome assembly OCTW01 (sample SAMN02144230, study PRJEB22623) | gut metagenome | biome: sheep rumen | host: Ovis aries | place: New Zealand
GCCACGCTAGCCCTGGTAGACGATCTTGCGCTTCACGTCCTCGACGGCGGCGTCCCCGAGGAAGTGGCGCACGAGCTCGAGGCCCAGCTCCACGGCCGTGCCCAGGCCCTTGCTCGTCATGAGGTTGCCGTCCGTGACGACGGCGCCCTGTTGCACCTTCGCCCCGTGCTCAGCGAGTACATGCTGGAAGTTGGGGTTGCTCGTGGCGGCCCGGCCCTCAAGCAGGCCCAGCTCCGCTAGGATGGACGGCGCCGCGCAGATGGCGGCGACCATGCGGCCGGACGTGGCGAACGCGCGCACCGCATCGCACAGCGGCTCGCACGCGCGCAGGTTCTTCGTGCCGGGCATGCCTCCGGGAAGCACCAGCATGTCGTACGCGTCGAAGTCGAAGTCGTCGTCCACAATCGTGCGGTCGCACACCACCGTGACCTCGTGGCTGGACGTGACGGCGAGGTTGTCCGTTATGGACACCTTGTCGCACGGGACGCCCGCCCGAAACAGAAGGTCCGTGAGCACGAGCGCCTCGCACTCCTCGAGGCCGTTTGCGAAGAAGACCGCCACGCGCTTCTCGGTCTGTGCCTTGAACATGCCTACCTCCAAATCCCGGGCCCCAGGTGCGGACCCTGCGGCACGACGGCCGCCTCGACTGACGCATACGAGCATACCGCAAGCGCCGGACGCAATTGCGCCCGGCGCCCGCGCGACGCCGCCGCTCCGGCGGCGCTACTCGCTCCGGAGCGACTCCACCGGGTCGTTCCGGCTCGCCTTCGTGGACGGGATGAGCCCGCCCAAAAACGTGAGCAGCACGCTGATGCCTATAAGCACGAGAGCGCTTTCCCACGGGAGCATCATGATGTTAGGGATGCCCTTCCACGCGAGCACCGCGTGGTTCACGGGGACCTGCACGGCGAGCACCACCGCGATGGCGAGCACGCCCGCGATGAGGCCCTCGATCACGGTCTCGGCGTTGAAGACGTTAGCGACGTTCAGCTTCGAGGCGCCCATGGCGCGCAGGACGCCGATCTCCTTCTTGCGCTCCAGCACCGATATGTACGTGATGATGCCGATCATGATGGAGCTCACCACGAGCGAGATGGACACGAACGCGATGAGCACCATCGAGATCATGTTCACGATGTCCGTAACGGAGCTCATGAGCGAGCCCGCGACGTCTGAGTACTGGATCTTCTGGCCGTCCTGCCCCTTGGCGGCCTTTGCGTCGTTGTACTCGTCTATCACCTTGAGCAGCGACTCCTTGGCCGCGAAGTCCTTGGGGTAGATGCTGATGGACTCCGGGCTCGACGCCTCCGCGAAGCCGAGCTTCTGCATGTTCGAGTCGTACGTGAGCTTGTCCGCGCTCGCGTAGTTGTTCAAAAGCGAGCGTAGGTCGTCCGCCGTCATGTTCAGGTGGATGGCGCTCGCGAACGCCTGCGGGTCGACGGAGAACCCGTTCTGCAGCGCGCCGGAAAGCGCGGCCATCCTGCCGGCGACCTGCTGCGATATGGCGGCGGAGAGCTGCGTGCCCAGGCTTTGGGTCGCGGCGCTCACCTGCTGGGACATCTGGCTCGCGAGCTGTGTGGCCATGACCTGCGCCGCCTGCTGCACCAGGGCGTCCACCTGGCCTTTGACGTAGTCGCTTACGTAGCCCATGTACTGCTGGTACAGCGCGCTCGCGCTTGCGAACGCGTCGTCTCCAAGGTCTGCCTTCAGCTGCGAAAGCACGGCCTGGGCCTCCGGCGTCTGGGAGTACGCCTCCCACGAGGAGTCCGCCCCCTCGGCCACGCCCTGCCGCCAGGTGAGGTAGCCCGTGACGAGCGCGGTCGAGGCCTTGTCGACCGCCTGGTTCTGCTCGTCGGTCAGCGTGAGCCCGTTCTTCTCGGCATATGCCGAGAAGGGCTCGATTCCCTTCAGGATGCCCTCAACGGTGTCCGCGCTCAGCACGTTGTCGAGGGCGGATGTGTCGAGGGTCATGGCCGAGGGGTCGAAGCCCGCCTGGTCGAGCGAGATGCCCGAGAGGTCGAGCGCCGAGGAGTCGAGGCCGCCGGTCGCCGCGGTGACGGCGGAGGTGTCGATGGTGAACGCGCGCTTGAGCGCGTCCTGGTCCACGGTGAACATCTTGCGCATGTCGAAGCTCTCCTGCGACTGCTGCAGCTCCTCAAACGTCTTGCCCGTGAACACGTCCACGTCGCGCCTGGCCTGCTGCTCGCGCACGATCTGCGAGCTGGCGGCGCGGCGCATGAGCTCCTGCGCGAGCGCCGGCGTGTACGCGACGCCCTCCTTCACGAGGCCGGACTGCGCGTCGCCCTTTGGCCTGATGACGCCCACGATCCTCAGCTTTATGCCGTTCTGCACCTGCTGCCTCATGTACGCCTCGTCCTCGGACATGTCCGTCCACGTGCCCTGGGCGTCGTTTTTCTGGTAGAGGTTCGCGGACGGCACCACGGAAAACGTCATGCCCAGTGCGTCGTCGTACGTGAAGTCGCGGCGGTCCTTGCGCGAGACCTCCACCTTCTGGCCGCCAAGCGCCGCGTCCGTCATCTTCTGCATGCTCTGGGGGTCATAGAAGCCTATGCCGTACAGCGTGTAGTCGCTCACCTCGCCCTTGCGGTTCAGCACGAGCACGGCCTCGTCCGCCGCCTTCGGCCACGTGCCCCTCACGAGGCTCATGTTGCTGTGAAGGAGGCGCTCGTCGCTCACGAGCTGCGTGAACGTGCCGGAGGAGGAGCTTTTGCCCGTGAGCGCCGATCCCATGACGCCACCCTGCAGCGTGCTCGCGACGCTGGAGGGGTTCAGCCGCGTGACACCCTTCGACGTGTCGGTCATGTATATCTGCGGCGTCACGTCGTAGTCGTACTCCACGGCGTTCGCGTAGCGCCCCACCTTCTTGCGATGCGCGTCCAGGTACGTCTTGAACGAGCCAAGGTCGTTGCTCTTGACCTGCGCGAACATGTCCGTGACGATGGCGCGCTGCGGGATGTCGTCGCTGCCCTTGGCCCGCTTTGCGCCGGACGCCTTGCCCGAAGACGCGCCGGTGCCGGAGTCGCTCATGCCATAGCCCATGAGCTTCGAGAAGTCGAAGCTGCTCTTCGTGATGGTGAGCGGGTAGCTGCTGAGCGCGCCCTCCTCCGTCCGCGCGATGTAGTGGTTCACGCCGTTGGAGAGCGCCAGGATCGCCGCGATGCCGATGATGCCGATCGACCCGGCGAACGCGGTCATGAACGTGCGGCCCTTCTTCGTCATGAGGTTGTTGAACGAAAGCGAGAGCGCCGTGAGGAAGCCCATCGACGCCCGGCCGCCCTTGTCCTTCTCGCCCGTGCGCCCTGCGGAAAGCGGCGCCTGCGCGGCGTCGCCCGCGGGCGAGAAGGACGCGGCCTCGGGCTCGCCGTCGCGGATCGGGTCGCTGTCGTCCACGATGCGGCCGTCGCGCACGCGGACGATGCGCGTGGCGTAGCTCTCCGCGAGCTCCGGGTTGTGCGTGACCATGACCACCAGGCGGTCGCGCGCCACGTCACGCAGGATGTTCATCACCTGGATGCCGGTGTCGGTGTCCAAGGCGCCCGTCGGCTCGTCCGCGAGCACGATGTCCGGGTCGTTCACGAGGGCGCGCGCGATGGCGACGCGCTGCATCTGCCCGCCGGAGAGCTGCGCCGGGCGCTTGCGCACGTGGTCGGCAAGGCCGACGGCCGCCAGGGCCTCCGTCGCGCGGCGCCGGCGCTCCGCGCGGCCGACGCCCGCGAGCGTGAGCGCAAGCTCCACGTTGGAGAGCACGGTCTGGTGCGGGATGAGGTTGTAGCTCTGGAAGACGAAGCCGACGCGGTGGTTGCGGTACGTGTCCCAGTCCTTGGACGAGTAGTCCTTCGTCGAGACGCCGTTGATGACGATCTCTCCGGAGTCCGCGCGGTCGAGGCCGCCCAGGACGTTGAGCATGGTCGTCTTGCCAGAGCCCGAGGGCCCCAGGATCGCGACGAACTCGCTGTCGCGAAACGCCACGGACACGTCGTCCAGGGCGACCTGCGTGAAGTCGTCCGTCTTGTAGGCCTTGCGGGTGTTCTTGAGTTGGAGCATGCGGTTCCCTTCAGGAAGTTGTCAGGGGCTAGGATACCCGCGCCCGCCCCCGGCGCTCCCTCACGGCCGCGGCGCCCCGAAAGGCTCCACCCGGCGCACACAGCCCCAAGGGGATGGGGCCGCGCGCGGGACGCGGCTACACGCGCTCCGCCATGTCGAGCACGAGGCGCTCCGTCCCCTCCCAGCCGATGCACGCGTCCGTGATCGACTTGCCGTACACGCCGCCGCCGACGGGCTGGTTGCCGTCCACCAGGTACGACTCCACCATGAAGCCGCGGAAGATGCCCGCGATGTCGGGCGAGCGGCGCACGGAGTCCAGCACCTCGTTCACGATGCGCGGCTGCTCCTGCGGGCGCTTGCCGGAGTTGTCGTGGTTGCAGTCGATCACGACGGCGGGGTTCTGGTAGCGGCCGTGCGTGTAGGCGATGGCAAGGCGCTCCAGGTACTCGTAGTGGTAGTTGGGGTAGTTGATGCCGTCGAGCCCCACGTAGCCGCGCAGCAGCGCGTGCGCGAGGGGGTTGCCCGTCGTGTGGACCTCCCAGTTGCGGAAGATGAAGTCCTGGGGCGCCTGCGCCGCGTAGATGGAGTTCAGCATCACGGAGGTGGAGCCGCCCGTGGGGTTCTTCATGCCCACCGGCACGGGGATGCCGCCGGCCACCAGGCGGTGCTCCTGGTTCTCGACGGAGCGCGCGCCCACGGCGACGTAGCTCAGGACGTCCACCAGGTACTGGTAGTTGGAGGGATAGAGCATCTCGTCCGCCGTGAACATGCCCGTCTCCTCAACCACGCGCAGGTGCATGCGGCGGATGGCCCTCACGCCCTCCAGAAGGTCCGGCGCTCCCTCGGGATCGGGGTTGTGCAGCAGCCCCTTGTAGCCCGTGCCGTTCGTGCGCGGCTTGTTCGTGTACACGCGCGGGATCATCAGGATCTTGTCCGCGACGCGCTCCTGCAGAGCCGCGAGGCGCGTGACGTAGTCGAGCACGGAGTCCTCGCGGTCGGCCGAGCACGGCCCTATTATGAGCAGGACCCGCCTGTCCTCGCCGCGGATGACGGCGGCTACCTGGGCGTCGAACGCCTCCTTGCGCCTGGCCATCTCCAGCGAGAGCGGCATGGCCTCGCGGATCTCCATGGGGATGGGAAGGCGGCGCTTGAACTCCATAGACATGTTCTTCTCCTCCTGGGAGCGTTGGCTTTGTGTGATGCGCGGCGGCGGCACGACGCAGTCTGCGCATTTTCGCACGGGATGATTTCGTGCGCTTGTCGGCAAGGTTAACATTTGGAGCCTTTTTCCGCGCACGGGCTGGGCGGGCCCATGACGGGTACCATACAAGGGTCATGCCACACGCGACCCGATGGAGGCACACATGCCCTGCACCACCCTGCTCATCGGCAAGAAGGCGAGCTACGACGGCTCGACCATAATCGCACGCAACGAGGACTCCCCCGGCGGCGTGTTCACCCCGAAGAAGTTCGTCGTCATCCAGCCTGAGGACCAGCCGCGCCACTACCGCTCCGTGCTGAGCCACGTCGAGATCGAGCTTCCCGACGACCCCATGCGCTACACCTCCGTCCCCGACGCCACCCCGAAGGACGGCATCTGGGCCGAGGCCGGCGTTAACACGGCAAACGTCGCCATGAGCGCGACGGAGACCCTCACCTCGAACGAGCGCGTCCTTGGCGCGGACCCGCTGGTCGAGCTTGTGAAGGAGAAGGGCAAGCCCGGCGAGGACGGCTACGAGCCGGAGGTCGCGGGCGGCATCGGCGAGGAGGACATGGTCACCATCGTCCTGCCCTACGCCCACTCCGCGCGTGAGGGCGTTGAGCTCCTGGGCTCCTACCTGGAGCGCTACGGCACGTACGAGATGAACGGCATCGCGTTTTCCGACGTGGACGAGATCTGGTGGATGGAGACCGTCGGCGGCCACCACTGGATCGCGAAGCGCGTGCCGGACGACTGCTACGTCACCATGCCCAACCAGCTTGGCATCGACGACTTCGACCTCACGGACGCGCTGGGCGAGAAGGTCGACCACATGTGCTCCGCGGACCTTGCGGAGTGGATGGACGCCAACCACCTGGACCTCTCGCTCGACGTGGTCGAGCTCGTGGACGGCGACGAGGACGAGGAGGCGGACGACCTCTGGCCCGACGCGAACCACCGCTTCTTCAACCCGCGCGACGCCTTCGGCAGCCACAGCGACTCCGACCACGTGTACAACACGCCGCGCGCCTGGGCCATGCACCGCTTCCTTAACCCGGGCCTTGGCTGGGACGACCCCAACGCGGGCTGGAACCCGGAGGACGACGACATTCCCTGGTGCATGACGCCTCAGCGCAAGCTCACGATCGAGGACGTGAAGTACGCGCTGTCGCTCCATTACCAGGGCACGCCGTACGACCCGTACGGCGATCGCGGCGATGCGTCCACGCGCGGCGCCTACCGTCCCATCGGCATCAACCGCAACGGTCAGCTCGCCGTCATCCAGATCCGCCCGTACGCGCCGGAGTCCTGCCGCGCGATCCAGTGGATGGCCTACGGCAGCAACGCGTTCAACGCGCTCGTGCCGTTCTTCGCGAACGTGGACGCCACGCCCGACTACCTTGCCAACACGACCCCGCACGTCACGACGGAGAGCTTCTACTGGGCAAACCGCATCATCGCGGCCATGGCCGACGCGCACTTCAACAGCTGCTCGCGCCACATCGAGCACTACAACGAGGCCGTCACGTCCAAGGGCCACGCCCTTGTCGCAGAGTACGACCGCAAGGTCGAAGGCGACGGCGGCACGCCCCTCTCCTACCAAGAGGCGACGCCCGTCCTCGAGGAGGCGAACGCCAGGATCGCGGACATGCTGCGCGAGCAGACGGACAAGACCCTGGACGACGTCCTTCTCACCGCGAGCCTCGGCATGAGAAACGCGTTCGCCCTGAGCGACCACTAGCGTCGCCGGCGCCTTCTCGCAAGGCGCCCAGGCACGCCACCACCAGGCGCCGACCGCTGCCCCCAGGCGCGGCCGGCGCCCTCGACCATTCGGGAGCATCGTGAGCAACACCACGCAGACACAAGACGCCGCCGGCGCGCCGGACGAGCGAGAGCTCGCCTACCGGGCGCTCGTGCGCGCCACGCGCGGCCTCGGCCTTCCCCAGGAGTTCGCCTACGTCATGTCCGGCGAGCTCAAGTCCGCCAAGGCCATGCGCCAGATGACGACGTACCTCATGAGCGCGCGCCCCGGCAGCATCGAGGAGGTCGTCGACGAGATGCTCGCCATCGTCCAGAACAGGAACACCTGGATCGAGCACCAGATGAGGGAGCAGAGCAACGCCCGCATCACCGCATGGTACAATCGACAGGACCGGCCGAGCGAGGACTTCGACGATCCGGAGGACATCCTGTGACGCCGCCCCGCGACGCCACCGCGCAACCAAGGGAGAAGAACATGGCATCTCAAGACGCCGCAACGCTCGGAAGGACGCCGCGCCAGTACAGCACGGGCGAGGAGATCGCGAACGCCGTGAGTCACGGCGTCGGCACCCTCCTCTCGATAGCGGCGCTCGTGCTTCTCGTCGTCCACGCGGCCATGTCGGGGGCAGGCGCCGCCCACGTGGTGCCAGCCGTCCTCATGGGCGCCTCGCTCGTGCTGGAGTTCCTGTTCTCCACCCTCTACCACGCGCTTCACCCCCGGGCGGCAAAGGCCGTGTTCAGGGTCTTGGACCACAGTGCCATCTACCTGCTCATCGCCGGCAGCTACGCGCCGTTCGCGTTCATCACCCTCTCCGACGAGGGCGGCATTGCGCTCGGCATCACCGTCTGGGTCATAGCCGCGATAGGCATCGTGGCGGAGTGCTTCCTGCGCGAGCGCCAGCCCAAGTGGGTCTCGGCCCTCGTGTACCTCGCCATGGGATGGCTCGTCATCTTCCACGTGGCGGACATCGCGCGTCTGCTTCCGCCCGCCGGGTTCGGCCTCCTGCTCGCGGGAGGCCTCTGCTACACCGTCGGCTGCGTGTTCTACGTGATCAAGAGGGTGCCGTACTTCCACTTCGTGTGGCACCTCTTCGTGCTCGCGGGCGCCATCTGCATCACGCTCTCCGCGCTGCTATTCGTCGTGTAGCGGCACAGCCAGAAACATCCAGGTTTCCGCCCGCAAAGACGCAAAGTCGGGGCCGACGGCAAACCGCGATTTGCTGTCGGCCCCGCCCGTTTCGTCAGGTTCTCATGCCCGGCTACGCCAGCTTGATGCCCATGAGCCAGCCCCAGCGCGGGGTGACCGTCGTGCCGTAGTAGGCGATCCACTCGTTCACGTTGATGGTCCTGATGTAGCCCACGTTGTCCATCGTCACGCCACCGCCCACATAGATGCCTATGTGACCGTAGATCCTGCCCGCAGAAGTGTGCGCGTGCGACGACACGGCCACGATCATGCCGGGCTTCAGGTCGCCGCGGTTCGAGCTCGTGCACCACGCGTTGTACATGTCGCACGCGTTGCCGCTCGCATATCCGTAGCCCGCGTTGCTGAACACCTGGGACACCCACATGGCGCACAGGCCCAGCCCCGGCGAGGGCGTCGTGTGGCACGCGTTCACCACGGCCTGCTGAGACCCCGTCGTGGCACCGCCGCCAGAGATCGTCCCCGTCACGTTCGCCGCGCCCGCGCCGGAGTTCCTCGCGGCCGCAGCGGCAGCCGCGGCCTTCGCGGCGGCGGCCTGCTCCGCCTTCTCCTTCGCCATGGCGGCCAGCTCGGAGTCGCGCTGGTCCATCAGCTTCTTCTCCTGGTCGGAAAGCCCGGCGAGCACGCTCTGCGTCTCCGCCTGCTTCGACTCCATCTCCTTCAGCTGCTTCTGCTGGGTGGCAGAGAGGCTCTCTAGCTGCGCCTTCTGCTCCCGCAGCGTGTCGCGCTGGCTCACGAGCTCCGCCTTCAGGTCCTTGACCTCCTGGATCATCCTGCTGTCGGACTCGCTGATCTTGTCCATGTAGTACACGTTGGACTCGAGCTCCTCGAAGGACGCGGACGAGAAGAGCACGTCCAGAAAGCCGGTCGACCCCGCCTGGTAGCTCTCGGAAACGCGCTTTGCCAGGCGCTCCTTCTTCTCGGAGAGCTCGTCCTCCTTCTCGCTGATGTCCTTCTCGACGTCGGTGATCTTCCCCTGCGTCTGCTCGATCTGGTCGAGTGTGTCGGACTGCTTCTTCGAGAGCTTCTCGTACTCGGCGGCGATGTCGTCGAGCTCGCTCTGCACCTTCGCCACCTGCTTCTTCGTTTCCTCAATCTGCGCGTTCGTCGAGTCGACGTCCTTCTGGTCCACGGCAAGGGCGACGCGGGGCAGCACGGTGGCAAGACCGGCACCCGCAAATATCCTCAGCGCGTCCCTGCGAGAGATGTTGTTGAGTTCCAAGGGGTCCCCTGTTCGTTTGTTCTGCGTTCGGGCTCTAAAACCACACGTGAAATAGGATACTACCCTCCCCCATACGCCCGCTCGTCCCTTTCCGCAAGTTTCACATCAGCCCAAGGCGCCGGCCGGCCTTCTCATATGCATAAACCTCCCCCCTCTGATGCGACGGACAACGCTCAGCGCGGTCGATTTCTGCCGCTCGGAGGCTCGACTTCCCAGTTCGTAGAAATGTTCTTGTAACTTTATTGAAGTATTCCGCTTACAAATATAGACTGCCGCCCGGTGCCCGACGAAGCGCCGGCATTACCGTCGAGGCACTCCAGCACCCATCCCCATGCAATGCCGCGGCAGCCGGCCACCTGCGGAAAGAAGGGAGTCGTCTCGCCATGAGCGACCATAGCCTCAGCCAGGAGGCCGCACCAGACCCCAACCTACCAGACGCCCCCGAAGACGTGGAGGACAAGGCCCGGGGCAAGAGGAAGCACCAGATGATCTCCTCGTACACCATTCTCCTCCTCATCACCGTCGTCATCGGCGTCGCCACCATGCTCATCGCGCGCGTCACGCCCAAGGTCACGGCGGTCAAGGTTTCGGACATCATCTCCAGCCCGGTCAAGGGCGTGCTCGACGGCATCGAGATCTCGCTCTTCCTCCTCATCTTCGGCGGCTGCATGGGCATCGTGAACAAGGTGGGCGCC
>OCTW011207161.1_pt1 | contig 10147 bp, 7 predicted proteins | sample 1539671 | NCBI WGS metagenome assembly OCTW01 (sample SAMN02144230, study PRJEB22623) | gut metagenome | biome: sheep rumen | host: Ovis aries | place: New Zealand
AAGCCTTTTCGGGGAGCAGAGCGTGAATGTACGAGTGATCTCTGTACTGGAACGTCTCTCCAGTGCCATTGAACGTGATGAAGGCGGAAAGCCCGGAACTGGATGCCGCAGCCTGCAGGCGGCTGCTCAGGAAATCCGGCGTGATGGCGATATAAGCCCATCCGACGAGCGTGGAAGAAGTCAGGCTCCGGATCGGCACCATCAGCACGAATACCTTGTTCGCGTTCTCAGAAGAGGCGGTGAACGGATCATCCTGCAGTCCGCACCAGACGACATCCTGCGATTTGCTCCAGTCCGGGAAGTAGGACTCGTGCAGAATGACAGAGGCATCCTGCAGGGTGTTGTTGTAAAGACCTGGCAGCGGGGTGTACTGAATGAAAGCTGAGCCGTCAAGGCAGGAGATGAGCACGCGCTGAACCGTATAGGTGTGGATTGTGTTGCTGACTTCACTGCTCAGACGCCCCCAGGACTGATAGCGGAGATTGCTGACGGTGCTTGTGCTGCGGGAGGCTGGGTAGTTTAACTGGCGCAGACAGGAATTGACCGTTGTATCGGTCTGGATCCATCCGACAAGGCTTCGTACCATTGACAGATCGTTCTCGATGTCGGCGCTGAGCAGATCCAGCCCGGACTGGGCGGTCTGCCGCTGTTCGTTTCGCAAGTAGTGTTGGGAGAGGATAGAGGCACATAAGGCGGCTGTCAGTGAGGTCAGAAGGGCGAATGCCAGAGAGATCAGCATAAGTCTGCCCCGAAGTGTCTTCATTTTTTGTATGATAGAAGCTTGTTTTTTGTGTGCCATATGTGAAGAATCACCTAAAAAAATTCCATAATCTGAATGGAAAAGTGCATTTTAACAAAAAAGTTACGAAATTATAATAACACCATCATAAAGAAATGGCACCTCACAAAGAGAGAGGAAAGAGCGAAGGCATGAATATTCAGACGATCCTGAGCGCGGACGACAGAGATTGGGCGGCCGGCGTCTCCGGTAAAATCGCCGATAAGATGAAGCAGGTTGTGAACCGCTCGCGGGACAAGATTCCGTACCGGACAGACAACGGTGTGTTTGATGACTGCTCCTCGCGGGAGAAAATAGGCTGGTGGACGAATGGCTTCTGGGGAGGAATTCTCTGGCAGCTGTTTCATGCGACCGGAGAGGAGCTGTACAGGGAAGAGGCTTTGAAAGTCGAGACAAAGCTTGACCCGGTACTTATGAACTACGATGTGATGGACCATGACAGCGGTTTCCGCTGGCTTCCCACGGCGGTCGCCCATTGGAGAGTGGAGAAAAATCATGAGTCCGAAAACCGCGCACTTCTGGCGGCTGCCAACATGACGGGACGCTTCAATCTGGCCGGACGCTTCATCCGGGCGTGGAATGCTTTCGATGACCGGGACAGAAGAGGATACGCGATTATTGACTGCATGATGAATCTGCCGCTTCTGTACTGGGCCAGCCGCGTGACAGAGGATCCGCGGTTCGCACAGATCGCCATGGCACACGCGGACACAGCGATGAAAGCGTTCGTCCGGGAAGATGGCTCGGTCAATCATATAGTGAACTTTAACATCAATACCGGTGAGATTCTCGGACCAGTTCCCGGGCAGGGAATGAATCCGAATTCTTCCTGGACACGGGGACAGAGCTGGGGGATTTACGGGTTCACGCTCAGCTTTCTGCATTCAGGAAAGGCAGAGTACAAGAAGACGGCAGAGCGTATTGCGGACTATGTTCTATCTGTGATACCGGAGAGCAATCTGGTGCCGGTCGACTACTGCCAGCCGAGGGACGTCCTGTGGGAAGACTCCACAGCAGCGGCGATCACGGCGTGCGGGCTGATCGAGCTCGCCAAGTGCGAGGACGACGCGGCAAGAGCAAAGAAATATCTTGACAAGGCTCTGGCACTTCTGAAGACACTGGACGAGAAGCGGTGCTGCTGGGATATGGCAAGAGATGAGCTCCTGGAAAAGTGTACGGCAGCATATCACGACACAGAACATGATTTCACGATCATCTATGGTGACTACTATTTTATTGAAGCGGTTTACAAGCTCAGCGGCACGGAACTTTTTATCTGGTAAGTGAATACTGCGCGTATCGCGCAGAATGGTGGTCATAAAAGGAGGATACGATATGAGAACAAAAAGAGTTACAGCGGCTGCTCTGACAGCTCTGATGGCGGCGTCGATGGTTGGCTGCGGCGGGACATCCGGCGGCAGTGCGTCATCCGCAAACGCGTCTGCAGGCGCGGCGGCTGGAAAGGACGCCGGAAGCGGGACGATTCGTGTAGCGCTCTGGGACTACTCGAATACAGAGTATTACAAGACGATTTTTGAAGCGTTCCAGAAGAAATATCCGAATATTAAGATTGAGCCGGTCGAGTTCTCGGCAGATGAGTACGTCACATCCATCAAGACACAGCTGGCGGGCAACGAGGATTATGATGTCGTGTTTATGAAGGATCTTCCGACGATGTCCACGCTGATCGCGCAGGGCCATCTGAAGTCTCTGGATGAGTTCATGAATGGCGACAGTGAGTTCGACAAGAATGCCTATTCCGGGCTGATCGATTCCCTTACGGTTGACGGCAAGACGTACGGCGTTCCGTTCCGCAAAGATAACAACCTTCTGTTCTATAACAAAGATCTGTTTGATGCGGCCGGCGTCGAGTATCCGAAGGACGGCATGACGCTCAAGGAGTATGAAGATCTCGCGGCAAAGATGACGAAGGGCGAAGGCAATGACAAGGTTTACGGTGCGCACATTCACACCTGGCCGTCCAATGTCTACATGTACGCAAGACGTGACGGGACATTCGACGAGACAAAGCCGGATACCTATGATTCGCTTCTGAGCGCCTATAACACGATCCTTGACATGCAGAGCAAGGGATATGTCATGGATTACGGTTCTCTTAAGGCTTCGAACATCCATTACAGCGGCGTATTCTACAATCAGTCCGTTGCCATGATGCAGATGGGCACATGGTTCATCAACATGCTCGTTGAGAATGCGGATTTCAACTGGGGCGTATGCTCCCTTCCGAGTGACGCCGGCACGGACAACAAGGCGGCTGTCGGCGGTGTGACACCGGTTACGATGGGCGCTTACGGCAAGAATTCAGCAGCCGCGTGGACTTTCATCAAATATGTCTGCGGCGAGGAAGGCGCGGAGGTTCTTGCGGGAACCGGTATTCTTCCGGGCTACAGCTCCACCAAGATCAACGAAATCTTTGATAACCTGCACAACACCAACGAGTATGCTCCGGAAGGTCTTTCCAAGTACATCAATATCGATAAGTACATCATCGAGTTCCCGATGGACAAGAATGGCGGTGACATCGATCAGATCTTCCAGGAAGAGCACAGTGCTATAATGACCGGCACCGAGACGGCAGAACAGGGCATTGCTAACCTGAAGAGCCGCGTGAGTGCACTCCAGTAAAAGGCGCTGATCGTTTCTGGCAGTCTGCGTTTCAATCATAATCCCACCGTACCATGCCGCCAGCAAGGTATGGTGGGATTTTTTAAAGAAAAGAGAGTGATTATGAGCGATACAAGCGCAAAGGCAGCCGCCGCTGCCGCTCCGAAGAAAAAGGGGTCACTGCAGAGACACCGCACGCTGATAGCGTACTCGTTTCTGCTTCCCAATCTGATTGGATTCATGGTTTTTACGTTCGTTCCGATCGCATTTTCTCTCGTGCTCAGTTTATGTGACTGGGGCGCGGGTAACACCGGGATCAAGTTCGTCGGACTCGACAACTTCATCCAGATGTTCACACAGGACAAGAGTTTCTGGATTTCCCTTAAAAACACACTGTACTACACAGTCGTGACGGTGCCGGTGACGCTGCTCATCGCATTGCTTCTGGCAATTCTGGTGAACAAGCCGATCAAAGGCAGAACGTTCTTCCGCTCCGTGTTCTTCTTCCCGTATGTTGCGTCTCTGGTAGCTGTGGCTGTCGTGTGGATGGCCCTGTTTAACCCGGACAAGGGCCCGGTCAACAGTATTCTGATGGCTCTTGGCATTGCCAATCCGCCGCGCTGGGCGGCTTCTCAGACCTGGGCCATGCCGACGATCATCGGTCTGACTGTCTGGAAGGGCATGGGGTACTACATGATCGTTTATCTCGCCGGTCTGCAGGGGGTGAACCCGGAGCTCTACGAGGCAGCAGCTCTGGACGGTGCCAATAAATGGCAGCAGTTCCTCAATGTAACGTGGCCTTGTATCACGCCGACGACGTTCTTCAACCTGATGATGCTTATTGTCGCGACTTTCAAGTCGTACGACATCATGTACATAACAACGCAGGGCGGACCCGGAGAGGCGACCAAGGTTCTGGCTTACCATATCTACAACAGTGCGTTCGTAAGCGGTAAGTTCGGATACGCCAGCGCCGTGGCTATGATCCTCTTTGTGATCGTTGCTTGCGTAACGCTCATTCAGTTCCGCGTTGAGAAGCGTTTCACGGATTACTTATAATGCGAGGTGTGTCATGACAAAGAAAAACATTATCGGAAAAGTTATTCTTTATATTGTCCTGATCCTTCTCGCCATCGGAATGCTGGTGCCGTTCGCATGGATGATCTCCGCTTCCCTGAAAGCAGAAAAGGACGTGTTCTCGTTCCCGATTCAGTGGATTCCAACGAATCCGAAGTGGGCTAACTACGTTACGATCTGGAAGAAAGTTCCGCTTCTGATCGGTTTCCGCAATACGATCACCATCACGGTGATCGCGACAGCCCTGCAGGTTATCACGTCCAGCTTTGCGGCGTATGCATTCGCCAAGCTGACGTTCAAGGGCCGTGACACCATCTTCCTCGCGTATGTGATGACGATTGCGATTCCGTGGCAGGTATACATGGTTCCGCAGTTCATCATGATCAAGAACATGGGACTTACAGATACGCTTGTCGGTCTTATCCTGATGCAGTCCTTCACGGCGACCGGCGTATTCCTGATGCGGCAGTTCTACATCGGCATACCAAACGAGCTCCTTGAGGCCGCCCGCATCGATGGACTCAGCGAATATGGCATCTGGGCCAAGATCATGCTTCCGCTGTCCAAGGCAGCTGTCGCGACGCTCATCATACAGGGCTTCGTGTTCGAGTGGAATGACTTCATGGGACCACTCATCTATCTGTCCTCTTCCAACAAGAAGACCGTGCAGCTGATGCTGCGCATGTTCAATACACAGTATTCATCCAACTATGCGCTCATTATGGCAGCCGCTACGGTTTCTCTTATCCCTGTCTTCGTGCTCTTCATCTTCCTGCAGAGATACTTCGTGCAGGGAATTGCGGCAGCCGGAATCAAGGGATAAAGAATATGACCAATGGGAGTATCCGGAAGAATATCGGCTCTTGCCGTTTCTTCCGGACTCCTTCGCGTAAAGAAAGGGAATTAATATGATCCGCACATTTGCCACGCATACTGTCCGCCAAACGCAGGATTTGTCCGGGAGTGGCTGGACGTTTACGCCGCTCTCCGGAGAGTGCGCGGGACAGGCTTACCCGGTGGTTGTACCGTGCTGCTGGGAGACGATTCCGGGATTTGAGTCGTACCGCGGCGAGGGAGATTTTGAGAGAGAGTTCGAGGCAGAAGGCGACGTCCGCCTGGTGTTTGAGGGAGTGAGTCACACCGGACGTGTGTATGTTGACGGTGAGTTCCTGGGAGAACACTATAACGCCTTCACGCCCTTTGCCTGCATCGCGCGAGGCCTGAAGCCGGGAGCGCATCACCTGAAGGTGACGGTTGACAACCGCTTCAGTGAAAAGAGCGCGCTGCATGTTCCAAACGACTACATGACTTACGGCGGCATCAGCCGCGGCGTGAGTCTGGAGCAGCTGACAGATGCGTGGATCCAGTCGCTTCACGCTGTTCCGGAGAAGACAGAAGACGGGTGGAAGCTTCATGCGGATATCCGGATCTGCTCGTTTGCGCCGGGAGAAGATTTCACACTTCTGGTGCAGGTGCAGGGCGTCGGATCGGTGGACACCGAGGTGACGACAGACGCGGATGGTTGCGCTGATGCGCATGTGACGCTTTCTGCAAAGAATGAAACCGTCACAGAGTGGGCGCCGGAGCATCCGGCACTTTACTTTGTGCATGCGGTTCTGGCAAAGAGCGGCAGACCGGTGGACGACCTGATCGAGAGGGCGGGCTTCCGTGAGATCCGCATACAGGGGCAGGATATTCTGTTAAACGGCCGTAAGCTGCGTATCAAAGGATTCTGCCGGCACGAGGACCACCCGCTGTTCGGGTGCGCTCTGCCGCTTTCTGTTCTTCAGGGAGATCTTGCTATTATCAGGGATCTCGGAGGCAACGCGGTCCGCACCACCCACTATCCGAATGATGAGCGCTTCCTGGATCTGTGCGATGAGCAGGGAATCCTCGTGTGGGAGGAGAATCACGCGCGGGGGCTTTCCGAAGAGCAGATGCGCAACCCGAACTTCGAGCCGCAGGAAGAAAAGGTCACGGCAGAAATGGTCGATGCGCACATCAGCCATCCCTGCATTATGATCTGGGGAATTCTCAACGAGTGTGCGAGTGACACAGCCTATGGCCGCGAGTGCTACGCAAAACAGTACGGGATTCTGCGGAAGATGGACCCGTCGCGCCCGGTTTCGTCTGCCAGCTGCAAGTTCTTTAAGGACATCTGCCTGGATCTGCCGGATATCGTCTCCTATAACCTGTATCCAGAGTGGTATGTGCAGGACAAGACGGCAGAAGAATGGGTGAAGGAAAACTATGACTGGGTGCAGAATGAGACGCCCGGCGCCGGGAAACCTTTCCTTATAACGGAGATCGGCGCCGGCGGCATCTACGGATTCCGCTCTCAGAGTCTGGATCCATGGACGGAAGAGTACCAGGCACAGACGCTGGATCATCAGCTGCGGGCGGTATTTAATACGAAGGGCATCAGCGGCGTGTTCATCTGGCAGTTTGCCGATGTGCGCGTCAGCCGCGAGTGGTTTGCGAACCGGCCGCGAACGATGAACAACAAGGGCATCGTCGATGAGTATCGCCGCCGCAAGCTCGCATATGAGAACGTGAAGGCGATATACAAGAGCCTTGGCAATTACTTTGAGGAGTGAAAAGCAATGAAGTTTGAACCGAAGAATCTGGATTTTACGCTCAGTCCCTACACCGGCATGACGCGGAAGTCGTGGATCGAGGCGGGGATTCACATGCTGAAAGGCGTGTTCTGCAACCTGCCGTCAGAAGACTCCCCCTGCGTGGTGCCGCGCTACGAGACGGAGGTGACCTATCCGAACAGGAATACGCCGGCGTGGAAGGTGCAGGCGGAGTATTTTGAGGGGATCACGCGCACATTTTTCATTGCGGCGCCGCTGATCAAGGACAACCCGGAGATTGAAATCGGCGGGATTAAGCTGCGGGATTACTACAAGAAGCAGATCTTAAAGAGCGTCACGCCGGGGGATCCGAATTTCGTGCGGTATTATTCGGACATGGACCGGGAGTACGGCGGGACGGACCCGATCGCCTGCTACCAGCAGACGGTGGAGACCTGTGCACTGGTCATCTGCCTGGACGAGTGCCACGAGCAGATCTGGGACACGTACACGAAGGAAGAGAAGGACATCATCGCGAAGTTTCTGACGGACTACGCGGGCGGCAACACGGTTCCGCAGAACTGGCGCCTTTTCAACATGCTGGACTATGCGTTCCTGTACAAGTACGGATATCCGATTGATGCGGACAAGATGCGGGATCACGCCTGCGCGATCCTCAGCTACTACTGCGGCGACGGGTGGTACCGCGACGGATTCGGGTTTGACTACTATTCCTGCTGGGCGTTCAACGTGTACACCGTCATCTGGAACAACTGGTACGGCTATAAGGAAGAGCCGTACATCGCTGCGCGTTTCGAGGAAAATCAGAACAAGCTGATGGAGACCTACGACCGCAACTTCGATGCCGACGGCTTCACCAACATGTGGGGCCGCAGCTGCATCTACCGCTTCGCGGCGACAAGCGCATTCCCGATGAACCGCCTGCTGCGTCACTCTACGGTCAATCCGGGCCTTGCGCGCCGCATCGCTTCCGGGTCGCTTCTGCAGTTCCTGAAGCGCGACGACTTCCTGTGGAGCCGCGACGAGAACATCCCGGGCGTTCCGACGCTCGGATTCTACCGCTCGTTCCTGCCGCTCGTGCAGGGCTACTCCTGCGCGGAATCTCCGTACTGGATGGGCAAGGCGTTCTTCTGCCTCGACCTGCCGGCGGATGATCCGTTCTGGACGGCGAAGGAAGAGAACGGCGTCTGGGAGAAGATGGGACCGAAGGACGTGACGGTCACGGTTCTTGACGGACCGGCGCTTGCCATCGCAAACCACGCGGCCAACGGCACGACGGAGATGCGCACCGGCAAGATGGTGACGGACGAAGACAACATCCACGGCATGTGGAACTACGGCAAGCTCGTGTACTCCACGAAATTCCCGTGGGAGGCATCGACGCAGCCGGACATCGAGTCGCAGCAGTATGTGCTGCATGATCTGACATTTGACAAGGTGAAGCGCACGAACGGCGTGTTCTGGCACGGGCAGGAAAACGGCGTACTCTACCGCCGCGCGTACTTTGACTACAGCAACCGCGGCGAGCTGTGCTGGAAGACGGCGATGGACCTCGCAGACTTCACTGTTCCCTGCGGCCTCATCCGGGCGGACCGCTACCGCACCTATCAGCGGCCGTGGTCGATCACACTCGGATCGTTCGGCTTCCCGGACAACGGCACGCAGGTCATCCGCCGCGAGAAGAAGATCAGCGGCTTCACCTGCAAAGCCATCATCCTCAAAGGCCACGACCACATGGGACATGAAAAGCAGCTGGCGATGACGATCTTTGACGGCTGGACCGACCTTGACACATACAGCAGCACCGGCACCAATCCGGACTCCGAAAAGTCAATCGTCATCTACGCAAAGACCGTGCGCCAGAAGCAGTACGGCTATGACAAATGTGTCCTCATCTCCCAGATAATCACGAAGGGAGACCTCACCGACTTCACGGACGACGAGCTGTTCCCGGTGAAAGAAATCCGCTACACCGATCCGCAGCGCTGCGGCGGATACGGGCCGGTGACACTGGTCATGGCGGACGGAAGTGAAAAGGTAATTGATTACAGTCACATCGAAGGAAATCTTCAGAGATAAATTCTCTCAGGAGGATACGTAATGGTAGAAGTTGGAGCTCAGCTCTACACGCTGCGCGATTTCACGCAGACGCCGAAGGATTTCGAGCGCACCATCAGCAAAGTGGCGGCGATCGGCTACAAGACCGTCCAGCTCTCGGCAGTCGGCGCATCGGTTACGCCGCAGATCGCGCGCGAGATCTGCGACAAGTACGGCATCCGCATCGTGCTGACGCACAGCCCGGTGGACCGGATCCTGCACGACACGGAGAACCTGATCCACGATCACGAGGTGATGGGCTGCAAGTACATCGGCCTTGGCTCGATGCCGTTTAAGTACGAGGATCCCAACTGGATCCAGTATTTCGTCGAGGACTTCAAAGGACCGCTTGACATGATCCGCGATGCCGGCATGCTGTTCATGTACCACAACCACGATCTTGATTTCTACAAAGCCAATGGCAAGTTCCTGATCGATTACCTGCTGGACGGCTTCGCGCCGGACGAGCTGGGCATCACACTGGACACGTTCTGGCTGGCCACAGCCGGCGTTGACCCGATCGCCTGGATCCGCAAGTGCGCAGACCGCATCCCGTGCGTCCATCTGAAAGACCGCAAGGTCACAAAGGAACGCACCGAGATTATGGCGCCGGTGATGGAAGGTAACATTGACTTCAAGGCAGTCATGGCAGAGCTTGAAAAGACCAGCTGCAAGTACGCGCTGGTGGAACAGGATGTCTGCGAAGGAAGCCCGTTCGACGCGATGAAGACGAGCTTCGAGAATCTGAAGAAAATCGGATACTGATATTCAACGAAATACCAGAGAGCTGGTGCACTTCCATGTGGCAAATGGACGTGCACCAGTTCTTTTTGTGAGCGCATAAGCCGCACCAGAGCAGCGCGTGGCTGATATGTAATGGCCACCTGTCAAGTACTTCTTACAGGTTTCACATTTGTTATAACTGAGCACATCCTGAAGAAGCTCCAGACAA
>OCTW011561488.1_pt1 | contig 10147 bp, 4 predicted proteins | sample 1539671 | NCBI WGS metagenome assembly OCTW01 (sample SAMN02144230, study PRJEB22623) | gut metagenome | biome: sheep rumen | host: Ovis aries | place: New Zealand
GGTATTTTCCTTAGCTATGACGGTCTGAAATCAGAAAGCCTTCTTCCAGAGGAACAAAAAGTATTAAAGACTATTCTAATTTTACAGGCAGTATCTGTAAGAATATCGAATGATGATTTGTTGTCTCCTAATGCCGAAACGCTTGACCTTTCGTTCAGAGGAACAGATTGGAGTGTTGGTAAGGCAAAGGCTATCGCTGAGGGACTCCGTGAAAAAGGGCTTATCTTCGAGAAACCTATGGCGAACGGTAAAAAAGAATATTGCGTTGCAAACGGTAATGTTGGCGACGGTATCAAGAAATACCGTGATCAGGCTATTGCTGAAACAAAGACAACAAGCCTGATTACTATCGCAGGATTAGCCGACTCTGTCGTCATTCCTAAGCCTGTAGAAATGAGATACAAGCCCGAATTCGCATCGGAAAGCGGATTTACGACAGCATTGAATAATCAGCTAAGACATTCCTACACGGAGCGATTCAAGATTATTATCACATTCGCTTTGAATGACATTGAAGCACAGCAAGTAAAAAATCATATCCTGAAAGCAGTATCATCACCAAATAATGATGTTCTCTTTATCGAAACACTTACCCCTATGGGAAAAGATCTCTATGATCAGTACATAGAAGCTCTTGCTTTCAGTAAGTATTACTCTACAAAGGACGGCAATCAGGCAAAGCATTTCCAAGATCAGGCTGACGGCGTGTTACGTCAATGGAAGCAGAATATCACAAACGGAGCGTTCACGTTCTTCACTCCTCAAAATCCTAATGGTGAGAGAAAAGCTAACCTGTCCGATTTACAAGAAGCTCTGAAGCGCTACGATTTTCAGACATACGTTTCCTGCCTTGAGCAGTACAGCCTGAATGCTACGCTGTACAGTGCATTTAATCTTTCTCAGGGTGCTGAACTCGGTATAAAGCAGGAAACCAAGAGTGCATACCATGTTGCAAATAAGAATTTGAGCATCGAAAATGCACTTTCTGGAGCATGGAAAGTTGACGATTACTGGAAGGACAGCACCAAGCAGAGCCTTGTGATCGTTAAGGTTAAGACAAGAATCGAAGAAATCATCGAGGATAGCTTCAAAAACAATAATGGTGAAGTCAGCATTATGACCATTTTGAACGAGATGGAGAAGCAACCGTTTGGATTTATGCCGACTTCTATTACATCATTTGTACTTGGTTTCTGCCTTAAAGAATATGCTACTTCAAATTATTTCTGGAGTAACCATTCTAATACCGAAACTATGACCGTTGACAAGATGAAAATTATGATTGCCAACGCTCTGAATCAAAAGAATAATCCATCAAAGAACTACAAAGATGAGTTTATCGTTACCATGACCTCAAGCATGAGAAGTTTCCTGAAGGGATCTTCTGCCATATTCGGTATTCCTGAGTCGATGTGTACTTCTATTGAAGCGACCAGAGATCAGGTCAGAATTAAAATGAAGGATTTACAGTTCCCGATATGGTGCGTAAAATATCTTCTTGATAACGAACAGCTTGCTAATCCGAAATCTACTATCGAAGAAGTAATCGATTGCTACACAGGGATAGCCAATACTGCAAACGGCAATCAGGAATCGGAAAGCAAACTTGCAGAACGTATTGGTGAGGCTTTTGAAGAAGCACCGTCTATAATTGATGACCTCAAGGGCTTGATGAGTGACAGCAAGTGCAGAGATGGTATGATTGCATACATAGAACAATATAAAAGCGGAGAACTGAGACAATTAGCTGCTGAAATCAACGATAACGGTGCTTACATTGATGAAGTAAAGAAAAAGTTCAATGCAGGTGACGGTAATTGGGTTTGGAGTACACAAACAGCAGACGAAAAAATCTCAGACGTGATTCTTGAATACAAGATCATCAAAGAAAGTAACAAGAGCCTTTCCTCTTGCGCCACATTGCAGGATACAATATCCGAGTGGAACAGACGTACTAACAACATTAAAATGCCTTGTGAGGTTGTGGCAAAGCAGGTTGGCGATTTAGGGCTTTTTCTTTGGGAATTAAGTTCTATTAAGAGAAACAACGCAATTGCAGAGCAGAATAAGCAGAAATTCTATGATCTGCTTCTCACTCAAAGAGAAAACTTCGATGCTTTCTATAAGGATCAAGTTCCGTATTTCAAGGCAGATGCTAACTCTTTACTTAGTGATCTGAGTGATTCCGAAATTGCTGAGATTTATAACAGTCTGCCTGCCGGACAGTTCACAAAAGGTAAAACCGAGTATTATAATTTTGTTCAGGGTAAAATTGATGAGTATATCCTAAGCCAATGGAAGAAGAAAATGCAGGCACTTTGGCTTGAAAAGACTGGTACCAAAGATCCTGTAGAATGGTCTGAAAAGTATAACACACCAATTCTCTGTATGGTTTCAGAGGAACAGCGTCCGATTGCTCGTAGATTTTTCGATATTATTAAGAGTTCAAATCCCTCTGAGGATGACGCAAAAGCTGCCATTGAGTTTATGAAAAGTGCTGATTTCTACGATAGGTTATCAGATGGCAGTGAGAGAGACAGACTCTTTATGGAGCTTATTGTAGGCACAAATTCTGTCCTTTTGACCGATGTCAACGATATAAGAAGTAAACTCAGAGCTAAGCTATTGCAGGAGTCGCCTTACTATTGGTTCGGCAGCAGTGAAGTCCAGAAATATCTGAAGTCTATGGTTGATAAGGAGTATAAACTCCGAGGAAGTGAAATGGCAAGTCAGATAATTGATCGAATGGATACCGCTCAACTCCGTGAGTATTTGAAACGCAGAATTGATGAAGATGCTGAATTCGGCATACAGATTCTTAAAGGAGAAGATGGTAAATAATGCGTTGTTACGATGCAGAAAGCTGTTTCAACGAGATAATCGCTTACTTTAATTCCGAGGTAAGCGGTTATCCGTTCATAGCTAATATAGATGATGCAACGATATTGCAAGATATTTGTTCTAAAATGCAAGCGGACAGTAATAAAAAGATTATTAGGGTATCAGACTACTGTAATGGGGACAATCTTCCTAATGAAAGTGAATTGCTCACTCATGTCGCTTCTGCTGACAATGGAGTTGTCCTCGGATTATCGTCATATTATATGCTTCGTGGAGAACAGGCGTTAAAGAAATCTGTATCAACACTTCTGCAAATGTCAGTACATGGTCATGTTGTTATAATCATCTACGGTTGTAGCAGCATTCTAAGTAATGCTATTAGTGCTGACGGAGGAAGACCTGACCACCGCACGGTTATATTAGAGAAGCCACAAATCTGTTTACCTAAGATAACATTGACACAATCCTCTGAATTAGAGAAGGATTCTTCGGTGATAAAGGGAATTTCCAAACTCTTTTCCATGTTAGAGAATATGTCATATTGTAATGATTCTTCGTCGAAATCCGAGCTTATTGTTCATACTCATTATTCATATACGCTATTCAAAAACGCAATGATGCCTGTGGATACCATAAATGGTATTTTCGCAATTTTGTGCAGAAATCATCCGGAGATAAAGGCATCATTGGAGCAAAGCTGGGGTACTGACGCACAATGGACGAGCTTATCAAACATATTAAAAGAACACGGTTCATTATCCGCTGCTATTGATACTGTATTAGGAAGTACCGTTAATTTGTCTATGCTGATAGATGATGTCTTTGATGATCTGAAATCGGAAAAGGCATGGTATCTTTGGCTTGCAATGAAGATATTTGGCGTTAAGGAAAACACTTATCTCTCCCTTGCTATAAAGAAAAGTCAGTCCTTAAATGAGCTTATAGATTTGGTCTATATGATGCTGTTGGATTATAAGCATGATGATTCAAATTTCGTATCATTGTATAAAGAAAGGAAACGAATCATAGAAAAGCTCCCCGATAATAGCGTATTAACGCAAGAGTACTGCGATCATGTAGGAAAATACGAAAAAAATGCTATCTATTATCTTACAGATTTAAGCTATAAGGAAAAAAGAGCATTTTTATTCTATCTTGGAAAACCAGAGTATTCATACACTGAATCTGAGATCCGTACTGTTACCGAATATGCCTTCCACGATTTATATGTTTACCTGAATGGGTTTAAATTCGATGAGCGAAACACACCTAACCCGTCAAATGATACGGAATTGCTATCAATGCTTACAGACTACTTCCATGACTATAAACTCCAAAAAGTCACAAACAGGATTTATCCTGAGTTCATGGAAGTGGTTAATAAAAACGCTGTAATGCGTCCATTTACTAAATTGCTTCCAAGAATCAGCATCGTGAATGATATTGATAGAAGTGATGCTCAAATCCATTTCTTTGATGCTTTAGGTGTGGAATACTTAGCATATATTATTGAACGATGCAAAATATATGGATTGCAGTTTGTTATTCATGTTGCTCACTGTGAGCTTCCCTCTATAACATCACAGAATCTTGAATTCAAGAAATTCTTCAAACTTGTTCCTGATGAAAATGGCGAGCTAAAGCTGCCCGGTACTAAGGAGCTTGACGAGCTTAAGCACCATAGTAAAGAATTCGATTATCGGAAATGCAAAGAACCGGTTCATCTGTTTTTAGAGCTTGAAATTATTGATAAAGAACTGAAACAGCTCAAAGAAATGCTCGTTAATCAGGAATTTAAGAAGATAATTATAATATCAGATCATGGTGCAAGCAGGTTGTCTGTAATACATCAATCAGAATGTAAGATGCACACTTTAGAATGCAACGGTAGTCATAGCGGAAGATGCTGTCCGACTTCTTCTGATCCTAACATTTCTGAGGGTGTATATGAGAATGGCTTTGCTATCCTTGCAAATTATGATCGTTTCAAAGGCGGTCGTCCGGCAAATGTTGAAGTACATGGCGGAGCAACACTCGAAGAAACCGTTGTTCCTATCATTGAACTTACACTAAAGCCTGAAAAGACGGACATTTATTTCGTAAGCAAATTTATTGAGTTTCATAACAAAGAAATTGTTTCTGTTGTGGTTCATTCTAACTTGATGATAGCAGCTCCAAAGCTGATAATCAAGGGCATTACAAATCCTGCATTCTCCTGTGAGTGTAGTTGTAGTGGAAATGTCGATACTAAACACTACAAGTTTGATATTCCTGAAATAAAACGTAGTGGTAAATTTACTGCTGATTTGTATGATGGTGATTCACTCATACAACAAGATATGACGTTTGAAACAAAGAAAGCAGTAGGCACAGCAAAGGATTTCTTTTCATAATCGGAGGTCTGTATGAGCGAATTAGAATATCAGAGTGCTGACTTCATTGATAGACTTCGAGATGCGTTTGATGAAATGGTTCTGTATAAAGACCTGAAAAAGAGCAACTTCATTTCCTCATTCAAATTGCCCTCATTTATGCGTGATTGGGTAATTAAGCGCTTTCAAGATGAAGATGGAGAGATAGACACAGACGGGGCGAGTGAGTTTATTAAGCAGTTTATTCCCAAAAAGGAAGAATGGAAAAGCATTCTGAACCGTGTTGTGAATTTCCATGAGACAGTCAAATTCTTGGGGAAAATCTCTGTAAACATAAATATCAAGAATCAGCTTGTCACATTTAGGCTGCCGGATTTTGGTCTTGAGTTCAAAGAAACAATTATTCCGAGAGAAGTTTGGGATGAATGTTGCGATGAACTGTTGAAATCCGAGGAGAATTGGGGCATTATTGAAATAGGATACTATATGCCCGAAGATGAAAAAGATCCTGGCAAAATCAAACTTGTTAGCTATCAGGATTTTTGTCCCTACGAAGTATCATTGGAAGATTATAAGTCTGCAAACGAGGACTTCTCTCTGACAGAGTGGGTAGACATTATACTTTCTGCTGTTGACTATAATCCGGAAGGATATGAGTCCTTTGAGCAAAAGCTCACTATGATTCAGCGTCTGCTGCCGTTCGTCGAAAAGAGAGTCAACCTTATGGAGCTTGCTCCTCCTGGAACGGGCAAGTCTTATCTCTTTGGTCAGATTTCAAGATACGGCTGGCTTGTTTCGGGAAAGGTTACACGTTCAAAGCTGATATATGATCTGACAACGAAGAAAGAAGGAGTTGTCGCTTTCAGAGATTATGTCGCTTTGGACGAGATAAGAGAAGCAGAATACATGAAAGATGCCGAGATTCAATCTGCACTTCAAGCAATAATGGAAAACGGTAAATACCGCGCACCCGATAATCATGAAGTGAATGTCGATGCCGGAATCATCTTTCTTGGCAACATATCTTCTGATAAACAGAACGAATATGTCAATATGTGTGTTGAACTGCCTAAGCCTTTCCACCAGCCACAATTCCTTGACAGAATCCACGGCTTTATAAAAGGCTGGGATTTGCCGAGAATGAAAGATGATATGAAGGCACAGGGCTGGGCGCTTAACTCGGAATACTTTGCAACAATAATGCATGAGCTTCGTGATGATGCATCGTACAGAGTAATCGTCGATAAGCTCATAAAGATGCCGCCCGACTCAGACACAAGAGATACAGAAGCAATCAAAAAAATCTGTACTGCTTTTCTGAAGCTGTTATTCCCAAAGGTCAGAAAACCCGAAGATATAAGCAGAAGTGATTTTTGGAACTACTGCTTAAAGCCAGCAATGGATATGAGGGCGATTGTTCGCATTCAAATGGGATTTTCAGATGAAAAATTACAAGGGAAAACAGTTCCCGATTTTGACGTAGAGGAACTTGATGAAGAATGAAGAAAGTTAAAGCATCACCTTGCATTTCGTGCGGTAAAAAGGACTTATCCAAAGATGAGGTAGGAATCAATTTGAAACTCATCGGAGAAGATACCAAAAATTTCTATTGTCTTGATTGCCTTGCAAATGTACTTGATGTAAGTGTTCAGGATATATTAGATAAGATAGAAGAATTCAAAGAAGAAGGCTGTACGCTGTTTTTGTGAGGTGGAACAATGGTAATTTATGCTGATAATGCGGCAACAACACAATTAGATATAGATGCATTTGAAGCAATGAAGCCGTTTCTGCTTGATGATTATGCTAATCCTTCTGGTGCGTACAGCTTTTCAAAAGGAGCAAAGCAGGCAATAAAATCGGCTCGTAATACGATTGCTGAATGTATTAACGCAGAACCTGAACAAATCTATTTTACATCTGGTGGTACAGAAAGCGATAATTGGGCAATCAAGGGATTTGCTTTTGCTGATCACGATTATAGAGCTGTTATTACTTCACAGATAGAGCATCATGCAATTTTGAATTCGTGTTACGCCATTGAAAGACTTAGACACCCTGTTGCTTACTTGCCAGTTGATAATAAAGGTGTTGTTACGGCAGATACATTGAATAGGTACATATCAGATCAAACAGGGCTTGTTTCAATTATGGCGGCGAATAATGAAATTGGGACGATTGAACCTATTAAGGAACTTGCACAAATAGCACACTCTCATGGAGCGTTATTCCACACAGATGCAGTTCAGGCAGTCGGACATATTCCGATTGATGTAAAAGAGCTGGGTGTTGATATGCTGTCTGCTTCAGCTCACAAGTTCAACGGACCGAAAGGTATTGGCTTCTTATACTGTAAAGAAGGAACATTACACCCTTTTCAAAATGGTGGCTCACAAGAGTCTGGAATGAGAGCAGGAACGGAAAATGTTCCTGCAATTGTCGGAATGGCAGTTGCACTAAAGAAGAATAAACAAGAAATGGAACAGAACGCAAAGTATTTGCAACATTTGACAGAAGTATTCTTTTCAATATTTGGAGCATCAAGTATTCCGTATATTCTAAATGGGCACCAGCAAAATAGACTTCCTGGCAGTATAAACATATCAATAAAAGGGAAAACGGGCGAAGGCTTGATGCATATGCTTGATCTTAAAGGAATATGCGTTTCTACAGGCTCAGCTTGTGACAGCTACAATCAGCAAATTTCTCATGTAATTCAGGCTATCGGTGTACCGGAGGATTATTGCGAAGGGACTATTCGTATCACCCTTGGCAAACACAACACCGAGGAAGAAGTAAAAGCTATAGCCGAAACGCTTATAAAACTATCAAGGATATGAAGCAATGAAAATCGGCTCATTTTGCCCTGAATGCGGTAGAAAGATGCGACAGCAGTTTATAGGGCTAAAGCATTGTGAATGTGGTATTAGTTGGCTAAAGGGAACAGGATTTTTCTATAGAACTCCAGACATGATTTCCTGCCTTAAACGCATTAAAATTGGAGCTAAAACCAAGCAAGTCCCTTTTGTTAAGTATCAAAATACATCAGAGTAAAAAAGCGGAGGAACTTTATCGTCACCTCCGCTTTCACTTTGAATCCACTGGGTTCAAAGTTGATTATTCAATTCCTTGCTTCTTATCTTTACTCTTAGGTTTATCCTTCGGAGTTCTCGGCTTTTTCGCAATTCGAGCCGCATCACGCTTCATCTTCGCCCTCTCAAAGTAACAGGTCTTATCACGCTTAGGCGCGTTCTTTTTGGCTTCAATAGCTGCCTGATTCAGCTCATCGCTCAGGACTTTCAGCCTTTCCTCCTTGCTGTCAAGCTCCTCTTGCTGCGGGAACGGCTCTGCTACGATCTTTTTGGCTTCTTCATGGTCAAGTCTGAGCTTTGCAAGGTCAGCCTGAGTACGCTCAATTCTGCCATCAATGTTGTAGAGGGCAGCTTCAAGGCGGTTCAGGTTATGGGCAAAACTCTCGATCAGCTTCGTAGTATGTGAAGCGGCACCTTTCAGGCAAGCCGACATACCACCGCCCATCATATTGCTGTTGACTGTAACTGTCAGGTCAAAGCCCTGGAATGAACCGACCTTAACAGGTGTATCAGCGTACTTTATAGCCAGTACCGCATCTTCAAGAGCCTTTGCCGCTTCTTTTCTGTCAGTGAATTCAGTATCACCAATGGTGATCTTGAATACGGGCAGTTTTCTCTCAGGATCAATCGGGAGCTTGCGAAGTGCTTCACGGTCAGTATGCAGATCGTTGAGGATAGCAGTCAATCTCTGTTCCTGTTCAGGGAAACGTGCAACCCTGTCTTCCATCTCAAATACCGTGTTCCTATGCTCCGCAGCGAGAACCCTCAGCTCCTTCACATCGTTTTCAAGCATGAGCTTTTCCTTGATTCGCTCATCACCCGTACAGAGTGCCTTGATCTCCGAGTATGTAAGTGCCTGCTGATCCACATCTTCACATTTTCTCGCCGGAGTCTTGCTTGTCATGATCTGAGAGATAAAACGCTGCTTGTTCTCCAAAGTCTGATAGCTGTACGCATCGAACGTACCTTTGGTAACATAGCGGAAAATCTGCACGTTCTTGTTTTCGTTACCCTGACGGATAATTCTACCGGCGCGCTGTTCCAGATCAGCCGGTCGCCACGGTATGTCGAGGTCATGGACGGCGATCAGCTTCTTCTGGACATTCGTACCCGTACCCATTTTGGCGGTTGAACCGAGCAGTACACGGATTTCTCCGCTGCGGACTTTATCAAAGAGATCAGCTTTCTGCTGTTCGGTTTTCGCATCGTGGATATATGCGATCTCCTCCGCAGGGATACCCTTAGCGATCAGCTTGTCACGAATATCGTCATACACGCAGAAGTCGCATTCTTCTTCAAGAGACTCGACCTCAGCGATAGACTTCTTATCCTTAGCATCATCGGCATCTTCGCCCTCAATCTCTGCTTCTCCGGCTGCCTTGTGCGGAACGCCCAAGTCGCAGAAAACAATCTGCGTGAGCCTGTCCTCAGCCGTTTCAGCGTGGATACGGGCAACATTTTCAACACAGCGGTTGAGTTTTGTGTCAGGGTTGTCCTCAAAGGACGGATCAATCAGTCTCGGATCAAGACCGAGCTTTCTTCCGTCCGAAGTGATCTTGAGCATATTGTCGATCGTAGGATCAACATTTCCTGCATTGATAGCATCAGCTCTGTCAGCAAGTTCCTGAACAAGCTCCTGCTGAAAAGGTGTAGCTTCGACCTGAACTACCTGATAATCGCACTCAGGCACATCGAGAGTCAGCGTATCCGCAGTACGAATATCTGCCACCTGTTTGAACATACTCATCAATTCGGGCAGACCTGTATAGTTTGCTATACGGGTGCGCTCCTTGAAGCCGTTGCCGGCAGGCTTTAACTCCCAATCGGTCTTTTGCTCGCCAA
>OCTW011596101.1_pt1 | contig 10145 bp, 8 predicted proteins | sample 1539671 | NCBI WGS metagenome assembly OCTW01 (sample SAMN02144230, study PRJEB22623) | gut metagenome | biome: sheep rumen | host: Ovis aries | place: New Zealand
ATTGCGGGAACCTATACCCCTGTTCTGCTGTGTGCTGTCAGAAAGGAAGCACCGGTCGCGGCCTGGGTTTTGTTTGGAGTGGTATGGGGACTGACAGCCGCAGCAATTGTCCTGAACAGCATTGACCTGAGCCGGTATAAAGTGATTTCGATGATTCTGTACATTGGCATCGGATGGACAATTATAGTCAGACTGAATGATCTGATTGCTGCAGTGGGGAAAAATGGCTTCCTTTTGATTTTGGCGGGAGGTATCAGCTATACGGTTGGCGCAATCCTGTACGGTCTGGGCAGAACACATAAATACATGCACAGTGTATTCCATCTTTTTGTTTTGGCGGGTTCCATCCTGCATACCCTGGCGATTCTTCTGTATGTTCTGTAAAAAATAAAAAGCCATGCGGCAGCGCATGACTATGGAAGAATATTCAGGATGGAGAGAAAAGGCAAGTGCACGAAGTCTGCGGACGGAATGCATTGCAGAATGGGATTACATGCCCAGACTTTTCTGTATAAGAAACATAGCCCCCATCAGAAAAGAGGACAGCAGGACGCCGCACAGAACATCCGAAGGATAATGCTGTCCGGTGACAATGCGAAGTAAGCAGACAAGAAAACACAGGAAGACCGCAGGAATATAGAAGAATGGCGGACAGAAAAGACAGAGCGCCAATGCGATAGCAGCAGCGCTGGCAGCATGCCGGGAAGGCATGCTCTTTTTTTTGCCCGGCTGGTAACGGCCTACTGGCCGGATTCCAAAGTGATCATATGGGCGGTCTCTGCCGATCTGATTGCGTAAAAAGGACGCCAAAAGAAAACAGCAGGCAGGTCCGAATAAGTAGAGGCAAAACGGGGATTGGTGATAGATGAGCCAGAGAAAACCCAGGCCATACAGGAATGCGCAAAGCCAGGTGGGCAGCTTAAGCAGTTTTTCCTGAAACGGAAGGTTTGAAACAAGACGGCGTGTGCTGCTGACCAAACGGTTATAACGTTCTTTTGTCAAAGAGGTGCCTCCTGAAACTAGTGAAATCGGGGGAAGTATACAATGCTGTAATGCGAGTATAGCACGTTGACAATGGACTGAAAAGACAAAAAGAAAAGGATTCAGGGAAGTCCCTGAATCCTGAATGTATAGGATACGATGTGGGTTATTCTGCTTGCTTCAGGCCGGCAAGGTTGACAAGCATATCTGCCGTTTTTTCGACGCCCATCAGAGCCGAATTGATGCAGATATCATAATACTGGGCCTTTCCCCATTTGCGGTCTGTGTACCGGAAATAATGGTTTCCGCGCTCTTTATCGGAAGTAGCGATTTCTTTAAGAGCAGTGGCTTCATCGACTTGATGGCGTTCCATTATCCGGGTAACGCGATTTGCTGTGGGTGCAAAGATAAATACATTAATAGTGTTTGGCCGGCCAGCCAGAATGTAATCGGCACAGCGTCCAACAATTACGGCAGGACCTTTAGAGGCGATGTCGCGGATAACCTGAGCCTGAGAAATAAAAATCGACTCGGATAAGGGAAGGTACTGTGCAGAGAAGAAGCCATTTGAATAGACGGAAGACATGGCCAAATTCTGAATAAAACCATTCTTTGAACGCTGCTCATGCTGCTCGATAAATTCGTGAGAAAGACCGCTCTTCTCGGCTGCGAGGGTAATTAACTGCTTATCGTAAAAATCGATTCCAAGTTTTTTGGCTGTCAGTTCTCCGATTTCCCGTCCGCCGCTGCCATACTCTCTACCGATAGTAATAATCAGAGGGGTATTCATCTCATTCACTCCTTTTAATAAGGTCGAAAGGGTCGCCTATATTATATCAGATATGGCTCAAAAAAGCATGAAATTTTTTAACCATAGTGCATGAAGCTAAGAGCAACTGTAAGATATCCCATCTGCAAAAAACGGAATGGAAAGCACTGAGAAAGCAATTGATATTGGCAGGCCATACGAATAAAATAGAGAGGAATGCAGAAAAAAGAAAGTAGAATGATGAAGGGCAAAAATATGGAAAATAGAATTTATGATCAGGATGTACTGGTTCGTGAGTTTGATGCGACGGTGGTTCAGTCCTGGGAACGGAACGGGAGATATTATGCAACCCTCGACAAGACGGCTTTTTTCCCGGAAGGCGGCGGACAGGGAGCGGACCATGGCACGCTGAATGATGTGCAGGTTCTGGATGCGCATGAAAAAGAGGGGTGGATTGTACATGAACTGTCAGCTCCGCTTGAAGAAGGGCAAAAAGTTCACGGCGTTTTGGACTGGGAGCGGCGCTTTGATCATATGCAGCAGCATAGCGGGGAGCATATTTTCTCGGGACTGGTGCACAGTACATTTGGATATGACAACGTAGGCTTCCACTTGGGTGCCGATGTTGTGACGATGGATTTTAGCGGGCCGCTGTCGCAGGAACAGATCGATGACATAGAATATCGGGCCAATGAGGCGGTCTGGAAAAATCTGCCGATAGAAACGCTGCTTCCGGATGCAGAAACCCTTAAAAAGATGGAATACAGGAGCAAAAAAGAACTGTCGGGACAAGTCCGGCTAGTGCACATCCCGGGCATTGATATGTGTGCCTGCTGCGGGACGCATGTCAAGCAGACAGGTGCGATCGGACAGATCAAGGTTATTGCCTGGCAGCATTACAAACAGGGCGTCCGTATTACCATCCTGTGCGGAAAAAGGGCCCTTGCTTATACAAACAGGCAGCTGCAGGAACTGCATAGGGCGGGTGTGCTGCTTTCAGCCAAGCAGGACCGGGTTGCACAGACGGTTGAAAAACTGATGCACGACAGGGATCAGGCCAATTATGACCGGGACCAGTTGGCATGGAAGCTTTTTTTGAAAGAGACAGAGCGCTTGCCTGCTGAACCTGCGAGAATCATGGTATGTGAAGGGCTGAGTCGGGAGCAGCTGGCAAAAGCGGCCCTGTTTCTGGCGGGGGAAAATGCAACCGGTCTTTCTGTTCAGAAAGCAGAGGACCAATGGGAATTTGCGCTGGCGGATTTGAAACGGGATATCCGAACACTGACCGGAGGACTTCGAACTGCCTTTGGCGGAAAAGGCGGAGGGAAGGCAGAACTGTCACAGGGTAAATTTGAAAGGTTCGATCCGGAAGAAGCGAAAAAAATATTAAGTGAATAAAATCGAGAGACATCAGACTTGAGAAAGCGCTGATGTCTTTTTGTTTGCTGGAGCAGGCGAGAAAAAGATTAAGAAACCGGTTACTTTATATAAATGAGACATAAATTATGGGGAATAATGACACGGAAGATGGAAAAGGATGTGAAAAATAGAAGAATATTCCGAATTTGTGTAAAAATAGGCTTTACAAAATAAAGCAATTTCGTTAAAATTTAAAACGAAGAGAGAAACCGGTTGCGTAATGTTCGGGGGGAGAGAGAAAATGAGAAATGCGGTTTCGAAGCGCAGAGGGAAGGGCAGATGGGAACTGATCAGGAAAAATGCCATCCTGTATCTGTTTTTGCTGCCCACCATTGTGTATTTTGTAGTCTTCCGTGTGCTTCCGATTATCAATATGCGGCTGGCCTTTTATAACTACAAAGCCAGAGGACCGTGGACTTTTGCAGGACTCAAATACTTCAAGATGATGACGAGTTCTTCCACCTTTTTTGATATTTTGAAGAATACGCTGATCATCAGCTTTATGAAGTATATCCTTCTATTTCCGTTTTTCGTTCTGTTTGCCATCCTGCTCAATGAACTTCGATTCAGCGGGATTCGAAAGTATGTTCAGGTCATCTCCTACATCCCTCATTTTCTTTCCTGGGTCGTAATTGCGGGCATATGGATTTCCATGCTTTCCGCACAGAACGGGGCTGTAAACCAGGTCCTTGGATGGTTTGGACTAGGGCCGTATGAGTTTATGATGGATAAGGGAAAGATCCGCTGGGTCCTGTTTTTTTCGGAAGGCTGGCGGAGCCTGGGATGGGACTCCATCATCTACGTTACGACCATTCTTGGCATCAGCAGCGAACTCTTTGATGCCGCCAAAGTGGATGGGGCATCCCGCCTTGGGATTATCCGGTACATTATCCTGCCTTCTCTGATTGCGCCGATGACCACCATGTTCATTCTGAACCTCGGCTTTTTCATGAGCGCCGGATTCGACCAGGTCTTCAATTTCACAAATTCTTCTGTTAATAGCGTGATTGACATTCTGGATACCTATATTTACCGAATCGGTCTTGAAAATGGACAGTACTCCCTGGCGACGGCGGTTTCCCTGATTAAAGGTGCAGTCGGTGCCGTACTGGTGTTTGCAACCCATATTGCATCGAAGAAGCTGACGGGGAAGGGAGTGTGGTAAAGATGAAGAAACTGACCCTTTCACAGGCGATTCTGATTGTCATTATGGTGTTTCTGACGCTGACGATGATCATCCCCGTCCTGCATATTTTTGCCAGATCCATTTCTGATCCCACCCTGTCCACCGGCATGACGACCATTGAGATTCTGCCCCGTGGATTTTCAGCCATAAACTACAAAGTCCTTTTCAGCAATAAGCATGTGCTGCCGTCCATCCTCAACTCCTTGTTCATTACGGTGGTGGGCACACTGCTGAATATGGCGCTGACTATTATGGCGGCATATGCTCTGACGCGTCCAGGCCTGGTGGGCAAGCAGGTTTTCATGGTGTTTTTCATCATCATGATGCTGTTTGACCCGGGAATTGTTCCGGAATACATGGTGGTGCGCAAGGTTGGCCTGATTGGAAGCCAGTGGTCTGTCATTCTGGTGGCGGCTATGAATGTGTACTATCTGGTGATCATGATGCGCTATTTTGAAGCCGTTCCGACTGCAATTTATGAGGCGGCAACCATTGACGGTGCAGGCCACTGGACGATGCTGACACAGATTGCCTGCCCATTGGCGATGTCCGGAATTGCGACACTGACCATGTTCTATGGCGTGCTGCGATGGAACGAATATTTTAAAGCAGGCGTTTACATTTCCAGCATTGACAAGGTACCTTTGCAGGTCATCCTGCGGAAATTTGTCGTGGATGCCGATATTACGACCATCATCGGAACGCAGAACCTTATGAATTACAATGATCTGGCAAAGATTGACTATACAGCAGTGCAGTATGCGACCATCATCCTTGCCATTGTTCCGATCCTGCTGGTGTATCCGTTGGTACTTAAGTTCTACGCCAAGGAAGTCATGGCGGGGAGCGTTAAGGAATAAATAGAAAAGGAGAAGAAAGACAATGAAGAAACTATGGACGCTTTTGTTGGCAGCACTTCTGCTGGCGCTGGCATGCACGGCAGGTGCGGAATGGGCACCGATCGGTGCAGAGGGTGCACCGGTTACCGTAAAGATCATGGTTAAGGATGTTTTCCCGGATGAGGAAGACGTGCAGCTTCTGGTTGCTGCGATTGAGGAAAAAATGGCAGCACATGGGCAGTATGTTGATCTGCAGTTCGTGGATCCGCCGGCCGGCGGCTATGCGACTGCGGTGCCGCTTGCCATGATGAATGGCGACCTGGATGCGGATATTGTGTATTTCCAGGGCGGCGATCTGGCGATTTCTCAGCAGGGTCTGCTTGAGGACCTGACGGAGTATGTGGCCTCTTCCACCTATATCCCGGGTCTTATGACCGAGGTGAACAAAACCCGTATGGCCAATTATCCCTACCTGATCTGGCTGGCACCTTCCAGAATCCAGATCCCGGCAATCCGCGGGGATTATGCGGCGCAGCTGGACAGCTTTGAAGCGCTGATGGCCGATCCCACCATCGATAATTACTATGCGATGTTCAAAGAAATGATGGACAAGGGACTGGTTGAGCATGTCTTTACATTTGACAGCCCGTCCACCGTCCTGCAGAGAATCGATACCATCTTCAATCAGGCTTTTGGCGTGACTTCCACCGTGATGAATGTGGATGGAAAATGGGTATTCGGACGTGCCACGGAAGCAGAAAAGGAAAAGCTGGCATTCTATGCGAAGCTCTATGCTGAAGGCATCATCGATCCGGAATTTGTTACGGATACATGGGACACAATGGAGCAGAAGTTCTATGACGGAAAAACGGGAATCATTGCCGGAACGCTTTCGTCCATGCAGATTTATGACCGGAAGATGCAGTCTGTAAACGGACCGGAATCCCAGCTGATCATCCTGCCGCCGGCAAAAGGCGTTTCCCAGGGCTATCGTGCAGAGGATGTAACCAAGGAAGAGCGCGGATTTGCGCTGAATGTTGACTCCAAGAATAAGGAAGCAGCCTGGGCGGTTCTTGATTTCATGGCCAGCCCGGAAGGACGTATTCTGGACAAGGTGGGCATCGAAGGCAAGCACTATAACATTGAGGACAACAAGATTGTCTTTACCGATGTATGGGGTGAATGGTGGGCCCGCTTCTGGGATACAACCAACAATTTCAACCCGGAGAACCCCTCCCTGGCGCAGTCTGTTCTGACTGAGGTTGGGCAGAGCGCTGCAGACTATCTGGCAAAGTATACGGTTCAGGACATCAATATTCTGATTCCGGAAGAGCTGAGCCCGCAGTGGGATGCGATGATCAATCTGTATAACGAATATGCGACTGATGTGATTCGCGGCCAGAATACAGCGGATAACTTCGGCGAGTTTGTGAACAAATGGAATCAGGCCGGCGGGAATGCATTTGAAAGCGAGCTTGCAGAAAAACTTGGAAAGTAATCGGCCTGTATAAGGAAAACGGAGAAGGGAAAAAATCATGTTATCAAGAGAGCAGATCCTGAGTGACAAGGCGTACCTGTATGATCATGCATACGGCTCGCTGGCCGGTCTGGCAATCGGGGATTCCTTCGGGGATGCGGCAAGAAACAACGACAACCGCGTAAACTATGGGATCACGACGGATTTTAATGACGGCGCGTCCTGGTCGACGGATGATACCGAATTTGCCATGCTGACAGCGAAAACGCTGATCCGCTGCAAAGGGCACCTGACGCCGGAAGAGGTGGAGCGTTCCTGGATGGAGGATGTCTGCGTGCAGGATGAATATGCACGGGGCGGAGCCAGTGAAAAGGAAGCTGCAGCGAACCTTCGCCGCGGCCTTCATGCACCGGAGTCCGGAAAATTCAACACCTTCCATATGAGCGACGGCTCGTCCATGCGAATCGGACCTGTTGGAATCGTCTGTGCCGGGGATCCGGAAAAAGCGGCAGAGCTGGCACGGATCGAATCGGAGATCAGCCATTACAGGGACGGCGTATGGGGGGCACAGGCAGTTGCAGCAGCAGTTGCGGCGGCGATGGCGGATGCGGATATGGATGAGATCATCGAGATTGCCTGCCGTCAGATCCCGGAAGAGTCCTGGCTGCATTATGCCATGCACCATGCGCTCGACCTTGTGGAAAAGGCCGATGGAAAGATTTTCGATGTCTGGATGAAGCTGCACGACGATCTGCGGACAACAGCCTGGGCAACGACGGCGGAGGCGATTCCGGCAGCGTTTGCCTGTTTGAAGGCGGTGCATGGCGATTTCCGCTCCGGACTGATTGTTGCCGGCAACTTTGCAAGAGATGCGGATACCATCGGTGCGGTGGCAGGGGCTATCCTGGGCGCCAAATACGGAGCCAAGGCAATACCGGAAAAATGGAAGACCAAGACCCGGTATCCGTCCGGGACCTGCCTCCAGTTTACAAAGGGAATCGACATCAAGGCCTATGCGGAACAGCTGGCAGACATTGCAATGACATTATAAAAACTGCGGCTGCAGGGGTGCTTGCAGCCGCAGTTCTATTTTCAGCAGGGAGGAAAGAAAAAACGTGAAAGAACATCGACTGATGCGCTCCAGCCTGTATACCGGAGGGACCAATCCTGCAATGATGGTGCAGGCCGGCTTCTATGATGCAGACTGCCTGGTATATGATCTGGAGGATTCCGTGCCCGAGTCACAGAAAGATGCAGCCCGCTTTCTGGTCTATCACCTGCTGAAATCGCAGAGGCCGAAGGGAAAATACACCATCGTCCGGGTAAACGGGCTGTATTCCAGGTACATAGAGGAGGATCTGCAGATGAGCGTTGCGGCATGCCCGGATGCGATCCGCCTTCCGAAAGTGGAGTACCCTCAGGAAGTGGAAAAAGTAGATCAAAGGATAACCGAACTGGAAAAGATCCGGGGCATTCCGGAGGGGAGCATTGAACTGTGGTGCAATATTGAGTCATATATGGGGGTCCTGAATGCGCGCTCCATTGCCAAGGCGAGTCCGAGAATTGCAGCCCTGGCCCTGGGAGCGGAGGATTTTACTGCCAGTATGATGGCAAGGCGCACCAAGCCGGGATGGGAGATTTTCCATGCGCGCAATGAGGTGCTGATGGCCTGCAGGGAAGCGGGAATTTCTGCTCAGGATGCGGTCTTTTCAGATATCCGCGATATGGAAGGCCTGGAACAGGACCTGGAAATGACCAGAACGCTTGGGTTTGACGGGAAAACATGTGTGCATCCGCTCCAGATAGAAGCGGTGAACCGCTGTTTTACACCGCTTCCGAAAGAGATCCGCTATGCAGAACGGGTTCTTGAAGCACTTCAGGAAGCAGAACGGGCCCATACTGGTGTGTGCACACTGGATGGAGGCATGGTGGATAAGCCGATGGAGAAGAGAGCGCGGGATATTCTGGCAAAGGCCAGGGCGGCAGGCGTTTACGAAGGGACGGTGCAGCAGTGAAAAACGCAATTGGAAGAGAGCTCCCGGAAAGCATCTGCGGAAGACAGGTCCGGCCTTATGGCTGCGGGACAGATCCGGTAAAAACGCCTGTGCAGTCCATGCGGTGCCATAAGGCAGTCCGGTCCAGGACCAAGCTGGTAGGCAGCCTGCGGGAAGCGATTGAGGCTTCCGGCCTGAGGGATGGGATGACCATTTCCTTCCACCATTGTTTCAGAGAGGGAGACCGGGTCATAGGACAGGTTCTTTCTGCAATCCGGAGCCTGGGGATCGGGTCTCTGCGCTTTGCGCCCAGTGCGGTTGTGAATCTGCCGGAAACCGACCTTGTTTCTTATATCGAAGACGGGACCATTGACAGGGTTGAAGCCAGTGGAATCCGGGGGCCGCTGGGGAATGCGGTCCTGCATGGAAAGCTTCCGTTCCCGGCTGTTCTGCGTCCGCATGGGGCAAGGCCGAGAGCCATAGAAGCTGGAGAACTGAAGATCGATGTTGCGTTTATAGGCGCGTCGGCGGCGGATGACTACGGCAATTGTACCGGTCTCATCGGGCCGAATGCCTGCGGAAGCCTGGGATATGCCTTTACGGATGCCATGAATGCCCGATGCGTGATTGTGGTTACGGACAATCTGGTGCCTTATCCCTGTATTCCGGTCAGCATCAGCCAGATGTATGTGGACTATGTGGTACAGGTGGAGAACATCGGGGATACGGAAAAAATTGCTACAGGGGCAGCCAGGCTGACGCGCAACCCGCGGGACCTGCTGATTGCAGAGAGGGCTGCCTCGCTGATTGCCGGATCAAGACGGTTTAAAAATGGATTTTCCTTTCAGACGGGAGCAGGGGCCATTTCCATTGCGGCAACCGCAGCTCTGGGAAGGAAAATGAGAGAAAAGGAAGTGACGGCAGGGTTTGCCCTGGGCGGAATTACAGCTGCCATTATCGACCTGTACGATGAAGGACTGGTGCGGGCCGTGGCATGTTCCCAGTCCTTTGATGCCGTAGCTGCCCGGTCTATTTTGGACCGTCCCGGGGTCATTGAAATCGATAACGCGGATTATGCACACCCCTTTACCAAGGGCGGCTATCTGAACAGGGAAGACTTTGGGGTACTGGGTGCACTTGAAGTGGATCTGGACTTCAATGTAAATATTCTGCAGGGGGCCTCAGGGGAAATGATGGGAGGACTTGGCGGCGGGCCGGATGTGGCAGGAAGCGCCGGGATTCCTATCATTACAATGCCGATTATCCGCGGACGGATTCCGTCGGTGGTAGAGCGTGTTTCTGTTGCATGCACACCGGGGGAAACGGTTGCAGCGGTTGTTACGGAGGCTGGAATTGCGCTTAACCCGAAGCACAGCAGCTATGAGGAGCTGCGGGAAGACGTAAAAGGAACAGGGCTTAAAATCGTTTCGATTGAAGAGCTCCATGCGATCTGCCAGAATATGACAGGCAAACCGGATCC
>OCTW011154625.1_pt1 | contig 10143 bp, 8 predicted proteins | sample 1539671 | NCBI WGS metagenome assembly OCTW01 (sample SAMN02144230, study PRJEB22623) | gut metagenome | biome: sheep rumen | host: Ovis aries | place: New Zealand
ATTTTCATCTACATTTATTTTAATTAATTTAATATTTTCTTCTTGTGCGACTTCTTCAATAATTGGTGATAACATTCTACAAGGTCCACACCAATCTGCATAAAAATCTACTAAAACTATTCCTTCTTTTATTTGTTCATCAAAATTATTCATTATTTTCCTCCTCATATTTTATTATAACTTTATCTATATTTTTTATTTTGATTTTTTTATTTTTTATTAATTTTTTTAATGAATCAACATCAATAACTTTATATTTTAGTAGTATATCGATTGATTCTAAATCAAATTCATTATTTGATATTTTCTTTTCTTTAAAATCTTTTTTTAGTTTATCTAATTCATTAAATGTTTTAACTGTACCTTTAGTCATATCTGTTAATATAGGTGTATTATTAAGTAATTTATTTTTTAATTTTGATTCATTTACTATTTTTATATTGAAGAATGGTAAACTTACAATATATATTATTATGAAACTCCATACTAATCCTTCTATTAAACCTAATATTAATCCCAATATTTTAGATGGTATACCAAGAATGATTGTTAATTTAAGTAATTTTTCAAATATACTAGTCGCAAATATCAATACTCTTAATACTATTAGTAGTACCATAAGTACTATAAAAAATGATAATACTTCATATAGAAGAATATTTAAAGAAGTTATTCCTTTATATAAACCTGAGAATTTAAAGAAAGGCAAATGTTCATACAAAAATGATGATAATGGATTTTTTAATATAAATGCAAGTAATATAACAAGAAAAAATCCTATGAAACATACTAACTCTTTTGTAAATCCTCTTTTTAAACCAATTACTCCACTAAGTAGTATAATAATTATAATTATTATATCAAACATATCATTACCTCTTTTCATAATTATATTATAAATTTATGGAAAAATAAAGAGTTTTATGATAAAATTTATTTAGGTGATATTATGACTATAACTTTAAAAGTAAGTGAGAATACTAAAAAGGAAATGATTGAATTTTTTGAAGATTTTAAAAGAGAAAAAACACCTCCCTATGCGGTTTTTCAAGCAGATGATGCCGATACTGTTGTTACATTATATGAATCAGGTAAAGCTGTATTTCAAGGTATAAGTGCAGATATATCTGCTCGTATGTGGATGGAGCGTGAAAGAAGACTTAATCCTACTAAAGAAATAGATATGAAAAATAGTGATGATAAGAAAAAAGAAGATAAAAAAGAAATCTATGTAGATCCTAAAATATATTATTCAAATTCAATTGGTTCTGATGAAGTTGGAACTGGTGATTATTTTGGTCCAATTGTTGTTACTAGCGCCTATGTTTCGAAAGATAATATTCCATTTTTAGAAGAATTAGGTGTTAAAGATTCAAAAAAATTAGATGATAATAAAATATTAGAAGTTGTACCAAAAATTATTAAAAAAATTCCTTATAAAAGTATGATATTAACTAATAAAGAATATAATATGAAATACAATGATGACATTAATATGAATAAAATTAAAGCAATATTACATAATAAAGTATTAGCAGAATTATCAAGTGAATATAAAGCTGATTATATTATAGTTGATGAATTTGCTAAACCATATGTATATTATAGTTATTTAAAAAATACTCCAAATGTAGTAAGAAATATTACATTTATGACTAAAGGTGAAAGTAAATGTTTATCAGTCGCATGTGCATCTATGATAAGTCGTTATATATTTATAAATGAATTTGATAAGTTAGGTGAATCAGTAGATACATTCTTACCTAAAGGTGCTTCTGATAAAGTTGATTTAGTTGGAGTTGAAATTGTAAAAAAATATGGATTTAATAAATTAAGCGAAATAGCTAAATTGAATTTTAAAAATACAGATAAAATTAAAAAACTTATAGATTAATTTTCTATAAGTTTTTATTTTCTACTTCTATATATGTATCATGACCATTTAAATCATATTTTTTATCAAGATTATCTTTTTTAATTATTTCTAATGATAAAGTTTCCTTTTTAATAAATTCTTCATATGATTTAATTGATTTTTCAACTAATTCATCACTATTATAGTATAGAACAATTCTGTCCATTATTTCAAAATTACTTTCTTTTCTAATATTTTGTACTTTTGAAATTAATTCTCTAGCAATTCCTTCTTCGATTAATTCATCTGTTAATGTTGTATCTAAAATAATAAAATTATTATTTTCCATACCAACATTAAATCCTTCTTTAGAAGAAATTCTTATATCTACCATATCTTTAGTAATAACTCTATTTTCATCCCCAATAGTCATATTTATAGATTCATTATTTTGTAATTTAGTTATATCTTCTTCAGATAAAGATTCTAGTTTTGCAGAGAATTCTTTAATAAGTGGTCCAAATACTTTACCTACTTCTTTAAAGTTTGGTTTTACACTTAAATTCATATATTCATTTAAGTTATTTACAAATTTAACTTCTTTAATATTTAATTCTTCTTCAATTAAAGGTATTAAATCACTTATTAATTCTTTATTTTTTCCATCTAGTAATGCTTCACTTAAAGGTTGTCTAACTTTAATCTTAGCTTCTTCTCTAACATATCTACCAATTGATATTAAACTTCTAACTAAATCCATACGTTCTTCAATATGTTCATTTATTAATGATTCATCATATTTAGGGAATTGTTCTAAATGAACTGATTCATTACCTGTTAATTTAGTATACATTTCTTCTGTAATATATGGAATTATTGGAGCAGTTAATTTACATAATCCTGTTAATACTTCATATGTAGTTATATATACTGATTTTTTAGAATTATCAAGTTCACTTGCCCAGAATCTATTTCTATTTCTTCTAATATACCAATTTGATAAATCTTCTGAAACAAAGTTAGTAACAGCTTTTGTAACTAAATTTAAATCGTATTCATCATAATATTTAGTGCAATCCTTTAGCAATTTATTATATTTTGAAAGTAACCATTTATCTATTTCTTCTCTATCTTCTACTGGTAATTTACATTCATCTATATTTATATTATCAATGTTCGCATATGTTTGAAAGAATGAATATGTGTTTTTAAATGGATTAAAGAATTTTGAATGAACTTCTTTTAATCCATCAAAATCAAATTTTAATGGTGTCCAAACAGGTGATACATAGAACATATACCATCTTACATTATCTGCTCCATATTTTTCAATTGTTGATATTGGATCTACAATATTACCAGTTGATTTAGACATTTTTTTACCATTTCCATCTAAAACCATATCATTTACTACTACATTTTTAAAACATGATTCACCAGAAATAATAGTTGATATTACAAGAAGTACATAGAACCATCCTCTTGTTTGATCAAGTCCTTCTGCTATAAAATCTGCAGGAAATTGTGATTCAAATAATTCTTTATTTTCAAATGGATAATGGAACTGTGCATATGGCATTGATCCTGAATCAAACCATACATCAAGTACATCTGCAACACGTGTTAATGTATCTCCTGTAACAGGTGATTTAATATGAATTTCATCAATATAAGGTCTATGTAATTCCATATTCATTACATCAATATCTTCGATAGCAAGTTCTTGTAGTTCTTCACGTGATCCTACACAATATTTTTCACCAGTTTGTTCATTTATCCAAATAGGAAGTGGACATCCCCAATATCTAGATCTTGAAATACCCCAGTCAACCATATTTTCAAGCCAATTAGAAAAACGTTTTTCACCAACATATTCTGGATACCAATTTATTTTTTTATTTGCTTCTATTATTTTATCTTTATATTTAGTAGTTGCGACATACCATGCAGGTTTTGGATAAGATATTAGCGCACTCTTACATCTCCAACAATGAGGATAATCATGAACTATTTTTATCTTTTTAAATAGTTTATCATTTTCTTTTAACCATTTAATGATATCTACTTCTAGTTCTTTATCAGTAACAAGTCTACCTTTCCATGGACCTTCTATATAACATCCATCTGGTCCAACTGGATTAACAAATCCGATTCCATTTTCTATACATACTCTATTATCATCTTGACCATATGCAGGAGCAATATGAACTATTCCAGTACCATCTTCGGCTGTAACATAATTATCAGCTATTACTTCATGGCATTTTCCTTCTACTTTTACATAAGGCATTAATTGTTCATATTTAATACCAACTAAATCTGTTCCTTTATAAGTTTCAAGTATCTTATAATCTTCACCTAGTACTTTATTTGCTAATGCTTCGGCTAAAATAAATTTGTATCCCATTGATTCTACTTTAATATATGTAAGATCTGGATTAACACAAATAGCAACATTAGCAAGTAATGTCCAAGGAGTTGTAGTCCATGCTAGAAAATATACATCTTCATCTACCTTCTTAAGTGGAACTATTACTGTATTAACAGAATCTTGTTCATATCCTTGAGATACTTCATTTGCAGATAATTCAGTTCCACATCTTGGACAATACCAAAGTACTTTATTACCATGATAGATTAGATCTTTTTTAAACATTTCTTTAATAATCCACCATTCAGATTCTATAAATTCATTAGAACAAGTAATATATGGATGTTCACAATCTATAAATTGTCCCATCATATCAGTTACTTTATTTACTTCATCAATATTTAAAGCGGTATTTTTATTACATTCTTTACAGAAATTTTCTACACCAAATTTTTCAATGTCAGCCTTCGATTTAAATCCTAGTTTTTTTTCTACATTTACTTCAATTGGTAATCCATGAGTATCAAGTCCTATTTTTCTTAATACTCGGTATCCTTGCATACTTTTATATTTACAAAATGTATCTTTTATTGACTTTGCTAAAACATGATGAATACCTGGTTTTGCATTCGCATATATAGGACCATCATAAAAAACAAAATCTTTATTTTTACCTTCATTCGTTTTATTTAAAATATCCATTTCTTTCCATTTTTTTAAAATATCTTGTTCTACTAAAATAGATTCTCTTTTATCTAATTCTTCAAATTTTTTCATATGTATTCCTCCAATGTTTCATATTATATCATATATTATTAAAAATAATAAAAAATCTTTACAATTTAGGGACGAATTATCGCGGTACCACCCTAATTCATAAAGATTTTATGCTCTCATTACTATAATGCGTAACCATTTTAACATCAAGAGTGATCTATATATTAATTCATTGTTAGTTTCCACCAACCACTAACTCTCTATAAAATTCTTAATATACCGTCTCTATCACTTGTTAAAGTTCTATTGTATCCATTTCTCCAACTACTTCTAGTTGAGTTTCAATTATATCTCTAATTCTTTTTTTAAATATTCTAATATTTCTTTTTAAAAGTGCTGCTTCTTCTTCTGTTTTTTCTGCTCTAAGTAATGCATCATTTACAATTCTGTTAGCATTATTTTTTGCATCTTCAATTAAAGTTTCACTTTCTTTATGAGCAGCCATTTTAACTTGTTCACTTGTTTTTTGAGCCATGATAATAGTATTATTTAATGTATTTTCAATACGTTGATATTGAGATAACTTTTCTAATAGCTTTTTATTTTGTATTTCTAATGCCTGTAATTCTGCTATTTTCTTATCCTTTTCATTCATTTCATTAACCATTGTTTCTACTTGGCTAATTACTTTATCTAAAAACGCATTAACTTCTTCAGGATCATATCCTCTCAAAGTACGATTAAATTTTTCCATATTATCACCTTTAAACTATTACCACTCAATATTTATATCATCATTATCGTGAATATCTTTTCCCTCTTTATCATCTGTTATCTTACCTTGAATATTTACATTATTTGGTGTACATAAGAATATTCCTCCACCAATTTTTTGTAAATCTCCACCAATTGCATATATTGTTCCTGCTAGGAAATCAATTATTCTTTTTGCTTGGTCAGATGTTACTCTTTTTAAATTTACTACTACTGTATTTCTTGATTTTAAATGATCTGCGATTTGTTGTGATTCTGAATATGCTCTTGGTTCTAATAAAATCATTTTATTATTACCATCATTTTCATTTAATGCCTCTTCAGCACTTAATTCATAGTATTCATCACCGGAAACGTTTTCCTCCATTATATCTTCATCTTTGTTAAATATATTTTTTAGAAATCCCACTTCTAATTCCTCCTAATCTATTCTTATTTCAACTATAATTAATTTTAGCACACATTTTTATAAAAGAAAATAGAATTTTAAATTTTTTTGGTATTTTTTTAAAATTCTATTCTTTAAATCAATTTTTATTTTTCAACACAACTTCTATTACCATTGGAACCCTTTACTAATCTACATAATCCATCCACTTCACATAATGAATCACTTCTAATACTACATGATTTTGCTACACATTTTATTGATTCATTAGAATATCTTCTAACATTACACAAATTATTTTTTTCACAATCAGTTATACTTAAATCACTACATTTTTTTGTTGAACTAGTATTTGATGTTGTATTAGTTGCTGGGCTTGTTTGACTAACACTGTTAACTGTATAACATGATTTAAAGCATGCATAGGCAGATTGAGCACCTTTTCTTGCATAACAGTCTTCTTTTTTACTATTACAACTATTTTTACAAGCAGTTTGACATCCAGTATTTGCTGCAGTAACTGTTTCTTTTGCACATATTCCACTACAATGTGCACTCAAATAATTATCTGCCTCTGTTGCATTGCTACTTGTATTTGACGATGTATCATTTGATGTTGGAGTCGATGTACTCGTTGTTTGTGATGGTGTTTTACATTGTGAATTCTCATTTCCGCCGCTTGATTCACATTGCTCTCCAGTATAATCATCTTTCTTACCTTGACACCCATCTTTATTTGTATATTCTGAACAATGTTTTTTTTCTACACATGCACTTATTCTATTTCCATTACTTGGTGATGTGCACTCTTTTCCAGTATACTCATCAACTTTACCTTCACATCCATCTTGATTTGTATAATTAGAACAATGTTTCTTTGTAACAGCTTGTGATATTAAGCATTCTCCTTTTTTCTTCTCACGTGAATCAGTTTTATTTGAATCAACAGCCTTACATATATTTCCATAATCGTCTGATTTTGGACAAGTTCTGTAATCATAATCAGTACATTTTTTCTTTGTATAATCTCTTGACTGTATACAAGAACTTCCATTCCATATACAATAACCTTCTATTGACATAGTAACACAATTTTTTTCACTAAGCCCATTGCATTTAAATGTACATCTATTATTATCAGTATCTTTATAACAAGCATTTTTTAAGCTATCTATTGATGGACAATCATCTATTGAATAATAAAGACAACTTTTATTATCAGGAACATAAGATTCCACACAATTCTTACTTAATATACAATTCATACATCCTGTAAAATCATTTCTAGTTTTATCATCAAAATCGATTCTATTAAATACAAATTGTACTATAGCAGTTACAAAGAAAATTATAAAAGCCGCAATTGTTCTCGTAATAAATCTTTTTCTTGCTTTTTTCATTTGATCTTCATCACCAGCTGAAACAGCACTCAAGAAATCAATCATTCCCATTACTACTAGAATAATTGGAACAAGAATTTTAATTAAATTATATAATCCACTAGTTAGCATTGGTATATTTTCTGGAACATTTTCTATTCCACAAACAGTGTATCTAGTACTTGATGTAAATCCTGCTGCTAAAACACTATCATTAACTAATAAAATACCTGCTAATATTAAAGTAATATAAGTTATTTTACGTTTCATATCATCACTCCATTTTAATTATAACATACTTATAATTAAAATTCTATTCTTTCTTTTACATATTTTACAACTTCATCAATATTTAGAGTTATTTGTTCCATTGTATCTCTATCTCTTATTGTTACTGTATTATTATTTAAAGTTTCATCATCAATTGTTATACAGAAAGGTGTACCTATTACATCTTCTCTTCTATAACGTTTTCCTATGTTACCAGCTTCATCATATGTTGTCATAAAATATTTAGATAACATATTATATATTTCCATTGCTTTTTCACTATGATATTTTTTTATTAGTGGTAGTACTGCTACTTTATATGGTGATAAGAAAGGTTTTAATTTCATTACTTCTCTTGTTGTTCCATCTTCTAATGTTTCTTCAACATATGCATTATCTAATATAGCTAATACTAATCTATCAGCACCTACTGTAGATTCAATTATATAAGGTATATATTTTTCATTTGTTTCTGGATCTAAATATTCTTGCTTTACTGTTGAATATTCTTGATGTCTTGATAAATCATAATTTGTTCTATTATGTGTACCATTTATTTCTCCCCATCCAAAGCAAAATTTATATTCAATATCACATGCTTCTTTAGCATAATGAGCTAATTTTTCATGATCATGATATCTTAACTTATCTTCTGAAATACCTAAATCCATAAAATATTTTTTAGCATATTCTTTAAAATAATTATAAAGTTCTGAATCATTTCCTTCTTTACAAAATGTTTGATATTCCATTTGTTCAAATTCAATTGTTCTAAATGTAAAGTTACCTGGTGTTATCTCATTTCTAAATGCTTTACCAATTTGACCAATAGAAAATGGTAGTTTAGTTCTTGTTGTTCTAAGTACATTTAAGAAGTTAACATATTCTCCTTGAGCATTTTCAGGTCTCAAATAAACTTTATTTTTTCCATCTTCAACAACACCTCTATGTGTTTCAAACATTAGATTAAATTGTCTAATATCAGTAAATTCATGACCTCCACATTTTGGGCAAGGTACTTTATTATCTTTGATATATTTTACCATTTCATCTTGTGTCATTCCATCTGCATGAGCATCTGGATTAAAATCATCGATTAAATTATCAGCACGATGTCTAGTTTTACATTGCTTACAATCTATTAAAGGATCTGAAAAACTTCCAACATGACCTGATGCTTCCCATACTCTTGGATGCATCAAAATTGCAGCATCTACTTCATATGCATTTGGTCTTTCTTGGATAAATCTTTTTCTCCAAGTATCTTTAATATTGTTTTTTAATCTTGAACCTAATGGTCCATAATCCCATGTATTGGCAAGACCTCCATATATTTCACTACCTTGATATATAAATCCATATTGCTTACATAAATTTACTAATTTTTCCATTGTTAATTCTTCCATATTATCCCTCTTTCTATACAAAAAGATTCCATAGTTATAAGGACGAGTATTCCCGCGGTTCCACCTTATTTATTCTATAGAATCTCTCTTTTCATATTACTCCGGCTTTCCACACCATCATCGCATTTATTTCTTAATTTTTTTCACTTCAGGTAATGCACTAAAGTCATCTTTTGGTTCTTCTAAACCTAAATCTTTTTTTATTTTTGTTGTTGATATTCCTTCAGTTCTAGGTAAGAAAACTAATTCACAATAGTCTTTTAAATAATCAAATTTATCACTATCTGCCCAGTCACTACCCATAACTACAACATCAATTTTATAATCTTTAATATCATCTATTTTTTGTTCCCATGTATTTTCAGGTATTACTAAATCTACATAACGAACTGCTTCTAGCATTTTTTTTCTTGTTTCATAACTATGATATGCTTTTTTACCCTTAACAGCATTAAATTCATCAGTAGAAACAGCTACTACTAAGTAATCACCTAGTGCTTTTGCTCTTCTAAGTAATTCAATATGTCCGTAATGAAGCAAATCAAATGTACCATATGTTAGTATTCTTTTCATAAAACATCCCTTATCTCCTTAAGTATAGCACATAATAATATTTTTGTAAACGCTATTTTGTTTTCAAATTACCTAATTTTTTATTTTTAAATATTTTGATTATAATACATATTAAAGCTAATATTAAACAAATACTAATAAACAATACACATCTTTTTGGTTCTGATAAAAACCATTTTTTATAAACAAATGAATTTCTAAATCCATCAATTAAATAAGTAATTGGATTTATTCTCAATAGTTTTTTTAAAAATAAGTATTGAACATTTTTTGAATTATAAACAATTCCAGAAAACAAAAATAAAGGTAATATAAAAATACTTAATACTTGATTAATCTTATTATTTATTTGATTAAATGAATTTAAAATATAGGCTAAAAGACCAATAAAAATATAACTAAATATCATA
>OCTW011575703.1_pt1 | contig 10139 bp, 8 predicted proteins | sample 1539671 | NCBI WGS metagenome assembly OCTW01 (sample SAMN02144230, study PRJEB22623) | gut metagenome | biome: sheep rumen | host: Ovis aries | place: New Zealand
ACGGGCGACGCACGGGTTGCCGACCAGCTCGTTCTTCGTCAGAAGTCCGATCACCTTGGCCGCCGCCGCGCCTGCCTGACCGACCGTCTCGGGGATATCCTTCGGTCCCTGGCAGAAGCCGCTTAAGTAAACACCAGCCGTCGGGGATTCCACAGGACGAAGTTTTGCGTGCGCCTCGGTGAAGAAATCGTTCGTGTCCATCGAAGCGGTCAGCATCGTCGCGAGGTGACGCGCGCTGTGGCTCGGCTCGAGCGCCGCTGCCAGCACGACCATGTCGGCGTTGATGTGAAGCTGCTCATTCAGCAGAAGATCGGACGCCTGCACCTCAAGCTTGCCCGTTGCCTTGTTCGGGGTGACCTTGCCGACCGCGCCCTTGATGTAATGCACGTTGTACTGCTCCACCGCCCGGCGGTAGAACTCGTCGAAGAGCTTGCCCGGCGTGCGGACGTCGATGTAGAAGACGTAGATGTCGGTATCCGGATAATGATCCTTCGTCAGGATCGCGTGCTTCGCCGTGTACATGCAGCAGACCTTTGAGCAGTAGGTCTTGCCGCCGTGGCAGCTGTTCTCCGTTTCTCTCGAGCCGACGCACTGGACAAAGACGATCGTCTTCGGCTCCTTCCCGTCGGAAGGCCGGACCAGATGGCCGCCGGTCGGGCCGGCCGCACTCATCAGACGCTCGTATTCAAGGGAGGTGACCACATCCGGGCTCTGGGAATACGCGTACTCATCAAAGCGGTCGACGCCGATCATCTCATAGCCGGTCGCCGCAACGATCGCGCCGTATTCCACGTCGATGAGCTCGTCCTTCGCCTCGTAGTTGATGGCGCCGGCGCCGCAGACCTTGGAGCAGACGCCGCATTTTCCTGTATTCAGCTTGATGCAGTACCGCGGATCGATCGTCGCGACTTTCGGGACAGCCTGTGCGAACGGGATGTAGATCGCGCTTCTTGTGTTCAGGTTGAAGTTCCACTCATCCGGAACTTTTCTCATCGGGCACTTCTCCGTGCACTCGCCGCAGCCGGTGCATTTCGTCTCGTCGACATAGCGGGCCTTGCGCCGGATCGTGACGGTGAACTGACCGACAAAGCCCTTCACCGCCTCCACCTCGGAGTAGCTGTAGATGTGGATCCGCTCGTTCTGGCCGACCTCCACCATCTTTGGGGTGACGATGCAGGAGGAGCAGTCCAGCGTCGGGAAGGTCTTGTCCAGCTGGGCCATCTTGCCGCCGATCGTCGGCTTCGACTCCACGATATCGACGTCGAATCCGGCCTCCGCGATATCGAGAGCCGTCTGCATACCCGCGATGCCGCCGCCGATCACCAGCGCCCGCTTCGTGACAGGCGTGGAGCCCGCAGTCAGCGGGCTGTCAAGCGTCGCCTTTGCCACAGCCGCCTTCATCAGTGCGATCGCCTTCTGCGTCCCCACCGCCTTGTCCTTGTGGACCCAGGAGCACTGCTCACGGATGTTGGCCACCTCGAGCATATACGGGTTCATGCCCACGGACTGGACTGCCTTGCGGAATGTATTTTCATGCATTCTCGGGGAGCAGGTGCACATCACGACGTTGGTCAGCTGATACTTCTTCACTGATTCCTTCACCAGCTCCTGGCCGGCTTCGGAGCACATATACTGGTAGTCAGCGGAGAAAACCACGCCCGGTACGGATCTCGCCGCCTCGGCCACCGCCTTGACATCCACGGTCGCCGCGATATTGCTGCCGCACCAGCACACAAATACGCCAATTCTCTGCATTTGATTTCTCCTTTATTTCGTGAACTTGCGGTATGCGCTGACCAGTGCCTGCTGCGGAAGGTCCGGATCAAGCAGCGCAGGGATGTCGTCGGGTGTCAGATGGTTCGCGCCCTGACGGCGGACCATCGCCAGACGGACCGCTTCGATGAGCTTCGCCGGCTGAACCTGCCGCGGGCAGCGCTCGATGCAGGCCATGCAGGACATGCAGCGGTAGACGCTTTCGCTTGCCATCAGCTTGTCGAGCTCTCCCTTTTCCACCATCATCACGAACTGATGCGGATGGTATTCCATATTGTCATACGACGGGCAGGTCGCGGAGCAGCGTCCGCAGCGCATGCATTTAAGCGGATTCGCGCCGCTGATGGCTTCGATCTCTTCCTTCGTCACTTCATACTCAGAGGCCATTCACGCACCCTCCTTTCCCGCTCTTACGCCCGGACAGACCGCATCGGCGGCGTCCGCGCCGGCCGGCGTCTCCGCGGGATCCTTGACGCCAAGCGCCTCAGCCAGCAGTTCGGTGAAGTATCGGATCTCCACTCCGCTGCCCTCCGCGTGCTTCCGCAGATTGTAGTAGCACAGCGGGCAGGCCGTGATCAGCGTCTCGCAGCCCTGATCCTTCGCGTTGGCGAGGATCGCCTTCACCCGCTTCTCCGGAATCGTCCGGTCCTCCAGCACGAGGTAGCCGCCGCAGCATTCGTTCCGCTGGGCGTAGACGACCGGTTCCGCGCCGATCGCACGGATAAAATCCTCCATGATCGTCGGATTCTCCGGATTGTCCATCGCCATCACGTTGCCGGGACGGAGCAGCAGGCAGCCGTAGTAGGCGCCGATCTTCTTTCCCGTGAACGGATGCTTCACCGCCTTCTTCACCTGATCGTAGCCGATCTCATCGCGGAGCAACTCCAGATAGTGAATCTCCTTCGTCTCACCGTGATAGCGAATACCGTCGGCCTTCAGATAGTTGTTGGCGCGCTCCGAGACGTACTCGTCCGCCGCCATATCGTGATTGACCTGCTTGATGACGTTGTGGCAGGCGGAGCAGAGCGTGACCAGCGTCCGGTTCTCCTCTCCGGCTTTCGCCAGCGCCCGGACCGAGCTCAGTTTGATGGCGATCTCGTCATGCGACAGCGGATAGACACCGCCGCAGCACTGCCACTCGGGGATCTCCTCCAGCGTCGCGCCGAGCACCTCGGCGGCGCGTCTTCCGTACTCGTCAAGATCGCGCGCCTTGTTCTTCAGCGTACAGCCCGGAAAATAACTGTAAACCATTTTGCCGTCCTCTTCCTTTCTTCTCACAGACCCGTCTTCAGTTTGCCATATCCTCCGGATGGAAGACCTCGTCGAACCGCTCCGGCGTCAGGAAGCCGAGCTTCACGCAGGCGTCCTTCAGTGAAATGTTCTCCTCGAAGGCAAGATGCGCCGTCTTCGCCGCCTTCTCATAGCCGATGTAGGGGTTCAGCGCCGTCACCAGCATCAGAGAATTGTAAAGATTGTGATGCATCTTCTCCTCGTTGGCGCGGATTCCCACAACGCAGTTCTTGCGGAAGGATTCCATCGACTCGGACAGAAGCCGCACGGACTGCAGGAAATTGTAGGCGATCACCGGCATGAACACATTGAGCTCGAAATTGCCCTGGGACGCGGCCATGCCGATCGCCGTATCGTTGCCGATGACCTGCACCGCAACCATTGTCACCTGCTCGCACTGGGTCGGATTGACCTTGCCCGGCATGATGGAGGAACCCGGTTCGTTGGCCGGAATCGTGATCTCTCCGAGACCGTCGCGGGGACCGGAGGCCAGCCAGCGGACGTCGTTCGCGATCTTCATCATATCGGCAGCCATCGCCTTCACCGCGCCATGAGCAAAGACGACCTCGTCCTTCGAGGTCAGCGCGTGGAACTTGTTCTCCGCCGTGCGGAAGGTCTTGCCGGTGAGCGCCGAGACCTTCTCCGCCACCAGCACATCGAAGCCCTTCGGCGCGTTGAGGCCGGTGCCAACCGCCGTGCCGCCCAGCGCCAGCGTCTTCAGCGGCTCCAGCGCGAGACGGACCAGCTCCACGTCCTTCTCAAGGGAACTCCGCCAGCCGGAAATTTCCTGGCAGAATTTAATCGGGACCGCGTCCTGAAGATGAGTGCGCCCGGATTTCACGATCGTCGGATTGGCCGCCTCGAGATCCCTGAACGCAGCGATCAGCCGCTCCGCGGAGGGAATCAGGCTGTCCTCCAGCGCAACCACAGCGGAGATATGCATCGCCGTCGGGAACGTGTCGTTCGAGGACTGACTCATATTGATATCGTCGTTCGGATGGCACAGCCGCTTGCCCGCGATGGCGTTGGCCCGGTTCGCGATCACCTCATTGGTGTTCATGTTCGACTGCGTGCCGGATCCGGTCTGCCAGACAACCAGTGGGAAATTGTCGTTCAGCCGGCCGGAGATCACCTCGTCGCAGGCCGCCGTGACGGCCTCCAGCTTTTCGTCCGTCATCTTCTCCGGCTTCAGCTCATGGTTCGCCTGCGCCGCCGCCTTTTTCAGAATGCCGAAGGCATGCGTGATCTCGCGCGGCATGGTCTCAATCCCGACACCGATCAGGAAATTCTCATGACTGCGCTCGGTCTGCGCGCCCCAGAGTCGGTCCGCGGGCACCCTGACTTCACCCATTGAATCATGCTCAATCCGATATTCCATGTGTATTCTCCTGTATGACTGGAAAAATGGTTGGAGAGGAAACTTGATAGGCGCATCAAAAGATACCTGTGCGGCCTACATAAGCTGATAGTAGCATACAGGTTTACAGTTAAACAATACAAACTAACGGTTTTATCGATATTGCATTATCGATAAAACCGTACTGTTTCAGTCGGGATTATGTTTTTTATCTCATCACTCCATCCATCCGGACGCGCTGTCCATCTCGTTTCCAAGCCGCAGGTGCTGAGACAGCATCGCCAGCGACGAGGCAAGATCCTCATTCTGGACGAGCACGCCCTCCGGCACCTTGAGCTTCACCAGCGCGAAATTCCAGATTGCCCGGATGCCGCCGTCGACCATCCGGTCGGCCACGTCCTGCGCGGCCTCCGCCGGCACCGTGATGATGCCGATCTGAATATTTCTCCGGAGACAGTAGTCCCTCAGCTTCGCCAGTGACAGGACCTCGACGCCGCTGATCGTCTTGCGGATCACGCTGCGGCGCACGTCAAAGGCGGCGACGATCTGAAAGCCGTAGGCCCCGAATTCCCGGTTTCCGAGCAGCGCCCGCCCGAGCGAGCCCGCGCCCACGAGGACCGCTTCCTTGGTGTGATGATAGCCCATGTAGAGCTCGATGTCCTCGATCAGCGTATCCACCTCGAAGCCGGCCTTCGGTCGGCCCTGCTTCGAGCTGACCGCCGCGATGTCCTTCCGCACCAGCACGTCGCTCAGCTCCAGCTCCTCCGCGATGGCGGCAGCCGATACGTGGCTCTTCCCTTCCGCCTTCGCGCCCTTCAGATACTGCAGATAATAAGGCATGCGCTGCAGAGCCTGCTTTGTCAGATAGGTGTTTTTCGCTTCCTGCGCGTTTCGTTTCATTGTGCCGTTCCGTCTCCGTTTCCGTTTTGTGCATGTCTTATCATTATAATGCCTGCACGGCCGTTTCGGTACCGCAAAATGCGCAGATCGTCCGGCGAAGAAAAAAATCGGCAAAAAAAAACGGAGGGAAATCGTCCCCTCCGGAATGGTTCCGAATCCGCTTCGTACGGGGTTCCGCGCCGGTCTGCGGAAAAAGCCGCCTGACAGCGGAAGGGCCGCGCCTCCGGCCCGGCCTTTACAGCAGTCCGCCTTCGCCCAGGCGCGCCAGTTCCTCCGCCTTCACCGGATCGTCCGCCAGAAGACGCGGCAGCACCAGGTCGAAAATCGTCCGCTTCGCGTACATCACGCAGCCCGGCAGTCCTGCCACCGGAATCCGACGCACCGTCCCGTCCGCGTTCGTTCTGTGAAGATACGCAAGCATAAACATCGCGCCCGGAAGCACCGGCGCGCCGTAGCTGATCACTTCAGCTCCGGTCTCCCGGATCGCGAGCGGCGTCCGGTCGTCCGGATCCACGCTCATCCCGCCGGTCACGCAGATCAGCTCCGCGCCCCGGTCAGCCTCCTCCAGAATGGTCCGGGTCGTCACGGCCGCGTTGTCGTCCAGAATCCGGTGATCGGCCACTTCCGCCCCGAGCTCCGTCAGCTTGTCCGCCACCACAGGCGTGAAGGTGTCCTGAATCCGACCCTTGAAGATCTCGCTTCCTGTCGCGAGAATCGCGCACCTCTTCGGCTTCAGCGGCAGCAGAGAGAGAAGCGGACCGGTTCCGGCTGCCTCCTCGACCCGTTTCATCTTCTCCTTGCTGATGACCAGCGGGATCACCCGCATGCCGGCGAAAACCTGCTCCTTCCGGACAAGCGTATCGCCCCGCTTCGTCGCGATCATCACCTCGCCCACTGAATTGACCGCGACGAGCCGCTCGTGATCGACCTTGAGCACGCCCGGGCACTCGGCCAGCAGACTGATCTTGCCTTCCTTCGGCTCCGTAGCCCGCATATGCTCATTCTGGCAGAGGCGGCGCAGGATCTCGGCGCCCTCGTTCTCATGGAGCATCGAATCATCCTTTTCCCAGACGTAGATGTGCTCCTTCCCGATGCTGAGAAGCACCGGAATGTCTTCCTTCGTAATCACATGTCCTTTGCGGAACACGGCGTCCTTCGTGACGCCGCGGATAATCTGCGTCATATCGTGGCAGAGCACCTGCCCCACCGCGTCCTCGGTTCTGACCAGCTTCATCATGTTTCCTCCTTTTATTGAGAATGCATCCGTCCGTGCTCACTCCCGGAGCGGCTCCCGCCGCCGGACAGCAGGGCCGGGCTGCGGCGTCCATTCCCGCCAGCAGATCTCAGCTGCGGAGCAGCATCACCGCGTTCTCCGGCAGCGCGAGCCGCTCCGGAATCCGCACGGACGGCATCTCTCCCTTCGATATCTTCCACTGCATCATGTCCGCGCCCTCCGCGCACCGGAAAAACACGGTCCACTCGAACGGATCCTCCCGGGGAACTGCAGAGAGCACCGGCAGCGGCGTCCCGCCGTCCTTCTCCACGGCGGAAAAGCTGTGCGCGCGAATACCCACCGCCGTCACGTCCTCCGGAATGTCCCGACTGAGTGTGATCGTGATCCCGTAGGAAGGAATGTAGAGACGGTGTCTGTCGATCCGGACGGCGTCCGCCACATTCTTGCATCCGGACAGAATCGCGGCCTCCTTTGTCTCCGGGTTCGTGAAGAAGTCCCGCACAGGCTCGATCACCTCCACATGTCCCCGGTGCAGGCAGCAGACCGTGTCGCAGAGATGGAAGACCTCGTCCCGGTCGTGGGAGACGAAAACGGCCGGCCGGTGCATGTCCCGAAGAACGCTTCTCATCTCCTGCTCCAGCTGCCAGCGGAGATGGGTGTCGAGGGCAGAAAACGGTTCGTCCAGCAGGATCACATCCGGGTCCTGCGCCACCAGACGCGCCATCGCCACCCGCTGTTTCTGTCCGCCAGAGAGACGCGCGGGGTACTCCTCCTGAAGCTCGTCAATATGGAACTGCCGGAGGATCGACTCAAGCCGGTCCTCATCCACGTATCTCTCCCTGCGGCGGACCCCGGAGAACAGACGGCTCCGCCTCCCTCTGCCGCCCGCACTCTTTCCGTCCGGACCGGAGAATCCGTCTTCCTTCCGCATCGGCATGCCCGCCATCACGTTCTGGCGGACGGTCATGTTGGGAAACAGCGCGTAATCCTGGAACATATACCCCACGCGCCGTTTCTGGGGCGGGAGGCAGATTCCCCGCTCCGAATCAAAGAGCACTCGCCCGCCGAGCTCGATTCTTCCCTCGTCGGGGCGCTCGATGCCGGCGATGCACTTGAGCGTCATGGATTTTCCACTGCCGGACGCGCCGAGGAGGGCGAACACGCCCTCCCCGGTTTGAAATGAGACATCCAGTGCAAACTGCGCCAGCTGTTTCCTGATTCTGACCTCCATCACATATCTCCGTCGTTCCGTGCGGCCCGTCTTTTTCAGCGGCCCGCTCTTCCGGCCGGCCTCCCATGCCGTTTTCCGCTCATCGTCGCCAGATTCATCAGCACCACGATCACGAAGGCGATCACCAGAATCACCGCGACCCAGAATCCCGCCGTCGCGTAATCGCCGTCCTGTATCACCATCGCGATCTTCTGAGAGATGGTTCCCGTCCGTCCCGGAATGTTCCCGGCCAGCATGGAGGTCGCGCCGTACTCACCCAGTGCTCTCGCGAAGGTTAAGATCGTTCCCGACAGCACGCCCGGAGAGGCCGCCGGCATCACGACGCGCCAGAAGATCGTTGTCTCCGACATCCCCAGCGTCCGGGCGGCGTAGATCAGGCTGCTGTCCACCTGCTCAAACGCAGCCCGCGCGTTCCGGTACATCAGCGGAAACGCGATCACCGTCGCCGCGAGGACGCATCCCAGCCATGTCTGGACCACCCGGATGCCGAGCGTATGCATCAGCGTGGCGCCCACTGGCCTCCGGAGCGAAAAAATCAGCAGCAGGATGAACCCGGCCACCGTCGGCGGCAGCACCAGCGGCAGCGTCAGAAGTCCGTCTGCCACGGCCCGAACGCCAGGCGAAGCCTTCACCACCTTCGCCGCCGCGAAGATTCCCAGAAAGAAGGCGGCCACCGTGGCGACGACCCCTGTCTTCAGCGAGATCAGAAGCGGACTCCAGTCCGTCTCCGCGAGAAACTTCAGGAACGTCTGCATCATTTATTCCCCATCAGTATGATCCCGGAAAGCAGCGCCTGTGCGGCCAATGCTGCCGGTATCACCGCTTCCCGGCCTGCCCGCCGCAGGCGGCCTATGAAGGGCGCGTACGGTCCGGACTCCATCAGAGATTCGTATCAAAGCCGTACGAATCAAAGATTGTCTGTGCCTCCGCAGAGCAGAGGAATTGCACGAAATCCTGCGCAGCCGTCTTCTCCGCGTCGTCCGCCTCCGGGTTTTTCACCTGGGCCGCCGGATAGATGACGTCACCTGTTAGATCATACGGCACTTTCTCCAGAATCTCAAGCTTATCCCCGATCCCGTGAAGATCCGAGACATACACCGTTCCGACCTCATCGGAGCCTTCGGAGACCGCGGCCGTCACGGCGCCGACATTTGCGCACTCATTGATTGTCACACCGCCAAGGGCTTCCGAAATCTCCGCCGTCGTGATCCTGGAGGCATCCTCCGCTTTCTTGAGAATGCCGAGATTCACCAGCGCCTCCCGCGTGTATTTCCCGACCGGAACCGAGCCGTCCGCGATCGCGAGAGACGAAGCATCTCCCAGATTTTCAAGCCCGGTGACCTTCGTACCGCTGCCAGGATACGTCACGACACATACCTGGTTATTCACAACGTCAGCTCTTGTATTCTTCTCGATCATGCCTTTGTCAGACAGCTCGTCCATCTGTTTCTGCGCCGCCGAAAAGAACACGTCGCAGGGCGCGCCTTCCTCGATCTGCGTCATCAGCGTGCCGGAGCTGTCATAGCTTCCAACTACCTTCACATCCGGCTGAAACGCATTATACTTTACGATCAGCTCTTCCATCACCTGATTCAGTGACTTGGCCGCGAACAGCGTGATACTGGCGGAGGACAGCTTCTCCCCGCTGTAGGCCGGCCGCTCCGCAACGCTCTCCGACGTACTGGAAGCGGCCGCGGCAGGAACCGCGAGTAATCCTGCCGCCATCGTGCATACCGCGCATAATGTCACCATTTTTTTCATCATGACATTTCCTCCTTCCTGTCCGACAGAGAATTCTTTTTCTCCGCCGTTCTCTCCCAGAAGCTTTTTCGCGCCGTGGGATGGATGTTTCGCTTCATCCCGCTCACGTCCGGCCCGTCTTGTTACGATCCGGCTCCTCTCGTGATTCCCAGTATACCGGTTTCCGAACCGAGTGTCAAACAAATAGCACTCGAATAGCTTTTCTCACAGCCGTACGAACGGGAAGGCTGCCTCCGACAGAGCCCGGAAATACGGGTCCGTGATTTGTCCCTCATCGTCCCCGGCCGCAACATGTCCGAGAAGTCTTCCCTCCTTCATGATCATGATCCGATCCGATACTTTCCGGATCACGGCCAGATCATGCGTGATAAACAGGACTGTCAGTCCGTACCGCCTCTGCATGCCGGTCAGAAGATTCAGGATTTCGTTCTGCACCGGAACGTCCAGCGCGGACACAATCTCATCCGCGACCAGAAAACGCGGTCTGACCAGCAGCGCCCTCGCGATGGCAATCCGCTGAAGCTGTCCGCCTGAAAATTCACCCGGCCTTTTCCCGAAGATGTCATCCGGAAGCCCGCATTCTCCGGTCATCT